>ERZ795059.76-NODE-76-length-142703-cov-11.610804_pt1 | contig 142703 bp, 118 predicted proteins | sample MGYA00375143_ERZ795059 | MGnify/ENA primary metagenome ERZ795059 (study PRJEB30188, sample SAMN05720168) | activated sludge metagenome | isolation source: Anaerobic digester | place: USA | collected 2015-01-07 ... | reverse complement strand
ACGTAGGTAGAGAATCAATACTACGAAGTACGGAGTACTGAGTAGTGAGATCTCGAAAAAACAAAAGACGAGGCCGAAGCGCCAGGTCCAATGAAGATTAAGTTAAGTTCAGTGCCTTTATTAGAATTAACGACGATGCCGATGAGCAAGGTCTATAGAAGAACAGTGTAGTTCTGATTAGTAATGAATAGCTTGGCTTAATAGTGTTATTGAGTTGAGATGTTGTGTTGATGTTGGATAGTGATGATTAGCAGGCTCAATAGGAATAAGTGCTGTGCAGAGAATGAAGCCCAGATAAGGTCAGACGTAATGTCAATTCCGAGGCTGGGCATAACATAGGTCAAGCAGTGATGAGGTGGGCGGTTTCGAGATGGTCTGGTAGTAGGAACCTAAGGCTAGGTGCGTTCAGCTACCTCGAGATCTAGCGATCCCGGTGACTCGAGAGTACCTGGATTTATAGCTTCTAGGTCTTAGAAAATGAGGGTTGTACTTGAATACACCCGTTATTTGCGTAATCGGTAATTTATAAAGGAGCGCGATTTGTATTAAGAAGAGATACTTGTTACCCAGAAGGGATGACATAGTCTTAATCTACGGGGCTGACAGAGGGCAGGCAGCCATCTGTACCGCTGAGAGAGTATATCAAAACCATAAGGATGCCGCTGAGTATGATGGGGTTAGCATCGAGCTGATTGATAAGGCATATCGGGCTGTTGTCATGCTGTTCGAAAGATTGCCATATGAAGATAATAAGGCGCGCTCGTTACAGGAGTTTGGTTTATTGAGAAAGCTATTGAATAAGATTGATGCCAGGATAATAGCGCCGTTCCAGATGGGCTCAGTATTTGAACAAGACGCGGAGGTAAACGATGGATTTGGGGGGCAGTGGGCTCTACAGGATCTTAGGATACACTGGCTTTGCACGAAGCTTGCCCACAAGAATTTATGGGGTAACGTAGGTAGAATTATCGAAACGGTCGCTGAACGGAAGCGTTATAGGATTTGGGCTCACCCAGAAAGGCTTCCCAGCAAGTACGGTCCTGGAATCAGAAAAGAAGAAACAGATCTAGTTATGCCATTATGGGAAGCATGGGAGGTAGCGGTTAACAGACCTCTCTCCGGAATTAAACCGTCAAACGAACCCAAATCTCCTGACACGACATTGGATATGACGCCAGAGGGGTTCTGATGGGGCACCAAGGTCCACTGAGCTGCCTTAAGGCATGTTGGAATGATCTGATGGTTTGGAGTGTTCCTAGAGGAACCTACAGAGCCGGCTATATGGGAAGTGGCTTAGTAAAAATATAACCTCATAATAGGCACTGATATATTAGTACCTCAAGTAGAAAAACCAGGTATTGATGAATTATCCATGCTGAAGGTTATGGACAGCCGGTGGGTATGATAAGGAAACGCCTCACAAGGGTAGGCGAGGGTTTTACCGGGATAGGAGAAGGTATCAGCCCCTACTCGTTATGTTATCTGTCTGACTAAGTGTGGACAATCCAACCTTGAGGATTTGGTGGACGAGGTAATCTATGGGGAGTTGTTCGATGAGATAAGCCACATGATCAGCCCTAAGAGCATAAGGAGAGTCGTGGTAGCAGAGTACGAGGATCTGCTTGCCATAGAGTTCAGGAGAGGACCATTGAATAGGAAAATGCGTATATAGGGTATTGTAGATGGAAAGCTCAAGGGGGGTTCCTCATTATCTTCCATAGAAAAATTTTTGGTATGGATTATAAGTCATGCTAGACCTTAGAAGTCTGCAATTCCGTTACCTTTTGTAGATATCCCTTATGCATACCCCTCCGTTGAAGGCAAAAATCGACTACTGAGGGCTTCTGAGGGGTCGCCATTGAGTCGGAAACACCCGAATGATAGTAATGCTAAAGGAGCTGCCTGAAGAACCCTGAAGAACGTACATAGTAAAGGTGGGGGCCGAAAAGTACGGTTGATGTTGCTTATATGTGGTAGTAGAATTAGGCTCACGACGAACCAAGCCTCTCATGTCTACCCAGCCCCCTCTCATCTTCTCAGCTCTAGTACTCAGTCGAGCTAAGAACTTCTTCTTTCATCTCATATACAAGATGCATCTGGAATCATCACAACCCCGAGATTACTCTTGGGGGATTTTTCTATATAGATCTTTACTCGGATTGATTGTTCTTGAGGAAGATCTCATCAGGTGTAGTACCCATAGCCTCAGCGATCTTCACAGCCATTTCATAGGATAGCCGGATATTTCCCTTCTCCAGTGCGTACATATACTGCTTGGAGCGGCCCACCATAACTCCAAGCTGCTCAAGGGTTAGGTTATGAGAGAGTCTGGCATTCTTAAGGTTAAGAGGGATATTCATAAGTACCTCCGATAATTGAAGTAAGGATATCTCTGAGTCTAATATTGCCAGTTTTCAGGGAATATGCAGAAGTATCTAAAACAATAGGAACATACATACCAAATTAGCTATAGCATAGAATAATCCGCAACCATTACGAGAAGTATAGAATCATCAATTGTAGGTTTGTAGGGATAGTGATGAGTGTCAAGGACAAGCTCGATTTCAGAGATATCTCGCGATGCTCATAAACCACATTTCGAATGAGTGTGTAAAACGGTAGCAACATGCGTGCAGTCAGTGCCATGCGCAAGATTGCGGACCATATAGGATTTATATTATTACACATAAATAGAGAGTAACCCCGAGTGGGGAGGTTCCCCTCTAATCGTCGTTATCTCTGTCGATAGGTTCAAATGCGCTTATACTTGCGATGTAATTAAACGCGTCTTTATCTGTTTCAGCTATAAATTCCTTTTTGGAATCAGCTAGACTTGTGAAATAATTCCTGAATGGCCTCGACACATCGAGCGCCCACTGTTGATTTTTTGGAACGGGAATGCGGATTTCTCTATACCTGTTCCCGACATCCTCTCTGTTGGTCTGCATAAACGTAATACGCTGCCACTGTGTTCTGACTTCTTTCAACGATAGAGCCCACAGCATATAGAATGGGTCGTAACATTCTGTATTTGGGAGCACCCTGAGCACATACACTTCTTTTGTGAGAACGACCTGTTCTTCGCCTGGTACAACAATTGAGAATTCACCGATATTGCTGCTTGCGCGATTCGGAGAGATAAGATCCCATCCGTGCAAGTTGCTTTTTCCATCCTTGGTTTTCCAGAACTGCTTGGCTAATTCGAGTGGGATAAGATTCGTGGGATTAATATTTATCCGCAGGTTCCTGATGTCTGAGACCTTTACGTATGGAATGGTTCCGTTGCGCAAATCGTTACTTGGGCTACCGTGACCGCCGATGATTTCTATTATCCCTTTGTTAATCAAATCTCCGAGAGAAATCTCCGTAAAGGCATGTTTACCCTTAAGAGAATCAAAGCTGATGTCGTACTGAGGATCATAATAGCGAGGGACTAGCACATCTTTTTCATAAACACTGGATAGCGGAGAGACAAGAGTACGAACACCTTCGCTGTATTTGACAGCCATATCTATAAGCTCGTTGTCTACTTGGCTGGTTCTCCGACCAGCACTATCAACCTTGTAGCGCGTACTACCGTTCTTATATATTCCACATGTCTGCGGGTTCAGAAAATATACATTGTCACCTGCAACAACAGCGCCTTTCTTCTCAGGGTCAAGTTTTTCGAAAACGTACAGGTTGGTTTTCGCACGACAGAAACCTTGGAAAGCCTCCATTGGCACGTTCGCTACGCAGATTGGCTTGAGGCGTGTTTTAGCCCAGTCACGGACATACCGATATGAAGGAGAGAAAAAATACGTCTCAGGTAGGACAATACACATCTTACCACCGATTTTAAGTAAGTCGTGGCAACGATTGAACATAGCTAAGCCTAACTCAATGTCTTTCCCTGCATCAACGAAATCAACTATGCTGAGCCCTGATTTTTTCGCATCCGAATACTTAATCTTCAAAGGTGCGCCAAAAGGTGGATTTGTAAGCACCTTTGAGAACCGGTTATTGCTAAACTGGTTCGAGAGTAAATGTATGTATTTTGTAGCCCACGTATGTACCAGGACACTATCACCTCGTACACAATGAGTAGATCCGTCATCAAGGATTTGCATAATGGCCTTAGTTAGTTTAATCCCGATGGAATCTTTATCGATTCCGAACAGATGAAGCTGCGCCCATTTTGAGACTTCCTTATCCTTCCCTGGATACCTATTCTTCATCTCAATCAGACATTGAATCAAGAATCCTCCAGTTCCACACGCCGGGTCGATTATTATGTCGTCCAGAGAAATATCTATCAGTTTTATTGCAGCCTTGATCACCGGAGTTGGAGTGAAGTATTGCCCCTCTTCCTGTTTCAAAGCAGCACTTCGCAATACTTGGAAAGCAATAGAAACTGTATCTACACCTGCATCAAGGAGCAGAAGGGTCGAGAGCATTTCTACGCAGTCATGTATAGTGCTATCGCTAAACCGTAGTTCCTTGTCAGACTGCGTGATAAAGATATCAGGGTACACCGTATAAAATTTAGAGAACCGGTCACGAATATAATCGCCAGTCGCGGTCTCTGTCGCTAAAGACCGGAATGTTATCTCGGCATTGGGGTCAATCTTTCCTTGTTTGTCACTATTCAGTTTAAGAAGAATGAGATTGCACAGCTGATCCAACTGCTCCTCCCGGCGAGTCACATTACTGTCTTGCGCGACGACTTTATCGAGGAGGTCACTGAAAGTACGATAAAGAGTATCATTCGAGGGCGTAATCAAATCCGAAAATGTCAGCTTTACGGATTGCTGTGAAATCGGCTCGCCAATCGATGGTAGGTCGGCAATGTGATTTTTCTTTGGGAAAGTAAGCCCTTTATTGTCACGAAACACGAACAGACACTCGGCAGACTTCTCAGCGCTATTCGCCCATATACCAAGTTTTACATAAGGCTCAAGCGAAAGATATATTTCAAGCTGTTGGAGGCCAACCGTTATATCCGGTTGCTTACACTCAATCATAAATAGTAAATGCCTATAATCACCACACGTCTCTTTGCTCTCGAATACGGCAATATCGACGGGAAATCCGTCATAAGAAGCCCCGCGCTCTCGCTTGGATGCCTCAGAAGGATTCTTGGGAACTCGCCATTCGGTTTTACCAAAGATAATCTGATCGAGATTCCAGCCGTTTTTGATTAACATATCTACAAGAGGGCCCACAACCTTTTCTTGCTCTGGGCCTTTCCTTAACTTAATACATATCTCGGAAGTCATAATTCACCTCAAAGCTTGTTTTTACCTGTATTCGTGCATGGATGCGGCTTTCACTGATACGCTAGCTAATTGGAGTATTCCAGAAGTCGCATCCTCACCAATCGGCCTGATATAGTATGACCGTTCTCCCATCGATTGAGCGTATAGGAACTTATACTCAGCTCGTGAGAGCTGTTCCTTGGTGATGTCCAGTTACTTCTTGATACTCTTCAGGAATTCTGTCAAGCGCTATAGACATACACATATATTTCGTTTATAGCATATGCTACAGCGTACAACAAGAAGATAACCCTCATGATAAGGGATAGGTACGGCGATATCGAATCATTGTAGGTTATGTTTTAAAAAAGAACTCTTCCCCAAAATACTGATTCTCACCATCAAAGGCTTGATGGATGGAACAGAGAAACCAAGATACCCAGACCTAGGCCTTGGACTTGGAGTGTTCAAGAAGGCGAAACTAGATAGAACTGAGAAGGAGACGAAGCTGCTCTAGGTATCAGGCAAGAACGGAGGGGATAAAAAAGGTATGCCTATTCGTACAAGTTAATTCTTCGTTTTATCTGGGTATTTTGATGATTATAATATTATCTGCAATCCAAGGGTGGAAATTAAGTTAGATCTCCTAGTATTGTTTCCCAGTCAGCAGTGAATCCTATAAGATCGGGCTTGACTGATGGGTATTTACCGAATAACTCCTTGAAAGCTTTCATGGTTTCCTGAGTAATGGACTTTTTGCCTAGTATGAAGAGACAAGCATAAATAGCTGCGAATAGCGTATTGCTTGGCAGCATAATGCCATGATGGGAAGTACAAGGGTTTATTGTAACAATATATTGTTTATTAAGAAGGCGGCTATGGTGACATATGCGATTTCTCATTAGTACGATTAGGTGAAGCCAAGTAATGAAATCTTTTCTTTCCACCTCAAGCACAGAACTATTTGCCATATATAGACGGTATTTGATATCCCTAATATTATCTAATTCTCGAAATACCCCAATTTGCTGATCATAAAAGAGGCCGGAATAAATTTTCGAGATTGATGATAGGCTTAGAAGTTCGCATGCTACCCAGAAAGGTAAATTACCATATTTCCTCATATTGTGGGGTACATATGCTTCAACACGGTATGAGCTTCTAATTGCGTCCTGAATCTTTATCAGCAAATCGGAATGATTGAAATTGCTAACTTGTGAACCACTATTAAAACTTGAAGAAGACAAATATCCATCTGCCTGGAATTTCATTGTGTGAACATAAGGGATGACTCTCTTAAGGCGCAATTCTATTTGAGCAATGAGCCCAAAGCATTTATTGCGCAAGTCCGTATCAAAAAGGAGTGCTTGTATCATTTCATCAGAATCCATGCCCACAATCTTCTTCGAGTTCTTGTTCCTATTGTGTAGCGTGTAACCGGTAGCAAAATAATAGTTATACTCCATGAACAAGTTCTCAAGTTCGGAATCTGAGCGAATGGATAAGCCGTGACCTTCAATAATCCTCACTTGATCTTTCGGGGTGCATGGAGTTTTCATTTTTCTATAACCAGAAGAAGGACTGCAAATACCCATATGTCCACCTTAAAAATGAGGAGAGCGTTAGACGCTCTCCAGTGAGACAAGCCAAATACATCATTTCTGATGAGGCTCGCCATTTCAATAAGAGTATATCTTATCAGATAATAAGTGGCAAGTAGGCTGTGCATATTACGCGATATACTTTTTTACTTGGACTGATGTGCCTCGCTAGATTAGTACCAACTAAAGTCAAGAAAACTAGTGATAATTTAGTGGGGTGATTAGAAGCGGATGAGTAAGCAGAGTTACTAGGGCGGTGCAGGAAAACTAAGGGAAAAGTAGATCATGGGACATGAGAATGAATATTTCTCGTTCCATATATAAAGGTAGAGCTTGTCGCACGCTTTGACGATTACAGAGTTATTAATGCATTTCTCTTAACCACGACCAGCTTGGCCTGCCGATTATATGGAAAGGTATAGCTTTCTGATATCCGTCTGGAAATGTACAAAAAGGTTGACTACATAATATTCGTATGTATCAATAGTGATAACGACCTTTTAAGATATGGGAGGGCAGAATGTCAAGAATTGCTTATATCAGGGTATCCAGCGAAGGCCAGAACCTCGATAGACAAGAGGATATGGTCATAGATAAAGTCGATAAGGTATTTCGCGAGAAGGCAAGCGGAAAGGATAAGGAGCGGCCTGAACTCAAACGAATGCTCGAGTACGTCAGGGAGGGGGATGTGGTGGTAGTAGAGTCCATCTCCCGCTTAGCACGCTCCACTAGAGACCTTCTAAGCATTGTAGATGCTTTTCGGGAGAGAGGGGTAGGCTTAGTGTCTTTGAAGGAGAGCATAGATACTGAAACCCCACAGGGAAGGTTCATAATGCAGGTCTTTGCAGCCCTATCGGAGCTTGAAAGGGAATCTATCAAGGAGAGGCAGAAGGAGGGCATAGAGGCGGCAAGAAAGCGGGGCAAGCATCTAGGGAGACCTAGGAGAGAGAAGCCGAGTAACTGGGACCTGGTTATCAAGGAATGGAAGGCTGGTAGGATTACGGCGGTAGAGGCGAGAAAGCAACTAGGATTGCCCCATGCAACTTTTTATTACATGATAGGGCAGGTAGTAGAGCATAATACGCAACCATAATCGTCATACTTAACTAGGCTAGGACTTATGAGCATACTAATTCGATAGGAAATTCCTGATAGGATCTACTTCATATAATGCATGGTAACTAGTGATAGTTGGGGATACATAACCTATAAGAACTCCCAGCGGTTCTATATTACCAGGGAGATTAACAAGTTGTTTAGGGTTCGAATCATCAGTAAATTTCTTATTCTTTGTGTGATAGTTCAAACGACCATCAATCACCTGCACAAGAGCAATACCATGCTCCTTCGCAAATTCAATAGCTCCCGATTGAAAGCGTGAAGATGATATTAGCATGCCCTTATGAGCGCCTAGTTCCTGGACCTTTGAATGCAGGGCTAAGACGGTATCACGTTTAATTGGTGTCTTATACCGCTTACACTCAATGATTGTTTTGAACTCCATCTCATGAACATGGTGCGTACAACAGATGTCGATTTGGTACCCTCGTAAAAGTACATCGTAATCTATGTTTATCGAATCGAATTTACAGAACGCCCTTTTTACCAAGGATAGGCAATAAACCTCAAAATCCCTTGGGGAAAGATTTGTATAATCAATAGTATGAAACATAACTCCTCCTTACTTACCTTATGATTTTTTCTGTTTTTGCTCTATAACATCATTACAACATGTAACAATACATATCGTCACCCATGAGGACGGGTTTACCGCATCGTGTACATGCTACGAAGTCGCTCTCTTCACACCTAGAACCACAGCTAAGACATATGTACCCATCGGACGCATGGACTAAGGTTTCTTTATCACAGTTAGAGCAATCTGTTGCACCTTCAGGATGTTCTCTTCTCCTGCTATCTTTGACCTGCCCCCAGATTTAGGTCCAATCCAAGACTTAGTTTTCAGTAGATTTGAACTTAACCCTGTAGATGGTCTTCGCCTTCCCCTTGGAAGTTTCCTTCAATTGAACAGTTACCTGATTACTACCGGGCAAGGACAATGCTTTGTGGCGCAGGCGGCTTGCCTCCGAGTCTGCTGTGAGGCCTTATCCAGTTGTAATAGTCCTTCCATCTCAAAGACAGCACTTATCTTTCTGTATAATTTATGTTACCAATCCAGCTTTACATTCTTAAAACGGAAGTATCTCAAGCAATATGGCCGTTTCCTTAACGATGGTAACACAAGCGATGAGATTCATTAGCATAAGCACGGTCGTGAAAACGACACGAGGGGCACAATGCCATCTCGCGGAATTATAGCAGCTTTCAACCAGCATCTCCGATAACTAACCGCTTGTGTGGATGGTGATTCAATATGCTCGTGCGATGAAGCGATGATCGGTGCGTGGAAGAACCAAGTTAACATCAAAAGATATCGGCTGTAATAAAATTACAAATATTGATACATATAAATATGCGGCCCAAATAATGTAAAGAGATAGGGGATGGCTAGAGATGCCAGCTAAGAAGGCATTGAGTTTACTTTTATCCACACGATTCATATACTTGCTCGGTTAATAAGAACCATAGTTGCACTTTTAATGCGGTGATATAATGTAGATGAAATGTCGAGGACTGAATTATTGCTTGCACAATTCCATGGCAAGAGGGGGAGCCCTGATGCGTCTAAAGAACCAAAAGGGTGTAGTTTTGGCGACAGTGCTTCTTTTCATCATCGTTTTACTTCTACTGGGAGCCGCACTTTCCATGCTTTCGGTCAACTCACACCTTCAGACGATGAGAATGATCAACAAGGAGAAGGCTTTCTACGCCGCCCGCGCTGGCGCGGATGCGTTGAGGTCCTATATCGTGGACAATCCCGACGGGTTGACCGCAGAAGAGCTCATGGGCTATGTCGATGCAATCATTGCAGAAGGCATTTCAGATACGGGAAGTGTCGGAGGGAATTCATTCAAGCTGCAAGTGAGGAAGAGCGATGACGGAAGCAGCATAGAGATCAAGTCCACGGGGACTGCGGGCAATATGAGCTCCGAGGTAACATACTTGATCGAGATTGCCGAGGGCGAGCCTTCTGGGCCCGTGCTAGACATGGCCGTTTTCGCTACGAAACAAAGGGAGAGGCGCTTTCACAAGGATAAGAAGGGCAAGATAGTCTATGATGAACCAACCGAGGCGCTCTCGCTCGATGGTAGTGCCTATATCAAAGGACCGGTAGGGACGAACTCGATAGAAAACGGCACGGTCAAGTTCGACTGGAGCACCAAGGTCTACGGAGACGTCAACATCGGCCCGGAAGGCGATGTAGGTACTGCGGTTATCGCGCCCAGCGACATGGACTCATACGTAATCAGTCCCGGCACCAGGAAACTGCTGCCTGCGGAAAGAGAATACCCTCTGCCGGTCTTCCCTGCTTTTCCGGACTTTCCTTCAAAGGGTGACTTTACAGCAGGATGGTGGCCGGCCCCTCCTTACACGCTTCCTTTAGCGGATGGGGATGCATGGTATTCCTCCTTGGAAGTGCTGAGTACTTTGAAGATCGAAGTAGGCAGCGGTACACGGCGCCTGAGGATAGACAATCTTGAAGTTACAGGTGCAGGTAAGATAGAGATAGTCGGTAGCGGAAAGCTGGAACTATACGTATCCAACTTCATCATGGATAATTCTGGCAGAATCAACGATCTGGGCAATCCCGGGCAAGTACATATGTACTACGACGGAACAAGCAAGGTGAACCTTGGGGGAGACACCAGGTACTTCGGAAGCATCTACATCAAGGATGCGGATCTCGACATAACGAACAGCGGGGGTATACAAGGCCACGTAATCACGGGTGGGAGCACCGTTAACATAACAGGTGACGCCTCCGCGTTTGTGAGGGCAATATACGCTCCGAACGCGCACGTATACATGGGAGGCAGCGGTAAAGTCAAGGGATCGATAATCGCCAACAGCTTCTTCATGGACGGTGGGACGTGGGTAGAGTACGTAGCAGCTACAGAACCCATACCGGATATTCCCACAAGCGGGCCTGGCAAACCAAAGTTCCAGAACGGAAGATGGAAGTAGTCAGCCAGTACACAGAGCGTTAGTAAAGGGTCAGTGCGGATTCCATGCCGTGGGTGGATGACCGTAAGCCATCACAGATGCCATAGGGATCACTTGGTACGAGATTGCGCAAGGTAGGAGAATGGAATAAGGATGAAGACACTTAGGAACCAGAAGGGCTTCACGATGGTCGAGGTTATCATCGCGGCAGTCATGCTCGTTACCGTAGCCGTTGCCCTTCTTGGCCTGTACGGTAACAACTTCGGCTGGATAGTAGGCGCCGGTTACAGGATGAAAGCGCTCGATGAAGCTAGAACCGAGATGGATTCGCAGATAGCGTCGGGTGCTCCCGATGATTCGACAGACTCACTGAGCATAAGCTTTCCCGGAGCATCCACGATTACGGTGATGGGGAAGTACCTGCAGACAACAGGTACAGACGGCCCTGGTGGTTCGGTTTCCGTGATGCTTGATTCGTTCATCCCTAGATAGCGATGTATCTCCCTCAACGATAAAACCAAAAATCCCTAAGCATAGAGGAGAGCATTGAGGTTCCTCAGAATTACCTACCATCGGGTATATGAGGTCGTTGGTATTAAGGACGTAGCATATCGATAGAAGGCGTAATAAGGACCTATTTCCTTGTGTCCCATGCTGGAAGCCCTCGATGCACCAGTGTAAGGGTCCGATCAGCTTCACCTGGCGCTTCTTGCCTTTGGATGGAGGATTGGGGCGGCGAGGCTGACCAGCACAAGTTCGGTACAGAGACGATCCATGAGCCACCTATGCCGGCCCGCGATATTATGGCAGTCATCAGCCCGCTTCCTATGAAGCCCCCCACTTGCACGTGACCTGCCCCCAGATTTAGGTCCAATCCAAGACTTAGTTTTCAGTAGTTTTGAGTTTAACTCTGTAAGTGGTCTTCGACTTCCCCTTGGAAGTTTCCTTCAATTGAACAGTTACCTGATTACTACCGGGCAAGGACAATGCTTTGTGGTGCGGCGACTGGTATGGTGCATACGACGGCGACTCCCAGACTGATCCCCAAGGGCCCTCAACAGGCTCCTACAGGGTTATTCGTGGTAGCAGCTGGGGCAGCACCTCGAAGGGCTGCCGTTCCGCTTGTCGTGAATACGACACGTCCACGTTCACATACTACGACCTGGGATTCCGCCTTGTGAGGACGTTATAGTCCTTGTCGTCATCGGCTGCTGCATGCCATATGCCGCCTCCTGGGAGGGCAAGGTGGTATGGACATGCTGCAATAGGATTGGTAGATGATGATGACGAGGAGCCAGAGGTCAAGCAACCGGTCAAGCAAATGTGGCAATATCCATAGGAAGCAATGGATTGTATGGACAGTATGAGAAACCACAAGTGTCTTTTAACTGGACGGTACGGACACAGTGTACTAGATAATATCAGGCGGATTGTGGGTTATGCTCTCCCGCCTTCGGCACCAATATATTTATAAACCGTCAGTAAGCTGGCGGTTTATTGTTTTATTTATCGTGAGAGGTCACGCAAAGTCAAACAGAGCGGTAAACAAAGCGCATAACCATTTGTTCCGCATCCCTTTTTGAAGCAAGAATTCGAGATTCTTTATCTTTTTAGCACTCTAATTACGATTCAATTCTGTGGTAGGATAGTAACAGCTGAGGTCTTTAAGCTATCGGATTCGTCCGATTCGGTACTGTGATGCCGGCAAGACAGACGCGCAAGGTATTTTGCGAGTGTGTTCCTGCCATAATGAAGGCAGGTTTTTTTATGCGGATCAAATCACTCATGACGGATGACGTGGCGATTTGCCGTGCTGTGATGCGCATATCGCACGATATTCTGGAACGAAGCAAGGGCACGCAGGGTATTGAAGCAGCTTTGTCTACCTGCGGCACACCAGAAATCCGCAGTTGCCGAGAAGATCTGACCTTTAAGCAGGAGACTCCATGTGTGCGCCTGGCGGCGCATCCCTCCATCTCTCAGAATAAAACCGATATATTTGTAGAATATGTCGTCAACACCAGCCGCACGATTTGGGCAACGGTAGACGCCGCGTTTCTTGCTGGCCTTCCAGCCATTCATCATGCACCCAAATCGGTCGGGGCGCCGGGAATGTCCAAGCGAGCGGATTATATGGAAATTACATCAAGACAGCGAAGATGGGGATGGTTTCCGTCTGTATGCCGGTGTGCGACGACAGGCTGACGGCGTAGCTGTTAAAGATAGGTAAATCAAGCAATCCAGCCGGAGACGGCTTATATTGAAGGAGGAGCACACAGGATGAACAAGACCAGCGAGATCGGGTATTTGCCCGACGAGAGGCCCAGCACAGGTAGACTGCTTCTATACGCACTGCAACAGGTGATCGTAATGTTCCCGGCGACCGTTACTGTCGCGCTCATCACCGGCTTCCAGGTCTCCACAACCATATTTGCCAGCGGCCTGGCTACGTTATGCTTCATCCTGATCACCGGGCGAAAGATCCCGCTATACTACGGCTCTAGCTTCGCCTACCTCCCGGCCATCGCCAGCTTCTGCGCAGCGTCCGGTTTCACCGCAGTGAACGGTATCCTGCCCACAGATGCAATCCAGAAAGTGCAGTTCGGCATCATCATGTCAGGATTTGTATCCATCGCTGCCGGTCTGCTGGTTCGCTTCAGCGGCCGTAACATGGTGGAGAAGATCCTGCCTGCGTCGATCACCGGACCAATTGCTATGATTATAGGCCTTACGCTGGCGGGCAACGCACTCAGCGACGCAATCCCGAACGTGACCGCAGCGACCACGAACAGCACCTGGTGGACGATAGTGGCGATTGTCACGCTGATCTCCACAATCCTCTATTCCAAGTACCTGAAGGGCTTTCTTGGACAGTTGCCCCTGCTGATAGGTGCGCTGACTGGCTGCGCGGTAGCAGGCGTCCTGTACGGTGTCGGCGGGGTGAACTTGTTCCGTGCGATACCTGCCGCAGCGCTGGAATCGTCACTATGGAAGCTTGGTGACGGTTCGATCTTTGCGGTACCTGCGATTTCCCTGCCAAAAATCTCCTGGGCGGCTGTCGTCGCCATCATGCCGATAGCCATTGCCACCATCCCGGAGTCGACAGCGCACATGTACCAGTTGGACATCTACGTAAACGATCTCGCCAAGAAAAAAGGAAAGAAGATGAAGTACAGCCTGGTCGACATGCTTGACCGTAACCTAATCGGCGACGGTATCTGCGATATGATCTCCGGATTGGTGGGTGGCCCCGCGGGAACAAACTACGGCGAGAATATTAGCACAATGGCGATTACCAAGGTGTTCTCCGTGCCCATGCTTGTAGTCGCTTCGATTATCGCGATTGTCATAAGCTTCTTCACTCCGCTCATCAGCGTCATATACGGAATCCCCCTGGCGGTGATCGGCGGCTTGGAAATCTACCTCTTCGGCGCTATAGCGGCGCAGGGCATCGCCATCATGATCGACCACAAGGTGGATATGTTCTCCGCGAAAAACATCGCCGTCATAGCCTCGATTATGGTCATCGGTATTGGCGGCAACTATGCCTTCGGGGGCAACATTCCGTTCTTCGGTATTCAGATTCCCTGTATTGCTGGCGCAGCGATCTTCGGCATCCTACTAAATGCGCTGCTTAGCATCGGAGAGAATAAGGTCACGAAGAAGGCATAATCTCTTATTTGGAACAAACGGCGGACGCGAGCAGCGTCCGCCGTCATATTGTACGGACGGGATAAAGCATAACAAACCGTTTCCAGTACATAGGTTCTCTTACTTCCATGTCCCGGCCAGTTTCTACTTGATGGGTTTGCGCGATTATATCGCAGGTTGCTTAGAAGGTCGGGCTTAACGAGCCTGCTTCAACTGAAGCCTCTGGATGAGCAGTAGATTGTTCACGCCTGGTCGGACAAAAATCATGAGGTGCATTGTCTTCTATACTCCATATGGGACATGTATACAAGAAATGTTAAATTCTTGAATTCTTCCTCTCTGATAGGCACAGAAATGTGGATATAAGGTACTAAAATAGCATTGGATTGTTTCCTAGGACAAAGGTCAAAGTCCTAGGATATCGGGATTTTAGCGGACAAACGAATTTGGGAAACCTGCCTTTCATCACGATATTCACCATTATTGCGAAAATTTATGTAAATTAGCATAGTAGAATTAAGACAATTCCATAACCCATAATATGTCTAGAAATACTTTCTCATACTGCTTGCTTATTAGCTAAATAACTGGGGTTTGGGGACTAATTCGAAGGCTGGTAATACATTCATGGAAGAAGAGCAACGAACTACCTCATATCTCAAGCTAATGTCGAAGTACCTCTCCCGTCAGAGTGGAAGGGTATCGATGCTCGCTGCTCTCATAGTGCTCGGCATCGCATTCCAGCTCGCCGGCCCTCAGATACTGCGCATCTTCATAGATGCGGCGATTTCCGGAAAACCGCTCGATACCCTATCCACAACAGCCGCCCTATATATTGCTGTTGCGCTCCTATGCCAGCTGATCGGCGTCCTTACGACCTACATAAGCGAAAAGGTTGGCTGGACGGCCACCAACGCCCTTAGGGAGGATCTTGTTGGGCATTGCCTTAAGCTCGACATGGCTTTCCACAAGGAGCATCTGCCCGGTGAGATGATAGAGCGAATCGACGGCGACACGACGGCTTTATCCAACCTGTTCACCAAGTTCACGGTGACGGTGCTGGCGAATCTGCTTCTCATCGTCGGGATGGCGGCTTTGCTCCTTAGGGAGGATATCATGGTCGGAGGCGGCGTGAGCCTCTTCGCGGTCATCGCACTGCTGGTCCTGCTACGCGTCCAGGCCCTGGCTGTGCCTCACTGGGTCAAACTCCGGAAGGCAAGGGCCGAGTTCTACGGAATGCTGGGCGAGCAGGTTTCCAGCGTCGATGAGATATCCGCGAATGGTGCCATACCATACGTGATGAACAGGTTCTATGCGATGCAGCAGCAGCTTCTGCGCCTTGTCACACGCGCCAGCTTCATGGGATATACAATGTGGATGACTACTGTCATGGTATTCACCGCAGGATATGCCCTGGTTTTTAGTTTGGGTTGGCGTCTTTGGGCTCAGGGCCGTATGACAATAGGCACTGTATATCTTATCTTCACCTATATCAACTACCTGAACGGCCCGATAGAGCAGGTCAGGGAACAATTGGAGGACCTTCAGAAATCGAGTGCTAGCATAAGGAGGATCTCGGGTCTTCTGGGCCAGAAGAACGAAGTAAGCGACGGGGAAGGTCCAGCTCTTGACGAGGGCGCCCTTTCGCTGGAGGTGCAGGGACTAAGCTTCTCTTATGCTGGGGATCTCCAGGTGTTGGAGGACTTGAACTTGAAGCTTGAACCGGGCCGGGTGCTGGGAGTACTGGGCCGGACCGGCAGCGGGAAGACGACTATTACACGGCTGCTGAACAGGTTCTATGATCCTGATTACGGAAGGATACTGATTGGAGGGCGCGACTTGCGTTCCATACCTCTGGAGAGCCTCAGGAAGCGCATCACGTACGTCACCCAGGATGTGCAACTCCTGAAGGCAAGCGTAAGGGACAACCTTACTTTCTTCGACGTATCTGTGCCGGACGGACGGCTTATTGAGGTACTGGAAGCGATCGGGCTAGACGAATGGCTGCGATCGCTTCCAAACGGATTTGACACTCAGCTTTCGAGCGAAGGATCAGGGCTTTCGGCCGGGCAGTCGCAGCTTCTGGCCCTGGCAAGGGCGTTCTTAAGAAAACCGGGTTTCGTGATCTTGGATGAAGCGTCATCGAGGCTTGATCCCGTAACCGAAAAGCTCATGGAAGGGGCGATGGACCGCTTACTCAGCGGAAGGACAGCCATGATAATCGCCCATCGCATCAAGACGCTCGACCGCGCAGATGACATTCTCATATTGAGCCATGGCAAGGTGCTGGAATATGGTCAGAGGAAAGATCTGTTAAGGGATCCGGATTCGCAATATAACAGGCTTCTTAAGGGCGGGATGGAGGACATGCTGGCATGAAGACTTACCATCTCATCTGGCGCATGATACTGTACCGTCCCTGGCTCTACCTGGCAGATGCGCTGACCTGGATACTGATACACGTCTTCCCAGTAGTGCCGGGCCTTATCATCAGGGAATTCTTCGATATGCTGGTGGGGCAGTCGCGTCTCGGTCTTGGGATCTGGGGGCTGATCGCACTGCTGGTGGCAACTGCCACGGCGCATATTGCCAACATAGCGGCAGGGGCGCTGGTTGACATCAGGCACCGCTTCACAATGAGTGGTTTGCTGCGCAGGAACGCGCTGGAGAGCATGCTTGCATCGCCGGTGGCAGGCGAGGCGAAGTCCACAGGCGAGACGGTGAACATCCTAGAAGAGGATGCCAAGCAGGTCGAGGACGTCATAAGCTGGTCATTCGATATGATGGGGATGACCAGCTTCGCTATAGTTTCGGCGGTGATACTGATAGGGGTAAGCCCTCAGTTGACCCTCATGGTGCTTATACCCATGATATTCGTCGTGATGCTAGCTCAGTCTGCCAGCGGCAGGCTGGAGAGATACAGGAGGGAGAGCAGGAAGGCCACCTCTCTCGTGACTGAGGCCATGGGGGAGGCGTTCGGCGCTGTGCAAGCCATTAAGGTGGCCAACGCAGAGGACAGGGTGACGGCGCACTTGAAGGTGCTCGGCGACAGGCGCCGGGACGCGATGTTGAAGGACAAGCTCCTTTCTCGGATCCTGGATTCGATCTTCGAAAATGCCTCTAGGGTTGGTACGGGGATAATACTGCTGGTTGCTGCCAGATATCTCCAGCTTGGGGCTTTGACGGTAGGCGACTTCGCGCTATTTGTCTACTACCTGGATAACGTGACTGAGTTCGCTGCCTTCTTCGGGAACTTCAACGTCCATTACAGGCAGGCAGGAGTCGCCTTGGCCCGCCTGGGGAGCCTAGTGAAAGAGCCCAAGGAGCTGGTGGAGAATAAGCCGCTGTATCTTGTAGGCGAGCTTCCGGAGATAAGGACTAAGGTGCCGGATGAGGCAGATAGGCTCGTTAAGCTGACGGTGAAAGGGCTCACTGCTAGTTACTTGGACGGTGAGCATGGGATCGAGGACGTTTCCTTCGAACTTGAAAGAGGGACTTTCACTGCGGTAACAGGCAGGATCGGATCTGGTAAGACTACCATGGTAAGGGCCTTGCTCGGCCTCATACCGAGAGATTCGGGAGAGGTATTCTGGAACTGGAAGCTTGTGGAGGACCCCCGGGCATTCTTCGTACCTCCCAGGAGCGCCTATGCCCCGCAGGTACCGCATCTATTCAGCGATACCATGCGTAACAATATACTTCTGGGAATACCCGAGGGGGTTAACCTTCAGGAATCGATTAAGACCGCGGCTCTTGAGGAGGATCTGGCAGACCTGGAGAAGGGCATCGATACCCTGATCGGACCTAAGGGGACCAAGCTTTCAGGGGGGCAGCAGCAACGTACCGCGGTGGCCCGGATGCTGGTGCGTAATGCGGAGCTCATGGTATTCGACGACGTATCGAGCGCGCTGGACATAGAAACGGAAAAGCAGCTTTGGCAGGCATTGGCAGATAGGAAGGACCTTACCTATCTCGTGATAACGAACCGTTGGGGCGTCATCATGGGAGCGGACAAGGTGCTGGTGATGAACGGGGGTAGGGTCATCGCTCAGGATACGCCAGATGAGCTGATAAGGACGAGCCCTGAACTACGTGCCATACTAGAAGAATCTGGCAACGGAGGCGTTTAGGAGCACTTAAGACCCTAATGCAGCGGCTATTGATCTGGAGGTGCCGAAATAAGGATACCGCCGTGCCTTAGTTGGCGGTATTCAGGCAACACCGTCATCTAGAACTAGAACGCATCCTAGGTAATATTTGGGAAATGAGCGTGTTTTCCTGCTGCTGTGCCTGTTCCTTTCATTATCATGGTTATTGCACAATAACCGTACTAGTAAGTACCTATGCGCCTAGGGCTGCCCAGGATATATGAGGTCATCGGAGAAGCTCCGGGGTAGCTCATGCCCCAATGCCAGAAATCACCGAAAACGTCGCAGGCGGCAATAACCTGCTCCCCGGCGGCGATGTTGGTGGCAGAGGTAATACCTTCAACTTTCCTAGGAGGAATGATCGCAGAGTAAGAACCGGTTCCAAGGTAATTGCCCGCGTTAGCGCCCCAGGCCCATATTGAACCGTCTACCGCGACCGCCATGCCGTAATTCTCACCGGCAGCAACGGCGATCGCCTGATCAGGACCTGAAACCATATACGGTCCGTAACCTGACCCTGAGATGCCGTTTCCTAGCTGGCCATGGGAGTTCATTCCCCACACCCATACGGTTCCGTCGCCTTTCAGGGCGACGCTGTGCTGAAAACCAGCCGATACGGGCACGACCCCATCAAGGTCCACATCCTCTGGTTCTGCTACATAACGCTCCATCCAGTATATAGAGCCGCCCATCGGCAGCCCTATAAGCCAATTCCCCCACTGCCAGACAGAACCATCTGACTTGACTGCCACACTCCGACGGCTACAAGCGGCAACTGATGAAACGTCCTTGATATCAGTCTTTAGAATTGGCGTTACGATCGTCCTGGGCAGATTCCTTCCTATCTGGTATACGCTATTGTCTCCCCAGCACCATACCGTACCGTCCGTTTTCACCGCCAAGCTATGCGATTCACCCGCAGCGATGGCTTTTACGTCACTAAGGCCATCTACCTGGACAGGTTTTTCGAAACTATCTGAATAGGTGCCATCACCCAGTTGGCCCTTATTATTCGCCCCCCATGCCCATACGGTACCATCGCTTCTTAGCGCCAGACAGTGCTTGTCGCCTGCAGCTATAGCCACTACGCCCTCAATGCCCGATATCTGCAGGGCTGCTCCGTAGGTGCAAGCCGACCCGATAGCCCCCCAGAAGTACACAGTTCCTTCGGCGGAAAGCAACAATACATAGTTCTTACTGGCGGCCACCTGCAAGAATCCTATAGTGTTAGGCGCGCTGGCGAACGCGTAGAAGTCCACATTACTTTCTGTGCCGCGAACCTGCCTGTATGCCGGCTCGAAAATCCACCCGGAACTTACGGGGGCTATCGTAGCATTTCCTTTGATATTACTTACGTTCCACATTCCATAGTCATCCGATACGGTCATCCCTACGCTGTGGCTTCCACTGAAGCTGACTGCCATACCTCCGATTCCCAGACCTTCGTCATTGGCAGAGACTATCCGCCCAGAAACCGCATACGGTGCCCCGCCTGTCAGGCTGCACCCCGAAGTAAGTGTGCACAGTAATATTAGGGCGATGGCGAAGGCCCTCTTCATTGAATACGCCTCCTAGCATGATTGTTCATAAGGTGTCGCAGAATAGGATCTTCAAGTCCCAAACGCCCATTCTTCGAACGATGCTCGCCTGAAAGGGAGAAGCCTTATGTCGTGGTTGAGAGGACAAAAATACTATTCGCCGGGACAGCCACCTCCGGCAATGACGAATATCGCACTTGTCCTAGCAGAGCAACAGCAAGGCGAATTTTCCGATCAGACTGGTAATCTTCCATTTAGACTGGGTCCATCCATAGTTTAAATCTGCCGGCGCTTTTCTGACAGGCCTTACTTTTATACATACAAGACGATGCGCCTGTTTACTAGGGCTATTTCGGTGACCCACTTCCAGACCCCTTCAAACTAGGATTTGATTTGCGAGATATAGTTGCTACGTCAGCGTTCATCATCTACTTTATTTGAACTACTTTCTGCGTCCACCTTTATAATGAAATGCCTGTCGTCACATCACACGCTACCGGCCGTGCCCAGCCGATCATGGGCTGGACTTTTTGCAGCACCAACGAGGCACAGGATTTCGCAATCCCACAAGTTCTTATATCACCTGATATTATGCTATAGACAATACTATATATCACATAGTATAGTTACAGACATAGCAAAGCCTTCACCGGCCGAACGGAGGACGCAGATGGATACCGAGAACCTCGAAAAAGAGATGAACAGGGGCTTCCTGCAGCTTGTGATACTCATCGTCCTGGAAACCCCCATGTATGGATACATGATGATGAAAGACATGGAGGAAAAGGGCGTGAGCATCGAAGAAAGCACCCTGTATCCGCTGATGAGGCGGCTCGAGTCCCAGGGGCTGCTCACCAGCAGATGGGATACATCGGAGAATAAGGCCAGGAAATACTATCAGATCACAGAGGACGGAAGGGTAGTCCGGGATAAATTGGCGGATATAGTCAGAAGGCAGTCCATGCTCGTAGAGCAGCTCAAAGGAGGCGACATCAGGTGAACAAAAAGCTAGAGGCGTACCTTAGCGAAGTAGGGCATTATGTGTCGGGCCCTAAGGGCGCAGACGATATCCTAGATGAGATCAGGAGCCACATCCTGGATAGGGCGCAAGAGGAATTCGGCAATTCGGACGATGAGAGCGTAGACAAGATACTTGCCAAGATGGAGGATCCGCGGGAGATGGCCAGCAGGTATTCACAGGGGCAGGACATCATCGCCCCTTACTACAGGAAGCACATTATACTTTACACGGCCTTCCTGTTCTTCATAGCCCTCGGAGTCTCTGTCGTGTCGCTGGTGCTGGGTAAAGGGGCGATACATCTGCTGCCATTCTTCCAGTCGAGCGAAGACAACTTCCTTGTCTTCCTGGGAGGCCTTCCCATTACGTTCTTCACTTATTTCGGTATCGTATGCCTGTTCTTTATGATAATCACTAAGTACAGGACGGTGAAACCGGCATGGCTCATGGTCGAAGGTAGCGGCAAGCGCCTCGGTAAACCGACGGCGCTCGGATTCTTAGGTACCTTGGTCGGATTCCTTTTAGTGCTGCTAGTATATAGCTTCCAGGGTGAAATCGTATCGTTCATAGCTGACCTTTCGATCAAGAACGTCGTGGTAGTGAAGATACCTGACATTCTGATGGATGCGATACTGGCGACGACGGGCATAGACCTGCTTGTCTACTCCCTAAGGTTCCTTGCGAACACACCCGTACTCGAAGCCGCCGGCGCCGCCTTCAAACTACTGGTGATGGCCTACGTGGTCCGCAGGCCCTTCGGGTTCGAGAACTTGTCCGGGCTGGATGGCGGCATTGCGACTGCAGTTGAGGTCGGTATCAGGTCAGTACTCGTGATAGTCGTGGTCGTGACCACTATCGATCTTATAAGGTGGCTCATGTATACGTTCTCCGAGAAATATCTCAGGTGACAGGATCACCACGGGCAGACTGACGCACGGCGGTGGTAGATCGATACATAGCCGTACTAGAGATTGAATCGATAGTATATAGCTGCTTATTGGTCGATGCAGGAGACAAGCTCCTACATCGACCTTTTCGCGGATTAGGTGGACTGCCTTTGATTTGAGCAAACAATAAGCTCAAAGGTAACCATCGCCGACATACTGAATTATTGAATTAGTTTTCATGTTTCTACCATCTGATCTAGACAAAGTAATATGCAGTCTGTGAAGGAAATGACGAAATCCTCAAGAAGTCCTTACACGTGCGCTAATCATGCCTCTAGAACAGGGCGATGAAGATACTAGAAAGCAAATATAGTGGATGTGCGAGGTAGAAGATGACCATTGCGGAAAGGTTAGCCAGGGTGCCTGACTATAATGCTTTTTATACGGTAGATGAGCTTTACGCACACGCATCTTGCATCGCTGCAAGATATCCAGACATCTGTACACTAAGGATTATCGGATACTCGAAAGCCGGAAAACCCATAATCATGACGAGTGTAGGCGATGGACCTGCCCCCTTGCTGCTTTTCGCTTTTCCCCATCCAAATGAGCCTGTTGGTGCGATGTTGACTTACTTCCTTCTTGAGGAGTTAATGAAAGAAGATGAGTTAAGGGCAGGTCGCACTTGGCACATAATACCTTGCATCGACCCTGATGGAGCGAGCCTTAATGAAGGATGGTTCAAGGGGCCGTTCTCGATAAGGGACTATGCAAGGCACTATTTCCGTACCAAGGGAGAAGACCAGGTGGAATGGAGCTTCCCGATAGAGTATAAAACACTGAAATACGAAAAGTACGTGCCTGAAACGAAGGCGCTCATGAACGCCATAGCAGAAATCAAGCCCCTGTTCATGTATTCGCTCCATAACTCCAGCTTCGGCGGTGTCTACTACTACATTTCGAAACCCCTTAAAGAAGTATATGAAGCGCTCTATAGGATCCCGGAAGAGAGGGACCTTCCTCTTTCATTGGGTGAGCCGGAGATGCCGTACTGTCAAGTATACTCACCGGCGATATTCGACATGCCACGGATAAAGGACGCCTACGACTATTATGAGAAGATAGGAGTCGCAGATCCGGCAAAACACATCCACGGAGGGGCTTCAAGCAGAGATTTTGCGGACGGTATAAGCGAACCTCTTTCCCTTGTGACAGAGGTGCCACTCTTTCTATCCCCACAAATTGCCGATACCACGGAAACGGATAGGACAAGGAAGGAGCTCACGCTCAAGGGCCTTGAGAAATCACACAGAATACTATGCGCTGTTAAATCGATAATTGATGAGACTATAGGTGAATTGACTAAAGGAGAGATAATCAGGGACACCGTAGTAGCCTTCGTTGAGCAGATGGCTACTAACATCGAAGACACAAAGACATGGGTAAATACTGATCCGGAAATGGGAAACAAGGCAACTTCAGCCCAAGCGGTTGATGCTGAATACATCAGCGTATTCCGTAACCTAACGATATTATCCATGTACAGAAGAGCGCTTAAGGTGCAAATGGACAAAGGCGTTTCAAGGAAACTCACAAACGCTTTTATTAGGCTTGATGACCTCATGGAGCTCTGGATTACAGAAATTGAAGACGCCTTGGATTACAGAGTCGTTTCGATAAAGCATATGGTTGAGGTGCAATATGGCGCTCTGCTTGCAGTCCTGGAAGCGTTAGGCATATGAAGCTCAATGGCATTATGAGTTCGGATCAGCGATGAAGAGTTGATAGAGACAGAAATTCACACGGGATGACTTGAATTCTCCAGATAAGGGTGGGGTAGCGAACGATCAAGTGGGCTAAACAGGTAAGGACAAGATGTTGTTTCCTTTGAATAATCAAGATCCAATCCCAGTCAGCTTCGTGGAAGATTTCCCCAATCTTCTGAACGCAGCGACCCACACATGCTCTATGCTGTACTTGAAGCCTACTTTGCTCCAAAGAAGGAGTATCAATGACCATAGGCCCACGTTAACTACTCCAAATAGGAGGCAGCCGTTTATCGTCTCGTTCCACGAAGGTAACAGCCTAAGGCCGATGAGCCTAAGTATCTCAGACGTAGTGGTCTCAAGCATGTATACGGTGAGACTAACCCTGCTGAACCACTTAAGCAAAGGTAGCCTGTCCGTAAGCCGATTGGCACGGGAAAGCACAAGGAGCGAGGATATGAGCATAATGATGAATACCCCCAGCTCGAAGTTGGTCTTGAAGTACCAGAAATAGTCTGGTTTCGATATGGACTTCTCGAGATTCAGCATGCCGATGATGCCGTAGATCAGGAAGGCCGATCCTATTGGGGCTGCAACCCATCTGAGCAGATCTTTCCTTCCGTGGTAGACCATCATGCCTATCATCATCCCGAATAGGCCGTAAGCAACGTAGGGAATTAAAGGGTAGGGATTTGCGATGGTGAAACTGTAAAACAACGAAGCAAGTAAGTCCTTATCCGCTAAGGCTTTATCGAACGATGGGTATATGTATACTCTCACGAATGAGAGGAGCATGATCAAGGAGCCGGAAAGGCCCAGCGCCCAATAATTCCTTCTCTGCCTCTCCGCACCGTCATTTCGCAGTAGAAGGTATGCGATGAGCGATAGTGCCACTAGATTAATACCTATCGTAGAAAGTGAAGAGCCCTCGAACAGCTTGTTAAACTGAGGTAAGGTGAAACGCATATTGCGCAGAGAGCTGGCCACTGCGGTAAGGTCCGGTTGGTTGTTCACGAAATCGATCGTCCATCTTCCCAGGAAGATGTTCAGCAGGAAATGGAATATGATGTATACAACACCGGCTATGAACACGTATCTATACTGCCTTGCCTTCTGCTCTTGTCTGTCCTTCTGCATCAGCATGTAGGTATTGACTACACTTGAGTAGATGATGAAGAGGCCTCCCCAGAGAGCCATGAAGCTCATGAGGACTATAAGTATCGGTGGGTTGCTAAAATCTATCTTGTGGATATTGGCGTAGTTGAAAATCGATGAATGGAAAAATAAGATGAAGACAACCGCTATACTCCTGAGAATGTCCAGCGATGCGATCCTTCTACCTTCCATCATCACTCACCTCAAAAGCCCTATGTATTCTTATCAGCTTATCGGAATTCGGATTGGGCTCCGGCCTTCCAAAGACGACTTCGATCTTGGGGTCGTTGCAGCCATAGGATCTGAACACACCTGTTATGTTCCCAACGATCCTTGATTCATCGAAGAGCTCTTGCGATGCTCCTTCTATAAGCTGGATCCTGACTAGTACTTCCTCGGGTGAAGCTTGGACAACCTGGTACTCATCAACATAATCCGATGCTGTTATCACAGCCCTGCTGATGTAATCAGGGGAGATATACTGCCACTTGCCCGTATCCTTGCCCTTGGCCCAGAAGACATCGTCCGCTCTGCCCTGGATGTTCCGAATCACCCGGAAGGCGGACCCGCAAGGGCATTTGACAGGACTGATGGTTATTATGTCGTTAAGTTCATAACGAATTATTGGCTGCGATTTCTTATGGAGGTCAGTAACTACCAACCTCTGGCAAGGCTTGCCCGGCTCGGTATAGGTACCATCGTTATTGAGTACCTCGACGAGCACCAGGTCCTCGTTTATATGGAGGTTGCCGCACCTGCAGGAGATTGCGATAGGGCCCTCCGTGCATTTATAGATTTCGTGCACAGGGCAACCGAACACCCTGGTTAAGTAATCCTTCACGTCTGGATATAGGATCTCCGCGTAGGAGACCAGTCTCTTCGGACTTATGTGAAGCCGTGCTTTCTCTACTTCGCGGGCAATGATCTTTAGCATGGAAGGTGGGGCGGATATTACATTAGGCTGAATTATCTCGAGCTTGCTGTCTATGTTCGCTATAGTGTCCAGCTGACTGATATATGTCATCCGGTGGCCCAATATGTTCAAGTTGAAAGCTGGCGAGCTCACCCTAAGTATGAAGGCGAGGTTAAGCTTCTCCCCTTTGGGGAAGGCGAACCTTGCGAAAAGGGCGGCTTTCATGTACCTTTCCTCAGAACGCGTGGCTATCTCTACTCCCTTGTTACCACTGGTGCCGGACGACAGACCGACGTTTATTCCATGGAGCCTCTTAGTGAAGACGCGCGACTTTTCGACCTCAAGGCAGAAAGCAATGATCTCTTCCTTCGTCAAGTTCACGGTGTTGTAATCCGTGAGGTTATCCATCATCTTTTTCTTGTTGACGAACGGAAGAGAGTAGAAGTCTTCTATTTGCTTGCCTTCATACAAGCGATTGAAGTAAGTGGACTTTTTTGCTGCGTACCTTGCTAACTCGACGGCCCGCCTGTATTGGTAATCACCAATATCTGCCGGATCATAGAATCTGTACCTGAGCTTGCAGAGCAGGAAGAACATGGGGAGCAAACCAGTCTCCAGGCTTCCAGGTATCCAATTCAGTAAAGACGCTAAAACACCCATATCCTGAGATGCCCTCCTGAATATAATATATCGGAAATCCGGACTATTGGATGAGCAAAGCATTAATCGATTGTGCCAAATACTTCAGATTACGCTCACGCCTACGGGACAAGTGGAAATCATACAGCCGATTGAATGGCGGTTAACCTTTGCTCCATCTGTAAAAGACATCCATCAAGAGCGGTTCTACTCATCAGTGACTGGCTCGCTTCTCTACAGTAAGGCCATCTTGTTGCTATAACCGAACCTCTCGCTTACGCTCGTGCAGACGATTCCGTCCTAGTTGTGAATGCCGGGTCCAACATAAGATGAAATCCTCGATACATAGGTTGATGTCTCGATATCTAGGTCTATATGTTTCAGGGATATAGCAAAGTTATTCCAGGTCTTTTCGGCAGATAATTTATCCTTTATCATTCAAGGAAGTAAAAAGCTCTACATCATTACGAACTAAATTTGTAGATTATAGTTCACTAGCACGCATAAGGTAAGCATAGATGCCTGCGTATCGTCGTTGTGTCACTAGTTGGCTAGTATGCGTAGAGAGACATATAAAGACATATGCCCTTTGTTACGTAAAGGCGTCAGTTAAAGCATCAGCTCTGGTGATCTTGCCCATCCATCGGTCGTTAAGTGCATCTGGTACAGGAATTATCCTAAATGCCTGATTGGGAGGTAGCAGTATGGCAAACAAGACTATAATGATCCGATCCAAGGCGATTGGCGAAGACGAAAAGCTCGGAGAGCTCTTGACGGCTAATTTCCTTCGTAATCTGGTCGATAGTGAAGAAAAGCCAAAGACGATCGTTTTTTTGAATACCGGTGTATACCTTCTTTGCGAAGGCTCTAAGGTACTGGATTCCATTAGTGCGCTAGAGAACTCCGGAGTAGGGATTTTGGCCTGCACGACCTGCATCGAGTACCTAAATCTCATGGGTAAGCTAAAGGCAGGTAAAACGACGACGATGCATGATACCGTAAAGCTTATTATGTCGACTGAAACGGTATGCATCTAGTTGGTTCGAACCATCAGAAGTAAGTACGGCCACCTTACTATCCAAGGACAATGTGGGTCGATAAAACAACGCATACGGAGAATGCCTAAGCTTATTGGCCGTTGATTCTTCACTAGAGGGACTGGTAATAGGCCATAACATTGAATAAAGAACCAAATTACGAATCATGAGAAACCAATAGATTAACATACGGATGTGGAACGATAGGCACATGGCAATTGCCTCCCTTTACATGATAGTTAAGAGAGGCTACGGAACCCAAGCTAAATGCCGTTTAATGGAAACCGGGTATTTGGTAGAATTAATGTTAGATGGCAGATGCCTCTAGTGGAACTGGTAGATGTATGGTTTTGATATGCAAGGTGATGATCCCGAAGGGAGGTCAAAGATCTTGCTATTGAAAGACAGAAGAGAAGCGGGAAGGAAACTTGCAGAACTCCTGGACGCATACCGAGGAGAGGACATCATCGTATATGCTCTGCCAAGAGGGGGCGTCGTCTTGGGCGCAGAGATCGCAAAAGTCCTCAAAGCCCCGCTCGACCTAATAATCCCTCGTAAAATAGGCCATCCAATGAATCCCGAATACGCCATATGCGCAGTCACTGAATTCGGACCTCCTGTGTGTAATGAGGAAGAGGTCGAGCGCGTGGATCGTTCATGGCTTAGGGAGGAGATTACTCGTGCTCGTGCCGAGATACAAAGGCGCAGGGAAAAGTACCTCGGAACTAAGATCCAGAGACCGCCAGAAAGAAAGACCTGCATAATTGTAGATGACGGGATAGCGACAGGCCTTACGGTGACGGCAGCAATCGACGGGTTGAAAACGCTCAAGCCGAAAAAGGTGATAGTAGCGATCCCCGTCATACCATCTGGAGTTGCGCAAAAGCTAAAAACCAAGGTGGACGAACTTATCTCATTGTCCGTAGAAGAATGCTTCCTTGGTTCTGTCAGCGCATATTATGAGGAATTCTCCCAGGTAGACGATTTAGAGGTGATCGAGCTGCTTCGGTCAGTCGGAGATAGCCGCAACGAAGGAAATGGCTAGTAAGCCGTGAGAAAGGCGTCATTCTCCTCAAACGGATAAAAATCGAGCGCAAGGCTTCAAAAACCGTGCGGGCATGAAAATACTCCAAGACGCGCCTGACACAAATAACAGTTATCACAATGTTCGGTAAAAGTTGATGAGAAATCAGATAGATGCTCCCCCTCGGACGAGACCTTCTTTGTCGTTCTGGGGGAGCTTATTCTATCTCCATTTATGTAGTTGCAGCCAATTTAGAAACGATACCCTACGGCGCCCTTGAGGAAGAACCATCCGGCAAATCCGGCAGCGACTGAGGGGAATACGAAAAATTCGTAACCTAATTCCGCCGCTATCCTGAAATTACCGGGTGTAAACTCTAACCCTGCCGTAGCGTGCATGTCGAAATACGATATTGGGGGTAAGGCCTCAGGAGCGATGGGGAACACCATCCAGACCCCGGGCCCCAGGCTGATATACGGTTTAAACGTGGGACTAAGATTGAAGTAATATCTGAGCAGCCCGTTTATCTTCATAGCAAAAGGTGTTGCTGTCGGATGTGCTCCTAAGAAGAACCCTGTCTCCAGTCCAATACCGAAATTGTTGAACCTCGTTTCGTATTCCAGTCCGAATATCGTGCTCCCGTAAGTTCCCGTCAGGCTTATCGTGTTGCTTTTAGCTCCGGATGGTATTGAAAATGCAAGGACTGCAAAGACTACAAATAACGAGATTATGATCTTTCTCATATGCTCCTCCTCCTTTCTGAATTTGTACAGCATCAGGTTCGCTTCTCTTTAGTAGAGCATTCCAAGGCTCAACAAATGACTTCTATCGGAATAAACAAAGTCCTTCAGTAACTGAACAAATAATCTAGGCCTAAAAGCTTGACCATAAACAACCGACGACATGATTGATGATCGGTTAAATCGCTTGGCTAAACCGTCGAACACCATTCTAGTTAGCCTTAGCATCACGCGGTCGCCCTAAAAAGGGAAAGAAGAGTCAGGATAGAATATTCATGCCGATGGCATGGATTAGAAGGGAGGTCGGAAAATGCCAGAGGAATTCAAGGCAGGTTGCCAAAGACCTGCGAAAAGAAAACCGGATAAGGAGCCCCAGGAGGAAGCTCCGGTCATGTTCGTAAGGGAGGGGGAAAAGCACATGGTCAAAGTTGGGAAGCCAGCTCCAGACTTTACGGCTACAGCCTACTACAGAGGCAAATTTGCGAACGTAACGCTCTCGGAGTACAAAGGGAAGTGGGTTGTGCTCTGTTTCTACCCTGGCGATTTCACCTTCGTCTGAGCGACCGAAGTCTCGGCAGTTGCCGAGAAGTACGACGAATTCCAAAGCCTGGGCGTCGAGGTCCTTTCGTGCAGCGTCGATAGCCATTTCGTGCATAAAATGTGGAATGACCATGAACTCTCCAAGATGATAGGCAAAGACATCCCGTTCCCTATGCTGTCCGACTCAGGAGGGGACATAGGAAGGTTATACGGTGTCTATTCCGAGGAGGACGGCATAAACACAAGAGGGCGCTTCATAATAGACCCCGACGGCACAATCCAGGGCTTCGAAGTGCTCACACCTCCTGTCGGAAGGAATGTCAGCGAGACATTAAGGCAAGTGAAGGCCTTCCAGTACGTAAGGGCGTCTAAGGGTACCGAGGCGACACCTTCCGGATGGAAGCCGGGGAAAAAGACGCTGAAACCATCGCCTGACCTTGTAGGCAATGTATGGAAGGTATGGAGCGTAAAAGAGGCATTCGACGAATAGTCACTTGATCGTTGATATCTGGGCGGAACCTGGTTCCGCCCTTTTTCATTCTATCGTTGGGATTACCCTAAATAGGCTCTGACATGTACGATGAAGCCGTCTAATCGGAACTGACGATATCGGAAAACCACTGTCCTGGATCGACCGTATTGAACTTCCCGTTATGTGCGTGAAAATCTAGCTAAATGATTGATTGCTCAAACGGATGACACGTGTGAAAAGGCTGACCAGCACAAGCACAGTCCCTGAAACGATCCATGAGCCGCTTATGCCTGTCCGCGAGATTATGACGGCCATCAGCCCGCTTCCTAAGAACCCCCCCACCTGCATGGATAAGGACATCAAGCTCAGCATGCTCGCTCGTTTATCCGAAGGTATGGAGCCGTTGATCAGACCTTTCTCAAAGATCTCGGAGATGCCGATCAAAAGGTAGACTAAGCCGTAAGCTGCGATAAAACCTACGGACGAGCGCTGTAAGGCGAGCAGTACCGCAATCAAGCCGATGGAAACCCTGGAAAAGAGCAGCATAACTTCGAGCGACCTGTTCTTGATGCAGAATCTATGAGCCAGCAGGTTGCCGAAGGCCGCTGCGCCAAAACCGAGGAAACAAACGAAACCGAGCATCTGAAGCCCCATTGCATCCGAAAGCGCCCGATACGCCGGCTGCCAGTAAACCTCTATGGCGAGCATCAAACCTCCTGTGGCGAGCACCCCGATTAGCACAAGGCTTATGACAGGCCGATTCCTCACAAGTGAGCTGCAGCCCTTCAGGTGCTCTAGAAGCCCGATCCTCTTTTCCCCATGGCCTCTGTCATCCTTTACGAAGAGGACGGATAGCACAAGGATTACCAGAAGGATGCACAACCTGGATAAAAGGTGTAAAGCATAGCCGCTGCTCTGGGGTATCATGCCGCCAGCCAGGGCTCCTAGGGAGATGCCAACGCTTTGGTGTACGGCCAGCTGGGAAGGTGCCTTCGATGCCCAATCAGGCCCGCGCCTTTCTATGCAGTCGTCGATCACCAGCGCATCCAGGCTACCTGAAGAAAAGGACCTGCCCAACCCCTGGAAGAGCATGGCGGCAACTATGGCTATCGGCCCTTTGGATAACAGCAGAAGCACCATCGAAACTACGAAAAAGCCGATGGAAGCCATGAAGGAAACCTTCCGTCCCTTGATATCGGCGAAGACCCCGCTGGGAAGTTCCATGACGAGCACAGTAAGGGAATAGGCCGCTAATATGAGCGGCAGCGTGGATAACGTGGCCCCGTGGTCTAGAAGCACCAGGCTGAGCACCGGCTGCATAAGCCCTACGGAGAACATGTCGAGGAAGGTCAACGCCCTCTGCAGGAAGCTCATGCTAATCTCACCTCGACGTATCGTACAGGATTAGGGCGTATTCCCAGGTACTCGTACCACCCCTGGGCGCTTCGTGCTCTCGTAGGTAAGCATCTATAATGGAAAACAGCTCTTTCCTATCATCGTCGGACAGATGCAAGAACCCGGTCATCACGTCTCCGTAGTCGCGCATGCGCTCAAACAATATGCCTTTCTCGATCCTATGCTCGGCGCTGGATATGAACCCGGTGAGGACGTTGTTTACCAGCGACATCGTTACCGCGCGCTGCACGTCGGCGTGCCCATCTGAAGAGAATATCTGTACGGTCGCCTGCACAGGCACGTAGTAGGTCGCCCTTATCCCGTTGACCATCGCGATATGGTCCACGGCGACCACTCCCAGCTGCAGAAGCTTCCTTATGTGATGCTGGACTGATGAAGGGGAGATGCCCAGCTGTCCCGAGATGTCCTTTGCCGTCAAAGGCTCCCCAGCGATTGAAAGGGCCCTAAGTAGCCGCTGGCGCGTTACATTCACGTAGATGTTGAGCTGCTCCTTGGTCTCGAGCTTTATTACTTTGCCGCCTAAAGCCGCGTCTGACATTCTTATCATCTCCAATACGATATGTTATACAAATTGTAACGTTACATGATATGTAATGTAAAGCACGATTTCTAGCCAATCCATGATATCCCGGGCACGCGCAGCATAACGGCCCGATGGCAAAAACCTTGCTGGAGGGGAAAACAAGGATATGTTCCCGGCTTCTTGCAATACGGATTCAACATCCCCGGATAATTCATACCAATAGGAGTGCATATATGCATAAAAAGAAGACAAAGACTAGCGAAACGTAGATCCGTAACGAGTGGAAACCACTTAAAAACATGCGAATGGCGGCACTTACATGAAGTGCAGAGATTTTACGATTGATATTGCTTGCTGAAGGAAGTATGATAATTAACTAACATTGCATAAACAGCCGCGGGCGACAAGAAACCATTTATCTATACGACAAGAGGACGGACAAGCACATAAGGGCGATTGTCTAAATCTCGGCATATGGGCCGCATCCATATCGACTGGAAGGGATTTACGATATGAGGGTAGTCATAAAGATAGGAACGTCCACGATCGCGCATCAGACAGGTCAGCTGAACATACGGCGCATGGAGAAGATGTGCAAGGTGGTCAGCGACCTTAAGAACGTCGGCCATGAGATCGTCATGGTCTCATCAGGCGCCATAGGCATGGGCGTAGGGAAGCTGTCGATGAAAGAACGCCCCAAGGACATGCCCACGAAGCAGGCGGCTGCGGCCGTGGGGCAGTGCGAGCTTATGTACACCTATGACAAGCTCTTCTCGGAGTACCGGCACACGGTGGCACAGATCCTCCTTACCAGGAGCGATATCGACCACCAGGACCGTAGGGTGAACTTCCAGAACACGATAGCTCGCCTGCTTGAGCTGGGCACAATTCCGATAATCAACGAGAACGACACCGTCGCTACCGAGGAGATCGCGATAGGGGACAACGATACGCTCTCCGCGGTAGTCGCGACGACCGTGAACGCGGACCTGCTCATCCTCCTGTCCGATATCGACGGGCTTTATACTGCCGATCCGCACAAGGACCACGATGCGAAGATGATATCGAAAGTAGACAGGATCACACCTGAGATACTAGCGCTCGCGGACGGGAAAGGTTCCGCCCTTGGCACAGGAGGCATGAAGACTAAGCTGCGCGCGGCCCAGATTACTACGGAGGCCGGGATGGACATGGTCATCGCCAACGGGGAGGACCCGAATATCCTGTATGACATCCTGGATGGAAAGGACGTAGGCACCAGGTTCATGAAAAGGGTCAAGGACCGATGACGACGCTGGAGATCATGCAAAGGGCGAAGGCTGCCTGCCTTAACCTCGCAAGGGCTACTTCTAAGCAGAAGGACGAAGCCCTTCTCTTTATGGCGGAGGCCCTTCTTAGGAACATGGATCGGATCCTTGCCGCGAACATGGACGACGTCGAAGCGGCAAGAGGTATCATCTCCGATGTAATGCTCGATAGGCTGGGCCTTACGGAATCCAGGGTGGAGGCTATGGCTGAAGGCATACGCCAGGTGGCCGGACTGCCGGACCCTGTCGGCAGGGTGATCGAACGCATAGAGCGCCCCAACGGGCTCGTGATAGAGAAGAAGAGCGTCCCCATGGGCGTCGTGGCCATAATCTATGAGAGCCGGCCCAACGTCAGCTCCGATGCGGCGGCGCTCGCCTTGAAATCGGGCAACGTATGCATCTTAAGGAGCGGCAAGGAAGCATTCAAGTCGGCGGACGCCATAGTAGCCGCCATGCAGGAAGGATTGGAGAAGGCCGGCCTACCGAGGGACGCGGTGCAGCTTATCCAGGATACGACCAGGCAGAGCGCGCAGGATCTAATGACTGGCGTGGGATACATTGACCTGCTGATCCCAAGAGGAGGGGCGGGCCTGATTAACGCCTGCGTAGAAGGTGCGAAGGTACCGTGCATCCAGACCGGCACCGGCATCTGCCACATCTACGTGGATTCTAAAGCCGACCAGGACATGGCCTGCAAGATAGTGGAGAACGCGAAAGCGAGCAGGCCTTCTGTCTGCAATGCGGCGGAAGTGTGCCTAGTCCACAAGGACATTGCCAGGGTCTTCTTACCCAAGCTCTACAGGCGACTTGTCGAAGAACGCAGGCTTAAAGGCCTAAGGGAGATAGAACTCAGGCTGGATGAGAAGGCAGCGTCCATAATCCCCGGCAGGCCTGCCGGTCCGGAAGACTTCGATACGGAATTCCTCGATTATATCCTGGCCGTTAAGGTGGTCGATGGCCTTGACGACGTGATAGGCCACATAGCACGACACTCCACGGGGCACAGCGAGGCGATCGTCACAGAGGACAACGCAGCTGCGGACCTATTCACGATGGCAGTGGACAGCTCCTCGGTATATGTGAACGCCTCCACCAGGTTCACGGATGGAGGGGAGTTCGGCCTTGGGTGCGAGATGGGCATATCTACGCAGAAACTCCACGCACGCGGCCCTATCGGGCTCAGGGAGCTGACCACTTACAAATATGTCATCCATGGCGACGGCCAGATTAGGTGAGGTGCATCATGGGTAATGGGAAGATCGGGTTCATAGGTACGGGGAACATGGGAAGCGCCCTTGTAAAGGCGGCCGCGAAGGCGGTTGATCCCGCCTGCCTCCTTATAAGCAACCGTACGGTGAAGAAGTCCAAAGCCTTGTCGTCCGAAGTAGGAGCGGTAGTGTCCACGAATAAGGAGATAGCGGCCTGCTGCGACATGATATTCCTGGGCGTAAAGCCCCAGATGATGAAGGACATGCTAGAGGAGATCGCACCTGTACTGGACAATAGGGCCGATGATTTCGTATTGGTCTCCATGGCTGCGGGCATGACGATAGACCGCATCCGCAAGATGGCGGGCGGCCAGTACCCCGTCATCCGCATAATGCCGAACCTGCCTGTCGCAGTAGGGGAAGGCCTGACCCTGTATGCGATCAGCGATAACGTCACGGCGGACGCGCTGGCGTATTTCCTGGAAACCTTGCGCCTCGCCGGCTCATTCGACCAGCTGCCGGAGGGCCTTATCGACGTGGGGTGTGCGGTTTCAGGGTGCGGGCCTGCCTTCGTCTACATATTCATCGAGGCGCTCGCCGACGGCGCCGTAGAATGCGGCCTGCCGCGGGACAAGGCAATCAAGTACGTCGCGCAGACATTGTGCGGCGCATCCAAGCTCGTGCTGGAAAGCGGCAAACATCCTGGCGAACTGAAGGACATGGTCAGCAACGCAGGAGGAAGCACAATCGTGGGGATCCACGCTTTGGAGGCCCGTGGCTTCCGCGGGACCGCCATCGACGCCATCACCGCGGCGTACCAAAAGACCGTGAAATTAGGGGAATGAGATCCGGAAGATCACGACTTGATACTTGATCACGGTAAAGATTCCACGATCATCACACCTTAATCAATAAGTACCATCGCCGCCCGTGATGCGCATCCTGCCGGACGGGCGGCTTTTCCCGCATCCTACGGGCATTTTTAGGTCTACTACCGAACCGTGCCTATCGGATCCCTAGGGACGGATATTGTCCGCACTGATGCGGATATTCCCAGCAAATCCATAACATGATCCGATCGTCGGCATAGTTGACGAAGGGCGGCATGATGCGCATCCTTTCGGGAACGTTCGTGGCGCGACGATAGTTAATAAAGTGAAGGACCGTCTTGAGCGACGGACCAAAGGCATCGCCGCGAACGGAACATGAAGGGGTAACTGCAATGAAAACGGTATTCTTCACCGGTGCGACAGGGGGCCTTGGGACATCATGCGTAAAGGAGCTCGCATATCGCGGCTGGAAGGTCTTCGCAGCAGGGACCAACGAAGACAAACTAAGAGAGCTCGCCCTGCTACCCAATGTAATCCCCGTCAGGACCGACGTTACGGACCTCGAGGACATACGCGCTGCTCTAAAGAAGGTGAAGGCGCACACGGACAGGCTGGATGCTATCGTGAATTTCGCGGGCCTTACCGCCTTCGCTTCTATGATTGAGGGAGATCCCGTTTCCATCACCAAGAAGCTGTTCGATGTCAACGTGATGGGGAGCGTGATGGTAAATTTCGTCTTCTTCGACATGTTATTGAAGGCTAAAGGCCGGATTATAAACTGCTCCTCGGAAGCAGGCTGGATGACATCACAACCATTCGCCGCCCCGTATTTCATGTCCAAAAGGGCCCTTGAAGCCTATAACGACAGCTTAAGAAGGGAGCTTCTATATCTTGGCATACCAGTCGTAAAGATACAGCCGGGACCGTTCATGACCAACATAACCAAAGTGATCGCCGAGGACTTCGAGAAGGTCACCGCAGGCAGCGGCCATTACGCCGATCTTCTTCCGAGGGTAAGGCCGCTGGTCGAAATGGGGCTGAAGCAGCAGTGCGCCCAGAAGAAGCTGGTCTTTGTGGTGATCAAGGCGCTTGAAGCAAGGAAACCCAGGCTGAGCTACCGGGTCGGTACGAGCAGATTGCTGTCATTGTTGGAGATATTGCCGGATAAAACGGTGGATCGGATTTACCTGATGCTCTTCAAGCACTGGGGCAAGCATCCTGGGAAAACGAGCCTTGCGCATGCATAGGCCGTCTACTATAAGGAAACTGAGGGACCGCTGAAGAACCTACCGTACCTAGCTCCCATTCCGGCCATTATTCCATAGCTGAAATCATCCGGGAAAAGTCATTGCTTAAAACGAAGGCATCCGAAGATTAACAGGACGATCCGCCCCATCATTCGTTAGGACGGGGAGCACCTTAGCACCTCCCGTCTTCATAGGAATAGTCTTGGAAAAGTCAAACCTCCTGCATTATCCTTCCCGGTCACAACGACGGCTTGACGGACGCCCCGCCGGCGTCGCGCACGAATATGATCTCGTTCATGTACCACTCTATGGCGTCTGGCATGCCGTCGTGGTCGAAGTCGATGGGGACATTGAGAGCGTCCGCGTCATCAAGGAAGAATGCGTTCAGTATCGTCCGACCAGAATTCGCCACGAAGACGGCGCCCTCGTTAGCCGGCGTATATATATTGAATGCGGCCATGATGATACCGCTGCCGTATGCTTTCCCCTTGTATGCGTTCGGTTCGGTATGACTTTCGTCATAAGGGTCGTCCGCCTGGTTGAGAGGAAGGCTCGACGCCACGTCGTTGGGCTCGGTCCAGAGAGGGTCGTCCCCGTTGATGGGCCAGACGGGTATCGGCTCATCCACGGTGGACACGTAATCATAGCCGAATTTCTTCCAGAGCAGGTCGTAGCCCTCTAGTAAGTGTGTAGAGACTATCGCGCGGGCCCCTTTATCCACGAAGTCCTCTATAAGGGTGAGGCCTACATCGCCGGGGAAGGTCATGGTCCTGCTATCGACTATGACAAGGTCCCATGCCTGGGACGTGAACGCGTTCGAGAAATCGTACGTCGTCGTTACGTGCGTGTAGGCGAAGTGTAGCTCCTCCAGTGCCTGACCTGCAAAATTATGGTAAGTGTCGTCGAAATAGAGTATGGCCATCCTCTTGGCGCATCCCGGCCCAAGCATCACAGCCGATAGGAGCAGGACCGCCGCCATAAGGAACCTGGCTCGTCTGCTGGCTTTTGACATGGCGCACCTCCGATAGGATAATTTCCATGATATATATATTTGACTAAAATGAATATTAACCTTCTGGAAGCGACTGTGGTTTCCCGATCATGTGCACTTATCCGGTCCGTGATTATGCGCGATTTCACCAACGGCCCGTTTGATCGGCCACAAAATGATGCTCCCATAGATTACCATAGGCGCTAAACGGCATGGTTCTGAGATTTCGCTGAACTAGAGGGGGGAAGCAGATGGAGGAAGGAGTCACTATCATCGAGCTCAAGGGAGAACCTGCGCTCTTCGTACGGAGAGTGGCGTCCATAGCAGAACTACCGACCGTGATAAACCAGGGCCTTAATTCCATACTCGTGTACATAGAGAGGGCGAAAGGGGAACACGCCGCTACGTTGTTCACCCGTTTCAATTCGCTGGACCTTAATCATTTCGACGTAGAGGTGGGCGTTTCGACCCGGATGGAACTGAAGGGCGAGGGTGAGATCCAAACAGGTTGGATAACGGCCGGTTTAGCGGCAGAGGCGAGGTATAAGGGGGCATACTCCGCGATCGTCATGACGTACAACTATATAACCGAGTGGATCGAAAAGAACGGCTACGCTATAGACGGCCCGTTTTATGAGATGTATCCTGAACCGCCTGAGGGGATGCTTGAGGAGGAGCTCCTCACCAGGGTGGTAGTACCCGTGAAGAAGAGATGACGCAGTCACGCCGAACTCCAGGGCGATGTGCGAAAGACGCAGTCATCCTGCCTCTGACTTCCCATATTCGGCGCGGTTTCGAAATAAGAACAAGCACGTTACAAGGATATCCACCATCAGAGGGGAAATCTACCCAATGTGGCGGCAGTAGACGATGAGGATGCCCAGCACCTCAGAAAGCTAAAGCAGGCGCATCGCACTGCTGCGACCAGGATCGGGCGCAGCCCGTTTCCTACTGCTGCGAGGGGGGAGATGACTGTATTGTCACGTCTCGTCAACTTCCAGACGAAACACATGCCCGCTATACGGATCATAGGCAAGGCGATACGGATGAACATGGACATGAAGGATAATCCCATTCCGGCACTCTGGGAGAAGTGCTTCGAAGAAGGCTCTTTCAAGGCCCTTGAGGCCATGGAGGGGCACATCGTCGAGAAGGACTACATAGGCCTGATATGCGACTGGTCAAACGAGACGAAGGCCTACACGTACGTCTGCGGCATGATAATGGACGCAGGCTGCCCTGTCCCCGAAGGCTTCACGTCTAGGGATTTCCCTGCGTCGACGGTGGCCATCGGCTGGATACAGGGCCCCGAAAAGGACAACTACAAGGACGCGCACGTGCTCACCCTGTACGAGCTCGAAAAGCGCGGCTTGAAGGCGGACGATACGGCCGAATGGTGGATGGAGCTATATAACTGCCCCCGCTTTACTCAGCCGCAGTCCAGCGGGGAAGTGATCCTCGACTACTACATCCCCTGTTTGGAAGGCTGAACGCCAGGCCATAGCTCACCGGGCGAAGGAGCCTGACGATGTAAGCAGACGGTGCTTCTTGTACCGTTTTACGCACAATCGACGGATCCGATGGACCAATTCTGTCCTCTAGAACTAGAAATTGGATGATCCAAGGCCTCAAAGGATAGGTCCTATGAGGCCACGCGCCTAGAAAAACGCTAATTGCATTTTTCCTATCATCCTGCTTTCACAATTTCTACGCGCCGGCAATACTTGTTCTTATACCGGTGCCCCCTTCGATAGGGCTATCAGAGCCCACAAAATATTCACCATAAGTCTTATAATTAAACACGGTTGGAGGAAAACTTAGGCCTCCATATAGTTTCGAGGAGGGTATTCCATGTTCAGAAATCTGAATGAGGGACAGCTGCGCGCGAAGACGAAGGAGCTGAGGACGAAGATCCTGAAGATGCTTTGCGAAGCAGGATCCGGCCACTCTGGCGGCTCGCTGTCATCAATCGACATCCTTACTGTGCTTTACAACAAGGTCATGAACCACGATCCCAAGAACCCCAAGTATCCAGGACGCGACAGGTTTGTGCTGTCCAAGGGCCATGTCTGCCCGGCGCTGTACGTCGTACTGGCAGACTGCGGCTATTTCGACGAATCACACCTCATGACGCTGCGCAAGTACGGAAGCATACTGCAAGGCCATCCCTATATGCACAAGACGCCCGGATTGGACGTCTCCTCCGGATCTCTTGGACAGGGCCTGTCGGTGGCGGTCGGCATGGCGCTCGGGGCCAGGATGGACAAAGGGAACCAGCGCGTGTACTGCCTGATGGGCGACGGTGAGCAGCAAGAAGGCCAGATCTGGGAGGCCGCGATGGCGGCGGGGCACTACAAGCTGGACAATCTCTGTGGAATCGTGGACCAGAACAGGCTTCAGATCGACGGTTTCGTTAAAGACGTAATGAACATAGAGCCCCTCGCCGATAAATGGACGGCCTTCAACTGGAACGTAATCCGCTGCGACGGGCACGACATGTCATCCATAGAGAATGCCTTCGCCCAGGCCGCGGCGTTCAAGGGCAAGCCCTCCGTCATAATCGCCGACACGGTGAAGGGCAAGGGCGTCTCCTTCATGGAGAACAAGTGCAACTGGCACGGCGTGGCACCGAACAAAGAACAGCTCGAGACGGCGATGTGCGAGCTGGAATGCGATTAGGGCGAGGAAGGGAGAAAGGACATGGAGATAGTAGAGCTTAAAGTCAATCTGGCCTCGCCTGAGCGGGTACCTTCGCGCGACGGCTACGGGCATGGACTCGTGGACGCGGGCAAGATGGACGAGAACGTTGTGGCGCTAGGGGCAGACATCACGGCATCGGTGAGGGTGGACTGGTTCCAGAAGGAGTTCCCCGAGCGTTTCTTCAGCGTGGGGATCGCAGAGCAGGACCAGATGTGCATAGCGGCAGGCCTGGCCCTTATGGGCAAGGTACCGTTCGTCACCAACTACGGGGTATTCCTCGCAGGCAGGGCCTGGGACCAGATCAGGACCACGGTGTGTTATAGCAACTTGAACGTCAAGTTGGGCGGCGCCCACGGCGGGATATCGGTGGGAGCGGACGGAGCGACGCACCAGGCGCTAGAGGAGATCGCGCTGATGCGCTGCCTACCCAACATGAAAGTCATCGTCCCGGCGGACGCTATAGAAGCGCGCAAGGCGACGGTGGCTATAGCCAAGACCTACGGTCCGGCATATGTGCGCTTCGGTCGTGAGAAGGTGCCGGTGGTAACGGACGAGGCGACCCCGTTCGAGATAGGCAAGGCCTATTGCTGCAAGGACGGCACCGATGTGGCGATCGTGGCTTGCGGCGCCATGGTGTACGAGGCGCTCGTCGCGGCGGAGAAGCTGGCCAAGTCGGGCATAAGCGCGATGGTCATAAACAACCACACTGTGAAGCCGATCGATAAGGACACTCTAATCGAAGCCGCAAAGAAGACGAAAGCCGTCGTTACCGCAGAGGAACACCAGCTCATGGGCGGCATGGGAAGCGCCGTACTGGAAGTACTCGCCCAGAACTACCCGGTGCCTGCACGCATGGTCGGCGTCGAGGACCGCTTCGGAGAATCGGGGGATCCCGACACTCTCATGAAGGCCTTCGGGCTCACCAGCGACCACATAGTCGAGGTCGCCAAGGAAGTCCTGAAGATGAAGATGGCAAGATAAGCTGCTGACGGGCCCACGGCAGTACACCGGCGGACGGTGTTACGGAACGAATTGATGAAAGCGCCCTCCCTAGAGTCTTATCGAAGGAGGGCGCATGCATTATGTAGTACGTATACAGCTAGACCAACATCCGTCCGACACGAACGACGGATGACGGTACGTAGAGCTGCTTTACATATCCTGCCGGTTTGAATATGATTCAATGAAAACGCCCTGTCCGGGGCGGTCCCATGAAGGGAGACGCTGAGATGCTGTCTGGCTTTCTTACATGGATGATGAGATACGGCTCATTACTGTACTTCTCCTTCCTCGCCGCGCTTTTGATGATCGCCGTATCGAACGTCATACTGATGCCGAAGCTCAAGAAGAGCACAAGGAAAAGGCACGTCAAGGTCTCACTGCTGGTGCCTGCCAGGAACGAGCAGGGAAATATAGAAAGGTGCGTAAGGTCCCTGCTGGCGCAGGATTACGGGAACTTCGAGCTGATCGTGCTGGACGACAACTCCACTGATGCGACCGGAGAGATACTCGAGAGAATAGCCAGGGAGGATCCTCGCCTTAAGGTAATGAAGGGCACACCGCTGCCTGAAGGATGGCTCGGCATGTGCTGGGCGTGCTGGCAGCTGGCGCACGAGGCCAGCGGGGAATACCTGATGTTCTTCGACGCGGACACCTGGCATGAGCCGATATGCGTATCTGCTACGTTGGATGTCTTCGAGGATTTCGACGCCGACATGGTATCGGGCATGGCGAAGCACAAGTTCGGGACACTGGGTGAGGCTCTTTCCGTCTCGCTGGCTCCATGGGGCATGATAAGCTGCTTCCCGGTCGCGATAATGCACTATTTCAAGTTCGGTTTCCCGTCGATGGCCGCGGGGATGTACATGACCTTCCGCAAGGACAAGTACTTCGAATGCGGCGGCCATTCTGCCGTTAAGATGGATGCCGTGCTCGACAAGTCACTAGCTAGGATAATGAAAAGGATGGGGATGAAGATCATCCTAGTGGATGCGACCGACGCAGTCCACTGCAGGATGTACCATTCCATGAAGGACGCCTTCGTCGGCTTTGCCAAGAACGTTTTCGCCACGTTCGACTACAAGGTACTGAAATGCCTGGCGGTATTCCTTTTCATGCTCGCCAGCGTGACGATACCGATAGCTTATCTGGTATCCGTCGGGTTCGTGGCAGATGTGGTTTTAGCTAGGGGGGCTATGGTGCTGATTGCGATGTCGCTGCTGTTGTGGACTATCACGTGCGTAAAGGGCAAGATACCGCTATATATAGTATTGTTTTACCCCGTAACGTTCACGATCTGGTTCCTGATGGCGATGACGTCCGTCGTCCATGCCATCTTCGGGCTCTCCAGCTGGAAGGGCCGCAAGATGCCAAGACCGAAGGTAAGCCTGATATAGGGGCTGTGAGGACCAGGAAGGCACCGGCCTTTAGCGGAAGAAAATGGATACAAGCAAGCCGCCGTCATTGGCGGCTTTATAATGGTCCTAACGAAGAATTCCCCAAGACAGACTGACATAAGGAAGTTCACATGTTGAAGTTATGCGAGATTCATGAAGGTTTATGAGGTACTTATGAAGAAGTAATCCATATGTAAATACAGAAATATCCAAATCGGAGGCCCTAGCAGGTTAGTCAGCGTAGGAGGTAGTAAGGACGGGGGAACTTAAGTGGCCTAATAGGCCGTCGAATATATAAGAGACTAAAAGGGAGATGAGTACGTGGACAAGGATTCACTGTTCAAGCGAATCATTAAGGGCGTCTTCACGAATCCTCCCTCCAAGCCCGAGCCGGGGTACGAATTCGAGAAGGCCACGGGCACGATAAAAAGGTACATCCAACCTGAGGAGGAAGTAGAGGAGCTAATAATACCCGAGGAGATAGAAGGCGTCGTAGTTACCACGATAGGCAGCGAGGCATTCGCAAACTGCGACAAGCTCATCAGCGTAATCATACCCGTGGGCGTGACCACGATAGGAGAGCACGCGTTCGCGAACTGCGACAAGCTGACGAACGTGGCCCTTCCGCCCGGCCTCACGAGCATAGGGGACTTTGCGTTCAACAACTGCATCAACCTTGAGAGCATGCTCATACCCTACGGGGTCACGACCATCAACAAGGCGGTGTTCGCCAACTGCACCAACCTGTCGAAGCTTGCCATACACCCGGGTGTTACGAGCATCGGCATGAACGCGACCCTAAGATGCTTCAACCTTACGATCCACGGCACAGAAGGTTCCTGCGCCCATGCTTACGCCACGGAGAACAGGATACCTTTCAAGGCGCTAAAGCTAAGGACCGGCTACAGCGTCAACGGCAAGGTGCTGGACAAGTTCGGCAACAGGATGCCGGGGGTCACGTTCAAGTTGGGTGAGGATCCGCATACTACCGACCAGGAGGGCAAGTTCAAGGTCGGCTCCCTTAGCGGCACGGTAGTGATAAAGCCTATGAGCGACGAAGGCTACAAGTTCTCGCCCTCTGAGATAAAAGTATCAGGTCCAGGGACGGACATCTGCTTCGAGGCGTCCTACAGCATAGTAGGCAGAGTTAAGGACAAGTCGGGCATGGGCATAGAAGGAGTCAGCTTCTCGTACGGTGAGAAGTCGTTCGCCACCGGCTCAGACGGTTCGTTTAAGATCCCGGATATAAGTGGCCAGGCGGTGCTCAAGCCGGTGAGCACCCAGAACTACATATTCACGCCTACGGACGTTACCGTCCTAGGACCGTCCATGGACTTGACCTTCGAGGCCTATTGCAGCGTATCGGGCAGCATTAAGGACGGCAAGGGCGACAAGATGCCCGGCTTCAGGTTCGCGCTTGACGGGGAGACGCTAGTAACGGACCCACTTGGCAACTTCGTTATACCGGCGATCAGCGGGACCACCGTCATAAGACCGTCCAGCCCTGACGGCTATTACTTCAAGCCGTCGGAAGTGACGCTGGAAGGTCCGGGCGAGGATATCAGCTTCGAGGTGTTCTACGAAATCTCGGGCTACGTCATGGACGAGGATGGCAACGGAATCGAGGGGGCCACCGTGTCCGCCCAGGGCAGGAAGGCTTTATCGGACGCGGAAGGGGCCTTCAAGCTATCCGGGATGACCGGCAACATAAAAGCGACGGTAACGAAGGACGGCCTGAAGTTCCTGAACGACTCCCTCGACGTAACAGGACCGTCCTCGAACATCGATTTCGTGGCGCAGATGCCCGTCTTGAAGCAGGAGGCCGCACCCGCTGGGCCGGATATGGGCCTTGAGCCCGAGGCCGCCGAGGCCGCCGAGGAGGCCAAGGTGACCATGGAGGCCGAAAGAGCGGTGGAGGTGGAGGCGGAGGAGCCCGTAAAGATGACAGGGCCCGAAGAGGCTACGAAAGCCGAGGAGACAATGGAGGAGCCGACTGCTAAGGTAACGGAGGAAACGAGCAGGGTCGTAGAGCTGACGTTCACGACGGACTCCGAGGGTATATTCAACATACCCAACATAAGCGGCAGGACGATAATCAGGCCTGTAAGCAGCGAAGGTTATATATTCACCCCGAGCGAGGTAGTGATAACGGGCCCGGAAGACGAGATCTACTTCGAGGTCTCATACAACGTATCGGGCCATGTCAAAGACGAAGAAGGCAACGGAATACCCGGCGCGACGATATCCGCAGGAGACCGTAGCGTGACTTCCTCAGCTGACGGTTCCTATCTGCTGACCGGACTCAGCGGCGAAGCGACTGTCGTGGTCAACAAGGACGGCTGCTCGTTCAAGACCGGCGAGGCGCAGGTGAAAGGACCGTCCAGCGGAATAGAGTTCACAGCCTACAGCATCGTGGCAGGAAGGGTGACCGACGCATTCGGCGTCGGAATCGCCGACGTCCTCGTTTCCGGCGAAGGCAAGAGCGCAAGGACCGGCGCCGACGGCTCTTATGCGCTGATGGGCGTAAGTGGGCGTGCGAAGATCACGGCAGCCAAGGACGGGTACGCGTTCAATCCTGATGCCATACAGATCACCGGCTTGCCCCACGGTATAGACTTCGTCGGAGAGTACTTCATAACGGGCAGGGTCGCGTTCTCCGACGGCACAGGAATTGCCGGAGTGACTGTTTCGGCAGGGGCTAATTCCACAGTCACAAGGGATGACGGCACGTATTCACTAAACGGCTTGAGCGGCACCGCAGGCGTGAGCGCCTCTAAGGACAAGTACAACTTCAGCCCGCCAGACAAGCAGATCACCGGGCCTGGCCAGGGAATCGATTTCACCGGTGGGTACAACATCTCCGGCAGGATCGTGGACGTGAGAGGGAAAGGCATCGGTGGCGTGGCCGTGATGATAGGCGGCAAACAGCAGAAGCAATAGGCCAAGAGTCTTGTGGGAATTCCACAGCTTTATGAAAATGCATGCATATAGGACCCGGATGCCGGCAAATGTCGGCATCCGCTTTATGCCTGTAGCACCTCCGTTCGTACCGTGTGCTTACAATATGGCATAATATGAAATATAATACATACGAAACATAACGGCTGTGGACAGGCGAGAGCACGCCTTGGTTGGGGCACGTAGGCGTATCAGTAAAAGATCGCCTGCTCGGGGGGCGGCAAGATGGTAAGAAGAGCATACATACTCGCATCCGTAACGATCATCATGTTGGCCATGGTGTCGGCATCTCCGTCGTCGGCCGCGATAGGCTGGAGGATTAAGGCGGATGTCACGGCCGCTTCCGCCGCCGATGACGGTACGCTGGCCTTCGGTTCGGGTCGTACCGTCACGATGCTGGGACCGGACGGCAATGCGCACTGGTCATGGACGGCACCGGGGGATATCACATTCATTGATCGGGGCACGGAGGCGTCGGTTTACGCCGCGTATGAAGACAAGTTGGTGAAGCTGGATGCTCGCGGCAGGTTGGCTTGGTCGGCCAAGGCCTATGAGAAGGTCTATTCCCTCATGGCGTTGCCGGACGGCAGGGTTGTCGTAGGAAGCGGATACGGGGCGCTCGCCTACGACCGAAATGGCGCCAAGATCTGGGAGAACGATCCGCAGAACGCCATCTATCCGATATACGATTGCGCCACCTGACTTGCAGTGCGTCCAGGGCCGGTACGGTTCCTGAGAAGACTTACTGATGATACCTTGCTTGTGATAGGGACGATAAAAAGGGCCTCGGATCCGGACGATACGTTCGGAGCAGAGTATGTGAACGTAGTGGATAGCGCCGATGGAAGCACTATCGGATGGTTCACGGCGATAACCCAATCGCCGCCTAAGTCGCAGATAGATGTGACCAGCCTCGACGTAATCGGCCCCGAGGCGATAGTGATAGGCGAAAGAAGCCAAGGCTTAGTGATGTGGGGCGCCAATGCGCCGGGTAAAGCCGCATGGAGGTACAGAACGGAAACGCCAGTATACCTGACCGTTGGAACAAGCTTGAGGTTGCTTTTGATCGGGCAGGACAAGGTGAGCGTGAGGATGCTGGATGCTGCATCAGGAAGCGTCGTGAGGGCGGCGGTCCTGCCAGACAAGGCGATCGGAAAGCCTTGGGCTGTGGCAGACGGTTTCAATGTGCCCGTAGAAGGAGGGATCCTATCGATAGGAAACGACCTTTCCGTCCGCAGCAGGACGATAGTAAAGGGCCTTAGCGGCAATGTCAGGACGATGCCAGGTCCCGAATATGTGTTCATAGTGGACGATGACGAGATAATAAAGATGTCGTTCTAGCAGGATTCCAGATGAGGAACTATGGTACCTATGGCCTCCTTGATGGAGGCCTTTATAGTTTGTGGATGCGCCCGTGCGCTTTCGCCATCTTGTCGATCTCCACGAGCCTGTCTTTACTGTCAGCCGCCAGCAGTAGCGTATCCCCGGTCATCAAGACGGTGCTCCCGCGAGGCGTGATCAGCGTGTCGCCTCTTTTGACCGTTACGATGAGCACGTCGTCAGGAAGCGGGATGTCCATTATTGCCTTGCCGTTGATTCCGCTCAGCTCCGTGATGTCGAGCTCGAGCAAGTCGGTGTGGAACTCGCCCGCGTAGTCGGAGAAAGTCTTAAGGGCAGTAGGTTCAGGGCCAGCGAGCTTCAGCTTCTTCGCTATCGGTATAAGAAGGGAGCCCTGCACGAGCACCGACAGGAGTATCACGAAGAAGACTATGTTGAAGATAGTCTCCGCTCCTGGAATCCCCGCCGCGAGAGGGTATATGGCGAAGACGACCGCGGCAGCACCTCGGAAGCCTACCCAGGAGACGAGTAGTTTCTCCTTTATCGGCATCTTGAACAGGGATGTCAGCGCGAAGATGGCGATAGGCCTCGCCACGAACATGATTATGAGCGCGACTGCCAGTCCCTGCGGCCAGATCGTCCTCATCCCCGAGGGTGAGGATAGCAGGCCCAGGGTGAAGAAGAGCATGATCTGCATAAGCCACGTTATCCCGTCGAAGAACCTTATGAGCGATATCCTGTGGGTTATCCTGCTGTTGCCCATGATTATTCCTGCTATGTAGACCGACAGGAAACCGTTTCCGCCAAGCAGCCCAGTAAGGGCGAATGACACGAGCACGAGGCCCATGCAGACTATGAAGTATAGCCCGTCAACGTCAAGCTTGATCCGGTTTATGACCCATACTGCCAGCTTGCCGAAGGCAAGTCCGCACGCAGCTCCGATAAGAAGCTGCGTACCGAAGAGCACGAACATGTTCTGGGGCTTTGCCATGATGGCACCCAGTACGACAACTGTCAGCATGTTAGCCATAGGGTCGTTGGAGCCGCTCTCGACCTCCAACGTGGAGGCAAGGTTGCCCTTCAGGTTGAGTTTCTTTGACCTTAATATGGAGAACACCGCGGCTGCGTCGGTCGAGGATACGATCGAGCCGAGCAGCAGGCTCTCCATCAGCCCGAAACCGAGGAACAGATGCGTTGCTAAACCTACTATGAGGGCGGTCACGACGACACCTATCGTCGCAAGCACACCCGACATGAAAGCGATCTGCTTGGCAGCCTTCCAGCTGGTGCCGAAGCCTCCGGAGAACATAATGAAGATCAGGGCGAAGTCACTAATCTGGCGGGCTAAGGACAGGTTGTTGAAATTTACGAGCCCGAGTACTTCCGGACCGGATATAATTCCTAAGGCCAGGAAATCTATCAACGTAGGTATGCCATATTTATAGAGCACTTTGCTCGATAGTGATGAAAGAAGTAATACAACTCCAATTATTAGGATCGCCTGCAAAATTACCTCCTAAAGATAGTAAGGATAAGTACTTAAAAATTTTAACATAGCGATGCCCACTTTCAAAATCCACAGCAAAACTACATAGCGTGGTGTGCAGACAAATTCGCAACCATACTTGGCATTAGGCTCTCTCAAAGAGCATCTCCGATCGACGGGACCAAGGGCCAGGATATCGGATCATCAGCGCGATACCCTCGTGCGGCTACCTTAGCAGGACATATGACTTTATGCCGTACTTCGTTATCACAGGCTCCACACAAGAGTCCCTCACGCATACATAAACCTGCTTCTTTTCCTTGACTTCATCTTTGAATAGAGGTCCGAGGGCAGCATGGAAGCCCTTACCCTCGAGCTCAAGCGGGCCGATCTCATCAAGGAATATATGCTCAACCGTAGGATCGTCTATGGCAGCGGTTACTACACCCGTCCCGAAAAGGAATGCATCGGTATCGAACACGAACTGGTCGTAGAACAAGGGCCTCTCGAACTCACCGATATAAAGCGGCTTCCTCACGGCAAGGCGTTTACGCTCGCCGTTCGCCAACCTCATAAGGTCGTACCCTTCGAACTCCGTGTCACGGTTTACCTTCATGCTCGCGATCCCGTCGGCGCCCTTTCCCTTCAGCCCGTGGAAGATCTCGAGCATCCTGGCGGTCTTGCCTGAGCCGATCTCCCCGGTTATTATCGTCAGCATCAAGATCCCCCCTTGCGCATCTAGAGCAGGTAATTGGCCGCCAGGGCCGCAGCCAGCAGGCCGACCGCTAGGGCCGGTACGGTTGATGCGGTTCGCCCCCTTATGCCGAGCTTCTTGTCCATCGCCAGATATCCGCCCATAATCACGGCGTTCACGAAGCTTTCCAGGAATATGAAACGAAGCAGCGGCCAGGGCCCGCTCGTGACGAGGGCCGCGGGAAGCCCGAATAAGGATATAGCCCACAAGTAGGCAGAGAACATCGCTCGCCAGAGGACTCCCATACCGAAAGCATGGACCGGCACTAACCCCTCGCGCTTCCTGTCGCGATATGCCATCACGGCATATACGGCAAGGCCTTCCATCAATATGGCCAAAGCGGGATTAGAAACCCTTATAGGATCATGTCCCGGGACCAGGAAATCGGTGAGCTTCACCGATGCCGCCACGATTGAGGCATAGAAGGCGGCACTCGGTACTCCGGCCTCCTTGACTGCCCTGTGCATGAGGGCGAAGGCGAACGGGAACATCAAGAAGCCTGGAAGACCTGGAATCGCCACGGCTGCGAAATGCAGCAAGTAACCCAAAGTAGCCTCCATCAGCCCCCAGAGAGAACCCCAGAAAAGAACTATGACGGCGCTTCTTCTCATAAACCGACGACCTCCTCAAGGAAATGCCTGGTAAGCTCCAACGCCACCCGCCTGCGATAGGTTTTAGTTGAACGCAAATCATCGATCGGTTCCACAAGGCCCGCAATATGCTCCAGCGCCCTGTCGGACGCTTCGCGCCTGCCGGGGACCGCGATTCCTTTTAGCATGGACTCGGCGTCCCTATCCCTGATGACGGTCGGACCCACCGCCCCAAGGGCCATCGCGATCGATTCCACCTTTCCTCCGGTCACCGAAGCGACCCCGAAAAACGAGACTTTCGAGATGGCATTCGCCCTCCTCTGTGCGCTCTTCCTGTAGAACGTCCTATCGTAGGCCCCCATGGGTATCGCGACCTCTATGAGTATCTCGTCCTTAGCGAGCCTGTTCTTCGACGGGCCTTCTATAAAATCCGCCATGTCGCACTCCCTGAAGCCTTTCGACGATGCCATCGTCAGCACAGCGTCCAGCGCGTACAGCATAGTGAGCGAATCGCCGGCTGGCGACGAGTTGCAGATATTGCCTCCAAGCGTCGCAAGGTTGCGTACGGACGGAGAGCCGATGCTCGCGAGAGGTTCCTTCACGTATGCCGGAACCGATGCGTCCTCTAGGATCCTCGCCAGCGGGACGGCGGCCCCTATCCTGGCCACATCCTCATAGACCTTCAGGTAGTTCAGCTCTTTCAGGTGCCCTATCAGCACCACGTCCTTCGTGAACGAGGGCCTCGCCCCGGCGGGGGCCCTGTACTTCACCATCAGGTCGGTGCCCCCGGCCATTAGCACGGTATCCTCGCACTGCCTTATGTATAGAGCCTCGGAAAGGCGCACCGGCCGGCGGATGCTCACCAAAGCCCCTCACCTCTCTTCGAGGCCGCGAGTATGGCAGCCACTATGGACGAATACCCAGTGCACCTGCACAGGTTGCCGCTGATGCCGTCCCGCACGGCCCGCTCGTTTGGGTGCGGGTCCGCTGAAAGAAGAGCCTCCGCGGCAAGGACCATACCCGGGGTGCAGAAACCGCACTGCACGGCCCCCTCTTCGGTGAAGCACTCCTTCAGGAGCTCAAAACGCTTCGTCTTCCTGAAGCCCTCTATCGTGACGATCTCCTTGCCTTCGACCGCGGCCAGCGGCAGAAGGCAGGAGTTGGCCAGCCTTCCGTCCATGAGCACCGAGCACGCCCCGCACTCGCCCTCCCCGCAGCCTTCCTTGGTGCCGGTAAGCCCCAGGTCGTCGCGCAGCACGTCTATTAGGCGGCGCAACGGGTCGGCGGTCATGGTCACATGCTCTCCGTTGAGCTTGAAGCGAACCTTAGAATCCATCTTCCGCCTCCTCTTCCATGAGCCGCATTATGTACTCGGGGGTCACCGGCAACCTTAGGATCCGCTTCCCTATAGCCTGGCCGACGGCTGCGGCGAAGGCGGGCGCGACTCCGACCAGAGGCAGCTCCCCTAGCCCCTTCGCCCCGAATGGACCTTCCTTGTATGGATTGGGGATGAGGCATGCAACGGTCCTTGGGAAATCGACTGACGTGGGTATGGCATAGGTCGTCAGGTTGTCCTGGAGCACCCGGCCCGCCTCTACCGTCAACACCTCCATGCCGGCGTATCCCAGGCCCTGCGCCACGGCCCCGTCGATCTGCCCGGCCACGATCCTGTCGTCCATTGGCTCGCCAATGTCGTAGGCCCCCCATACGCCGGTCACCTTCACTTCGAACGTCAGTGGGTCTACCTCGACTTCCACTACGTTGCCTCCCCATGAGTACTCAGGGTAGGCATTACCCTGGAATTTGTCGTTGTCCCAGCATAGACCCTCGGGATATGTGTATGATCTCGTTACTTCGAAATCCTCTTCCTTCCAGCGTCCCTTCATCTCCAGGGCGCAGTCCATCAAGAGCCTGCCTACGATCATCACGCTCCTCGAGGCGACCGTCGGGCCGGAATCGGGGCATCTTCCGGTGTCGGGGTAGCGGTGCACCACCATGCCGACTGGAATGTCCAGGGCCCTTGCGACTATCTTCCTGAGCGTGGTCTGCGAGCCCTGGCCTATCTCCGCGCACGACGCAAGTATCTCAACCGTGCCGTCCTTGTTCTTCTTGAGCTTGACCTTCGCCTTGAGCGTGTCCTTCTCGCCGCTCCCCGTAAAGCCGCATCCATGGAAGAACATGGAAATACCTATGCCTTTTAGCGGTGTCGGGCAGCCTTCCATGCGCTTCTCCCTCGCCGCGCTGTTTGAATAAAGGGCCCTTTTGACGCTGTATCCGGAAGTCTTCTCGAGCGCGTCGGCGATTTCCCCGAGCCTGATGGGAGAGGATAGGAGCCCTCCGGTAGAGGACGTGTCGCCCTGTTCGAGGAAATACGACCTCCTCAGAGCCAAAGAATCCCGACCGAGGCGCTCTGCTATGTGCTCGGTGTGCATCTCGACCGCGAAGAAGGCCTGCGGGCCTCCGAAACCCCTGAATGCGCCGCTTACGCACTTGTTGGTGGCATAGGCCCTGGACCTCACCCTGAGATTCTCCACGTCATACGCGCCGCAGACGGAGAAGCTCAACCTTTGAAGGACCACGCTCGAAAGCCCCGCGTAGGCTCCCGCATCCGTGCTCACGTCCACGTCGCGTGCCACTATCGTCCCTTCGCGGCCGATGTAGCTCCTTATCCTTATCCTGCACGGGTGCCGTTTCGTCGTGGATATTATGTCCTCCTTGCGGTCGAAAACCAATTTCACCGGCCTACCTGACTTCATTGAGGCGAGGGCGGCATGCACCGCTGGGATCGACGGGTAATCCTCCTTGCCCCCGAAGCCGCCCCCGGTTGGCAGCTGGACCACTCTGACATTTTCGGGTCCCAGCCTGAGGGCCGCTTGCACCGATTCCTTCACGGAGTACGGGCATTGCATCGAGCCGTATACGGTCACGTTACCGTCAACGAATGATGCGAGCATGGACTGGGTCTCAAGGTATGCGTGTTCCTGGTACCCGGTTCTGTACTCGTCCTCTATGAAAAAGGCGGCTTCCTCGGCCGCGCGTTCGAAATCGCCCTTGCAGTACTCATATGAGACGAAATATGGCTTGTCTGCGTATATGAACCCCCCGGTAGCGGCCTCGGCGTCCTCGATTGAAAGGACCGGCCTCTCCTCTAGGTAATGGACCCTTGCGTCCTTCAGGATATCTGATAGCACCTGACGGTCCGGCCCTACTATCAGCATGATCGGCTCGCCTACGTAGTTGACGCGACCTGCCGCCAGGAAGGGCTGGTCGAGGATGGGACTAGGCATGACGTTGCTTCCAGGTATGTCACGATGGTCTACATAGAAATACCCTTCAGGCAGCGCCGGAAGGTCGATCCTCGCTATTTGGGCCCGGGGCGCCGACGATCTGAGGGTAATCGCGTGCAGCATCCCCGGCAGGTCCATGTCGGCCGTGAAGACCGCAGTGCCCTCGACCTTGTCGTCGAAGTCGGTCCTTCTCATGGGCTTCCCGATCCTGGCTTCGTCCTTCATCGCGCGCCGTCCCCCGGCTCCTTGGCCAAGGCTTCGCATATGCGGCGGTAGTCCTCCATGGTGTCGATGTCCTCAAGTACTCCGGGGCAGTCGACCTCCACGTAGGTGGCTCCTTCCGATTCGATGAAATCCTTCAGGGTCGGATGCTCGCGGCCGGTGAAAAGGGCCCTTATCGCCCTCTTGCTGAATATCACCGGATGGCCGGCCGATCCGAGGTATCTCGGCACAACGATATCGGCGTCCTGAGCGAGCAGGCGCTCTATCGTATCGCCGCACACCATGGGGCAGTCGCCGGGCAGGAATATGCACCTTTCAGCCTGGACCATGCAGAGGCCAGCGATGACGGATGACAGCATCCCCTCGCAGTAGAAGGGATTGTGCACCGTTATTACGCCGGGTATGCCCTCCGCGGCCGCGGCGACCTCGACGTCTTGATGTCCTGTTACCAGGAATATCCTTTCACAATAGGGGACCAGGCTTAATAGGCTCCTTGCGATGACGGTCTTGCCGGCAAGGTCGAGCAGAAGCTTGTTCACGCCTCCCATCCTAGAGGACAGGCCAGCTGCGATCACGACTCCATCCGCCATATCGCCACCCACTTTCTTCCAGGCTATGCAACAGCCAGGCATGCGAGTTCCTCGTGACGGACCGGTGTGTCTTTCCCTTATTTTAATTCAAGGACAGCAAAAAGCAAGTTATGGACTGTGCTGATGGATGATGAGTCCTCCTTCGTAGGGTATAATCGTGTTGTAATGCCGCTATGACAGGATGTCGGCGCGAGCGGGGCGTGGCTCGGGGACGGGGGCGAATATATGGGAGCAGGCGTGATTAAAGGCAAGACCTCCCATAGGGGGGCTTTGAGGGCAGGGCGTACCGTCATGCTCGCCCTATGCGTGCTCGCTTTCTCAAGAGCGGCCGGCGCCGCTCCGAAGTCGATTATAGATAAGGCCGACAGCCTGTACGAGAGGCGGTACGATACGAAGAACGTATACGAGGCGATCGGCCTGCTCGAAGCGGTCACGATCGCGATGCCGGGAGACTATGACGCAAGCTGGCGGCTCGCCAGGATATTCTGGTTCCTCGGCGACAAAGCAGAGGGAAAGGAAAGGATCGCCCTGTTCGAGAGGTCGAAGCAGTTCGCGGAAGCCGCCGTACGGATCAACGGTAGGCTCGTCGACGGGCACTACTGGCTTGCCTCGTCGTACGGGAGCCTGGCCATGGAAAAAGGGATTTTCGCCATGGTCTTTGCGATACCCGTCGTAAGGGGCCATATCGAGGAATGCATCAGGATAGACGCGAACGATGCCAGGGCTCACAGCCTCTATGCGCTCTTCCTGTGGAAGCTGCCTGGCATACTGGGAGGCAGCATAGGCAGAGCGATCGAGGAGGCGAGCCTGGCGGTGCGGCTGGAGCCGGAGAACCCGGTCTTCTGGGGGATCCTCGGGGGCACGCTAGAGGCTGGGGGCCGTTATGCCGAAGCCAGGGGGGCATTCCAGAAGGTCCTTTCATCGCCGCTAAGGAAGGACGACCCGATAGAGGACGAGAAGTTCAGGAGGGAAGCCGAAGCGGCGATCGCCCTCATGGAGGGCAAGTAGGGCGGTCATCATCAGCAATAGGAATCAAGCGCGCTTTTCGCTCCTGCCTGCGAACATACTGTCCGCGAACAGAGCCATCAGCAGCACCGGCATGGTCCCTTTTATCACCATCAGGATATCGTAAGTCCTTATCCCCGCGACTATCGGTATACCTAGGCCGCCGGCCCCGACGGTAGCGCCCAGGGTCGCCGCCGAGATGTTGATGATGAGGGCTATGCGAAGGCCGGCCGCCATGACAGGCCAGGCGAGGGGCAGCTCGACCTTGAAGAGCATCTGGAACTTGTCCATGCCCATGCCCCTGGCGGCTTCGGTAATACCGCGGGGTACCTCCGACAGGCCGGTAACGGTGTTCCTAAGTATAGGCAGCACGGCATATATGAAAAGGGCGAGCATACAGGGCAGGTTGCCGTAGCCGAGGACTGGCACCGAAAGCGCGATGATCGCGACGCTCGGGAACGTCTCGCCTATCGATCCTAATGATATGGCCAGGGATTTCAGCTCCTCGTTGCCGTAGACGTGCAGGAGACAGCCTGAGGCCGCTGAGATGGCAAGGGCCGCAAGCGTGGGGACGAGGGCTATCACCAGGTGCTGCCATACCAGCACGTAAAGCGCCGTCCTCTCCACGATGGCGGGCCGTAAGGGCACGATGATCGAATAAAGGGCCTCTACGTATCCGAAGCCGAACACGAACAGGACGAACAGGGAGATTATGGCGGCCCTCCTGACCCAGATCATCTTTTCGCCCCCTGCATCAAGCACTTGATGTCGGAGAAGGTAATCCTCATGCCCGCTCCTTCGGGGGTGGTCAGCAGGACGGCATCCCCCTGGGCTCTTATCAGCCCTGAAAGAAGGTCCTTCAGGGTCATGCCGGGCTCCATGGCAATCCGCATATCCTTACCGTCGGCCGCGTTCTCGACGTTTTGCCCGCAAAGCCCGAGTTCCTTTATCTCATACCTGCTTAGCAGCCTTAGCGGATATTCCCTGCCGAGGAAATCCCCTATGAAGCCCTCGTCCAGCCGGGCTTCCAGCCCCGCGGGCTCGTCGACGGCCACCAGGCGGCCCTTCTCCATCAGGGCTATCCTGTCCGCAAGGAGTATCGCCTCGTCTACGTCGTGGGTCACGAAGACCACGGTCTTCTTCAGCTGCTTCTGCATCTTCAAAAACTCCGCCTGCAAGGTGTGCCTGTTCAAAGGGTCCACCGCGCCGAACGGCTCGTCCATCAGCATGACCGGAGGATCTGACGCCAGCGCCCTTAGCACGCCTACCCTTTGCGCCTCCCCTCCGGACAGCTGCCTCGGGTACTTCTTCAGATGGTCCGCCGAGAGGCCGCTTATGGCGAGCAGCCGGTCGACCCTCTCCTTTATCCTCTCCTCGGGCCAACGAAGAAGCCTCGGGACGACAGCTATGTTCTCATATACGTCCATGTGGGGGAACAGGCCTACTTCCTGTATGCAGTAGCCTATGCCGCGCCTTAGGAGCTCCTCCTTGTAATCCGATACGGGCCTGCCGGCAAGCACGATGCTCCCCGAATCGTATTGGACCATCCTGTTCACGCACTTGAGGAGCGTGGATTTGCCGCAACCCGAAGGGCCTATAAGTATGAGCAGCTCGCCTTCTTCGACCTCAAGGCTGAAGCCGTCTAGGGCCGCCTGCTTGCCATAGCTCTTGTACAGCGCCTCGATGCTAATCATCGCCATGCAGAACCGCCACCTTTATCATCCTTTCCGCGCGTCCTAGGGCGGCATCGGCGGCCAGGGCCATCGTGATCACAGGAAGGGCCCCGAGCAGCACAAGGTCTGGGGCCGCCTGGGCAAGGCCAAGGAAGATGAGAGAGCCCATGCCCCCTCCTCCGACGAGCCCTGCGATCGTGGCATTGCCCAGATTCTGGGCGACCGCGGTCCTGATACCGGAGAATATGACGGGTGATGCCAGCGGAAGCTGCACTTTCACGAGCGACTGCCTGTTAGTCATACCCATGGCCTTGGCGCTAAAGAGCACCTTCTTGTCGACGCTGGCGAAGCCTGCCATGGTGTTGACGGTAATGGGAAGCAGGCAGTAAAGGCCCAGGGCGATGAATGCCGGGGCGAAGCCGATGCCCCTTATGCCCAAATCGGCCAGAAACGGCAGCTTCCTCGAAATGTACGTCAGCGGCAGCATTATGAGCCCGAACAGGGATAGGGTGGGCAGGACCTGCATCAGGTTCACGAAGCCCATGACGAACCTTCCCGCCCTCTCGCTCGCATAACACCAGTATCCAAGCAGCATGCCAGGCAGTATCGCCGCCGCCGCGGAGAACAAGGCGATCTTTACGTGCTTGAGCAGCTCAGAAAAGAACATGGCCTTCTTAGCCTCAAACTCCATAAACAATGAAACGTCCTTGACGTACCCGGACTTCGCGGCAAGAGCGATCGAGGCCACCAGGAGCAGGAATGCCGCGAACGGGATGCGCTTCGACCCGCTCAGCAGAAGCGCCCCCGCCGACATGAGCCAGAATCCGGCCCCCAGCCCGTAGCGCGCCTCCGCCGCTAGACCGCCAGCAGGCGCAAAGGACGAGACGGCGATGAGCGCCGTTGCGGGCATCAATGACCATAGCAGCCTCGATGCCGCGTACGGATTAGCGCTTTTTCTCAATGCCTTCATCGCCAGCGCGGCAAGGCACACTGCGCCAGGCACCGCAAGCATTGTGAATATGCCCTTCCAGCCTAGGTTTGCCAGCCGTATAGCTTCGCCGCTAGCAAGCCTGTTGGCTTTGAGAGAGGCGATTGGAAGCACCAGCGACATGGCGACCAGCGCATAGCCGGCGGCGTCCCTTACGCTGTTTTTGGCCATTCTCATTTTAGGAAGCCGTTCTCCTGGAGATACTCCCTTGCCACGACGGTCGCGTCCCTGCCGTCGTATGCTACTTGGGCGTTCAGCTTCTGCAGCTTTTCGAGCGTAAGGGATTCGAAGACGGGACGCAGTATGTCCTCTATTTCGGGATTGGCCCTTAGGACCTCGCCTCTTATCACGGGCGTCGGGAGATAGACCGGCGGCACATGGAGGGGATCTTCCAAAACGATCAGCCCCATCTTGTCCAGCGCCCCGTCGGTGCCGTACACCAAGGAGGCGTTGACTCCGCTGGTACCCTCATTAAGGGCCTTGAGCATCTCTGCTGTGTTGCCAGACGAGAGGATTATGAGCTGGCTGTCCTTCAGCTTGAAGCCGTACTTCTCCTCGTAACCTAAAAGCCCGAGCTTATTCTCGGTGAAGCTGGCGGAGCATATTAGCTTTATCTCTCCGCCTGAGCTTACGTACTTCGCGAAGTCCCACATGTCCTTCAGGCCGTTCTCGTCGGCGAACTGCCTCTTCACGGCTATCATCTCCGTGTTGTTCGCCTGTGCCGGGGTGAGCCAGATGATGTCGTTCTTCTCTTTATCCAGCTTGGCCGTGAGCTCATAGCCTTTCTGGGGGTCGTTCCAGATGGTGGTGTCAGACGCTTCCTCTGGGTGGTAGTATTGGCCCGAGCCGGTATAGTCGACCACCAGGTCGACCTCCTTGTTCTCAAGGGCCTTCCTCAATATGTCGGGTGTGCCGAAATTGACCTTGTCCGTGACCTTTATCTTGGCGTCCTCTAATAGCAGCACGATCGCCCTGCCGAGCACGCTGCCCTCGGAATCTATCATAGTTGCTACTATGACCGGCGCCTTTTCGGCCTTCTTCGTCAGGCAGCCCCCCGATAGGGCGACCGCCAGGACGACAAGGGCGATCAACATCCTGGAGTGCCTCATTGCGACACCTTCCCTCTCGAGTACATCGGTTCCTAGGCGCTCGCGCTCTAGTCTAGCGGATGGGTTTTATGTGTATTTCAACCGTCCGGCCCGGATTCCTCCATGCACAGGACGCAGCGGCGTCCTTGCCGCATCGGGCTTTCGGAATGACAAAAAGCGGGCCAGCGCCATGTGCGGCCCGCCTGGTTAATCATTTCCGACCAGAGATCCCTACTTGTGGAGTATCTTCTCCGCCTTGGGGGCCCTGAGGCCTCCAGCCGAAGGCATCTCGGTTCCTAGAAGCGGCGTGATGTAGTACTTGAACGCGTCGGTCACGTTGTTGCCGGCGGCGTTGATGAACTCGTCCGGCATCAGCTTGGTCTTGCCGGCGATCTCCTCAAGAGGCCTCAGCTCGTAGTCCACGGAGTAGTAGCCTGTCCTCTTGATGGTTATGGAACCATCGATGTTGTGCCAGATGGCGAACTGCGCCGCCTTCTCGCCGACCTCACGGGCCTCCTTCTCGTCGACGTCGGATACGCAGCCCAAGAAGCACCTCTGCAGATAACCGAAGGTGTCCGACCTGACCCTGCTTATATCGGTGTTGTCCCTCACGTACTGCGCGAGCAGGTCGCCGAGCACGCCGGTGCCTGAAAGCTGAACGTTCCCGTGGGCGTCCTGACCGAACTTGCCCAGCTTGGTGACTATAGGCACGCCGACCTCATCCCTTACGCCCTCCGAGACGGCGATCAGGCACCTTCCGTATCTTCCGTAAACCGCTTTGACGTCATCGAGGAAGCTGTCCATCCTGAAGCTCCTCTCGGGGAGGTAGATGAGGTGCGGCCCATCGTCATGGTATTTCTGGGCTACGGAAGACGCCGCCGTAAGGAAGCCGGCGTTCCTTCCCATGACCACGCCTATGTGGACTCCAGGAAGGGCCTTGTTGTCCAGGTTAAGGCCTATGAAAGCCTGGGCCACGAACTTGGCCGCCGAGCCGTAGCCCGGCGTATGGTCGTTCAGGACGAGGTCGTTGTCTATCGTCTTCGGTATGTGTATGGCCCTGAACTCATAATCGGAAAGCTCGGCCTTCTCATTTACGATCCTTACGGTATCGGCCGAATCGTTACCTCCGATATAGAAGAAGTACCTTACGTTGTGCGCCCTGAAAACCTTGAATATCTCCTTGCAGTACTCTTCGTCGGGCTTGTCCCTCGTGGAGAACAGGGCCGATGACGGAGTCCTCGCGACGCTCTCGAGGTTGTTGGTGGTCTCTTGGGTGAGGTCGACGAAATCCTCGTTTATTATGCCCTCGACCCCGTTGACGGCGCCGTACACCTTCGATATCTGGTCGAACTTCCTGGATTCGAGGACTACTCCCGCCAGTGACTGGTTAATGACGGCCGTCGGGCCGCCTCCTTGTGCGACTACTACTTTACCTTCGAGCTTCATTGCATAACACGTTCCTTCTCTTGGGATTCCTCCCTATCGCTAGGGGCCGGCGCACCGGCGCGGCCTCGGGTGAAATTCTACCGCGCAGTCCGCCGTCCGGATAAAATCGAATCATCACTGAAAGACTATTGCCATTAGTCTAACCTGTCAACAGTGTGCGTGTCGAATTAGGGCTGCTGGCAAATCGGCAGGCTCGGTGCCGAGGCCGACGAGGAAAAAGGCCGTCCTCCGGCCGGCTCGGCACGTTCGGGCCATAGTTCGACATTTCCGCCGTCCAAGTGCTATATAATAGTAGCGGATACATAAAAGACCAGTTGGAATGGCAAATCCGGGGTCGCATGCCATAATGGACGTATAGATGAGGAGAGGGCCCGCCGCGGTCTTTTCTCCTTAGGCGCCGGATCGGGGTATGGATGCGACCAAGAACCACGTCAGGCAGAAATCCATGCCGATTATATCCAGAGGAGGGTGTCATGAAGTTTATCCACCTGTCCGACCTTCACATAGGAAAGCGAGTCAATGAATTTTCGATGCTTGAGGACCAGGAGTTCATACTGGACCGGATTGCCAGGGTGATCGAAGAGGAGAAGCCCGACGCCGTGCTGATAGCGGGTGACGTATACGACAAGTCCGTCCCGTCTGCGGAGGCCGTGCAGCTGTTCGACCGCTTCCTGGCGAAACTGTCCAAGCTGGCCGGCAAAGTCCTCATCATCAGCGGGAACCATGATTCTCCCGAAAGGATCGCCTTCGGGTCAAAGATCATGGACTTGAGCGGGGTCCATATGTCCCCGGTATACGACGGGACCGTCAAACCCGTATGTATGACGGACGGATTCGGCGAAATGGACGTCTTCATGCTGCCGTTCATCAAGCCCGCGCACGTGAGGGCCAGCATACCTGGAGCCGATCCCACCACTTATTCCGATGCGGTGAGGGTTGCGATAGGTAACATGGCAATCAACGCGAGGAAGAGGAACGTACTGATGACCCACCAGTTCGTCACCGGCGCCGCCCGTTCGGATTCCGAGGACGTTAGCGTGGGAGGTGCGGACAACGTCGACGCGGACGTGTTCGAACCCTTCGATTACGTTGCGCTGGGGCATCTGCACAGGCCGCAGCGGGTTGGAAAAGATACCGTACGATACTGCGGAACGCCGCTCAAGTACTCGTTCTCGGAAGTGGATGACGATAAATCGGTAACGGTGGTGGACCTGTTTGAGAAGGGGAATGTCACGGTGCGGGAAGTCCCGCTCGTCCCAATGAGGGACATGAAGCAGATCAAAGGCAGCTACATGCACGTTACTGACAAGAGGTACTACAAGGATTTCGACACGGGGGCCTACTTGCATATAACCCTGACGGACGAGGAGGACGTCCCGGATGCCATCTCAAAGCTCAGGTCGATCTACCCTAACATAATGAAGCTGGACTACGACAATGAGCGCACGCGCACGAACGCGGTGATCACAGCGGCGGACGAACTTGAGAGCAAGACGCCGATGGAGCTATTCGCCAAGTTCTACGAAACCCAGAACAACAGAACTCTATCAGAGGAGCAGCACTGCTACGTTTCAAAGCTGATCGAGCAGATATGGGAGGATGGGAAATGAGGCCGATAAAGCTCAAGATGTCCGCCTTCGGGCCTTATGCAGGGGAAGTCATACTGGACATGAGCATGCTCGGTGATCGTGGCCTATACCTGATAGCGGGCGACACGGGCGCTGGCAAGACCACGATCTTCGATGCCATCACCTACGCGCTGTATGGTGAGGCCAGCGGCGACAGTCGGGATGCGTCGATGCTGAGAAGCAAATATGCAGGCCCGGATATCGAGACGTTCGTGGAGCTGACATTCCTGTGCGCCGGTAAGGAGTACTTCATCAGGCGGAATCCCGAATATGAGCGCCTTGCGAAACGAGGTGGCGGTACGGCAAGACAGAAGGCCGAGGTGGTGCTCATCCCCCCTGACGGCAAGCCGGTCACGAAAACGAAGGATGTAGCGGACAGGATCAAGGAGATCATCGGCATCGACCGCGACCAGTTCACCCAAGTTGCGATGATAGCTCAGGGCGATTTCATGAAACTGCTGCTTGCCGGCACAGAGGATCGGATAGAGATCTTCCGCCAGATATTCAAGACCAGGCAATACCAGACGCTCCAGGACAAGCTGAGGGATGAGTCAAACCGCCTAAAAAGGGAATATGATGACCTGAAGCTTAGCATCATCCAAAAGATAGGCATCTTAAGCTGCAAGGACGGCCATGAGCGATCAGACGATCTTGAAAGGGCCAAGAAAGGCGACCTTCCGTTTCCAGAAACCATGGAGCTGGTCGAAGAGATAATCGAGGATGATGGGCGTGAGCGCGAGGGGCTCGATCGCACCCTCAAGGAGACAGAGGAGCGTCTAGGTGATGTAATAAGGCGGTTGGGTAGGGCGGAGGAGATAGGCAAGGCGAAAGCCGATCTTGATAGAGCCCAAGAGGAGCTGGCTGAGGCGGAACCGCACCTAGGCGAACTACGTGGCGAATACGAAAAGATGAAAGGCAGAGAGCCGGAAATCGACGGGTTGTCTGCCAGCATAACTACCAAGAACAACAAGCTGTCCAAATACGATGAGCTAGAAGAAGAACGGACCGGGCTTGATTTAAAGACGAAAGCAAAAGGACATAAGGAAGCTGAGCTTTCTGGATGGGAATCCGGGCTCAGGACATTGAAGGTAGGATTGGACAAGAACAAGGATGAGCTTGGAAAGCTCAAGGGCGCAGAAGCCGAAAAAGAAAGACTGCTGGGCCTTAAGAGGACTACGGAGGAGCAAAGGAGCAGCATCGTAAGGCTCTCTAGGGACACGGAGGAGTATTGGAAGCTGCTCGCCGATTGCGATAAAACGGAAGGCAAGTACATCAAAGAAAGGCAAGTTGCTGAAGAACTACAAGCGACGTACAATGCCAAGAACAGGGCGTTCCTGGATGCGCAGGCCGGAATACTGGCCTCCAGGCTAGTAGAGGGAGAGAAGTGTCCTGTGTGCGGCTCGATGCTCCACCCGGATCCTGCGTCGCCTTCAGAAGGCGCACCAAGCGAAGCAGAGCTGGAAACCGCCAGAAATGAAATGGAATCGGCGCAGTCTAGAATGGCAAGGATAAGCGCGGAGGCCGGGAATCTGAAAGGACAGGCAGGATCTAGAGAGTCGGATATTATAAAACGCGCTTCGGAATTATTGGGGGCATGCGCGTTCGACAAGCTGGAAGGCAGGATCGAAGGAGCGCTTGGGGAACTTGAGGAATCTCTTGAGGACCTAAGGAAGAAAATCAAAACCGAGGAAGACAATGCGACGCGCGCTTTGGAACTTGACGGGCTGATCCAGCAGGAGGAAGCGGATATCGAAAGGACGAAGAAGGCCATCGAGGGTGCGAAGATAGAAGTATCGACTCTTAATACGGATATAAGGAACTGCACCAGAACGATCGGCAACCTCTTGAAAGAACTGGAATTCGATAGCAAGGACAAGGCGGAAAGGGACATCAAAGACCTTGAAGAAAAGCGCAAAGTCCTAAAAGGCGCGCTGGATGCGGCCCGGAAGGCATATGAGGAATGTAAGACTAGAGTCGACGGGCTGAACGGTACGATAGAGGTCCTTACGGCACGGTTGGAGGGCGCAGAGGAAATTGATGTAGATGCCGAGATGAAGCGCAAATCCCTGCTTTCAGACAACAAAGCTAACCTGCAGGAAGGGATCAGACAGGTGAGCTCCCGCCTGGATAGGAATGAAAGCGCCCTTGGGAGCATCAGGGAGAGCATCGGAAAGTTGACCGGGACCGAGAACAGGTTGATATGCATCAAGGCGCTTTCCGATACGGCCAACGGCTCCATCGTAGGTAAGGATAAGATCATGCTGGAGACCTACATCCAGATGACCTATTTCGACCGCATCCTTGCTAGGGCCAACACCAGGCTTATGGTGATGTCCAGTGGGCAGTACGAGATGAAACGCCATACGCAAGTTAGTGACGGGCGTATCCAGAGCGGATTGGAGCTGGACGTGATCGACCACTACAACGGAACGGAGCGCAGCATCAGGACGCTATCTGGCGGAGAATCCTTCAAAGCGTCACTTTCGCTGGCCCTGGGGCTTGCGGACGAGATCCAGTCCTCATCGGGCGGTGTAAGGCTCGATACAATGTTCGTGGACGAGGGCTTCGGTTCCCTTGACGAGGATTCGCTACAGCAGGCGATGAAGGCCCTCTACGGGCTCACCGAAGGAAACCGGCTGGTCGGCATCATATCGCATGTACCGGAGCTGAAAGAGAAGGTGGACAAGCAGATCCAGGTTAAAAAGGGGAAATCGGGCGGAAGCAGTGTGAGTATCGTCTGCTAGGAAGCGGCATGGACTTAGGATTGCACTAAACCGAGCAAGCGATCCTGTCGAGAATAGAAGTGGCCGCATCCGGGAATTAAGGCCGGATGCGGCCACTTAGCCGTCAATCCGCCGTCATGCGTCCGTCTTGAGCCTCGACCTTACGTCCTGCCCGACAAGCCGGTAGAGGACGGTCACCACGGGGATGCCCATGACGATTCCCAGGATGCCGAACAAGCCTCCCGATACGATGATAGTAAGCAGGAGCCAGAAGGACGGAAGGCCTATGGAGCTACCCATCACCCTCGGATAGATGATATTGCCCTCTAGTTGCTGAAGCACCACCACGAAAAGCAGGAACCACAGGGCCTCGACCGGATCTACCAGGAGGATTATGAGGAAGCCCGGTATGGTGCCGATTATAGGACCTGCTATGGGTATCAGGTTGCTGATGCCTATGACCAGGCTGATCGGCAAGGCGTAGGGGAAACCGAAGGCAAGCATGCCTATGAAGCACATGACCCCGAGGACCAGTGCCTCGATGAGCTGGCCGTAGATGAACTTTCGGAAAGTCGATGCCGTAATGGTGGATATGTGCTCTATCCTATCCGACAGCTTCGGAAGGTATGCCCTTATGGCCCGCTTGAGCTGCAGTGCGATCTTCTCTTTTTCGGACAGGATGTATAACGACAGGATAAAACCCAGCAGCAAGTTGGCCAAGGACCTTAGTACGCTCGCCGTTATCGAGAACACCTTCGGGAACATGCCAGTAAGAGCCGAACCTATCCTGGCGGGAAGCTGGCTGACGAAATCGTCGAACCTTGAAAAGTCGAACGTGTCGATCCTCAATGATACGGCCAGCTTGTCAACGAAGCCGACGACCTGCTCCTTATAGACCGGATAGCTTCCTGCGAACTGGTTCACGCTGTCGACGAACTGGGGTACAACGTAGTAGAAGAACCCGCTCAGCACAAGAAGGAACAATACGTGGACGAGTATCGCGGATACGGCCTTTGCAGGCTTCACTGCCTTCTCGGACTTGAAAATGCCGAGGATCAGCTTCTTGAAGAACTCATACGGCCCATCGAGTACGAATGCAATGGCGACCCCTATGAAGAGCGGGCTCAAAAGAGCCAGGCCCTTCGAAAGAATAGCCAGGATCGCATCCGTCTTTATCACGGCCGCGACCATTAAAAGCACATAGAACGCAAGCAGTAGATAGCTCCTGAATGACTTGCCGTCCAATCTCACCCCTCCAGACGATGCAAAGGGTAACCTGGCCTGATTATACCAGTTGCGCGACCTTAATTTGCAAAGCGCCCGACAAGCTCCTCTATCCTCTTGGTATCTTCGGCCTCGAACCGAGACATCCTTCGATATCCTCCTGATCATCCAAGACAAGACCCTGGAAGGGCCTGTCTCGACAAATTAGTCATACCCCGAGCTTGCTATGGAATGCGGCGTTCACGTTCAGCCTGACGATTCTAAATCCCGGCGGAAGTAAAGCCGAGGCCGTGGCCCGCACCGCTTCGGTCTCGCCGGCTATAACGACCTGGCCGGGGCAGTCGATGTTGAACATCTTCACATGAGCGCCGGATCGTGCTATCGCCTCCGAGATGGCGCCCTCCGGCGCCCCATCACAGTGCACATAGAGCCAGAACACGCCCCGGCTTTCTTCTGTATAACCCGCACCCATGCAAACACAATGAAATCCCTTTCAGTAAGGGCTAGCCCTACGCCTGCGCAAATGGCCGTTCATTCGCCGAGCGCGGCGGTTTGGCATGACCCTCCATTCTTTCTTGCATAAAACCAAGCCGATATTCGGTAGCCAGATAATAAGCCAAGAAAGGGCTGCCCCTTAACTGCACGAGGACATCCGATTTCCAAGTCTCATTCGAATCAATGCCGATACTTACGCCCATTCTAAAGATATTGTGAAATATATTACTAAGTATTATACTCAAGATGAAAATAGTATCATATGAACAATATAATGAAGATATTGTATAATTGGGTAATGAAACGACACGATAAAAGGATGAAGGGGAGGTCTAAGATGGCAAGAAGGACTGCACTAACAATACTGTTGATAATCCTCGTCATGGCATCTGCAGTGACTGCAGCTAGCGCACCGATAACGTTTTTCGGCCTTGGACACGTAACCAGCATCGCAAGCTCCAAGGACGCGACAGGTACGGCTACCGCCGTAGCGCAGGTCGATACCGTGATGGCAGCAGTAGCCTTCGACATCAACGGCAAGGTCGTGAAAGCTACGATCGATAACGCACAGACAAAGGTGAACTATGACAAGAACATGCAGATAACCTCAGACACTACAGCACCACAGAAGACGAAAGTGGAACTCGAGGAAGGATACGGTATGGCCAGGGTGTCCTCGATAAAGCTGGAGTGGTTCCAGCAGATTCAGAACTTTGCGGACTGGATGGTCGGCAAGGACATAACCGAGATAAAAGCCCTGAAGGTAAAAGTGCGCGACGCTTCCCATACCAACGTGCCTGATGTCCCCGAGTTGACTTCGTTGGTGACAATTACGATACAAGACTACATCGCCGCAGTGGAAGACGCATGGAAGAACGCCGTCGCGGTAAAACCCGGGGCGGTCAGGATGGGCCTCGGTCAGACTATCTCGATCGCGAAATCCAAGAGCGCCACGGATAAAGCGGCAGCTTCTGCGCAGGTGGACGATACCATGGTCGCGGCTTTGTTCGATAATAGGGCCAGAGTAGTGGAGAGCATCATAGACACCGCACAGACAAAGGTGGCATTCGACACGACCGGGAAAGTAAAGTCCGACAAGACTGCCGAGAACAAGACCAAGAAAGAGCTCAAGGAAGGCTACGGCATGGCGGCGGCTTCGTCCTTGAAACTCGAGTGGTATCAGCAGATAGAGAACTTCGAAGCTTGGATGGTTGGCAAGAAGGTCAAGGATATCATGACTATGAAATTGAAGGACAACGAACCTGACGTTCCGGAGCTAACATCGATGGTCACGGTAACGGTACAGGATTACATCGCGGCGCTTGTCGAAGCGTACAAACACGCAAAATAGCTTGTAACCGAAGACAGTCGATTCATGCTCGGACCCCTCCTTAAATGGAGGGGTCCTTTACGTATAGTTATGTCATCATGCTCGAAGCAGTTATCTTGACGGATGAATACCAACATCGATGATGATAAATAGAATCCGTGCTAGACATGTATAGCGAGGGGATGTTTCCTGGTTGGAATGATTAAATTTGATATGTGTAATAGAGGCATCCACAAATAATTCAAGCACAAAAATAGATACATCACTATATGAGCTCGATAGTATAAATTTATTACTGCCATCCTAGCATGTCCGGATGGCATTCAATGTGATTTTAGGAGGATACAGATGAAGAAGGCTACTCTCGCCCTGGCATTCATACTGCTTATTGTGGCTTTTTCTGCCACCGCGGCCGACGCTCCCATAGCCTACCTTGGCCTTGGGCATAGCTTCAGCATCGCGAGCTCCAAGAGCGCCACCGCTACGACCACCGCCCTGGGAAGGGTGGACATGATAGTGGCGGCCGTTGCTTTCGACGGCAACGGGAAGGTAGTAAAAGTCACGATCGACAACACCCAGACAGGTGTCAACTTCGATAAGGCAATGGCGATCACTTCAGACCTGACAGCTACACAGAAGTCGAAAGTCGAGCTGAAAGAGGCCTACGGTATGGGCAAGGCGTCCACGCTGAAGCTCGAATGGTATCAGCAGATAGCCAACTTGGAAAACTGGATGGTCGGCAAGAGCGTAAAGGAGATCAAAGCTCTTAAGGTCAAGACGCGCGATGCGTCACATACCGCAGTTCCTGACGTACCTGAGCTTACTTCCCTGGTTACGATCACAGTGCAGGATTACATATCCGTAGTAGAGGAAGCGTGGAACAACGCAGTGGCGGTAAAGCCCGGGGCTGTGAGGCTCGGATATTCACAGAACGTCTCCATAGCGAAATCGAAAGGCGCGACCGACAAGGCAACTGCTTCAGCTCAAGTGGATTGCATAATGGCGGCGAGCCTGTTCGACAAGTCAGGCAGGGTGGTCGAGACCATCGTCGACAACAGCCAGATGAAAGTGGCATTCGACAAGAACGGTAAGATCACATCGGATACGAGCGCCGAACTGAAGACCAAGAAGGAGCTCAAGGAAGGTTACGGCATGTCCAAGGCATCCGTCCTGAAGCTCGACTGGTATCAGCAGATGGAGAACTTTGAAGCCTGGATGGCGGGCAAGACAGTGTCCGAGATAAAGGCCCTCAAGGTCAAGACACGCGACTCCTCCCATACCGCGGTGCCGGACGTGCCCGAGCTGACATCGCAAGTCACCATCACCGTAGAGGACTATATAGCCGCTCTGGCCAAGTCATACGAGAACGCAAGGTAGAGAAAGAAACCTCACTAAGGATCGGCGGCCTCCCATCACGATGGGGGGCCCTTTCATGTCCTTGCATAAGAGCCCTGAAAGGGCCTAATATTTCTTAAGGTGATGTGTAAATGTCGCAAAAACGACAAAGGACGGTCATAGTCATTGCCGCAATCGCCCTTATCGCGGCTCTAACGGCAGGCTATCTCCTTACGAGGGCCAGGTACGAGAAGTATACGGAGAGCATGCTAGACGTATTCGACACCGTCATAACCCTGGTCGCCTATACGAAAGACGAAGCGGAATTCAACCGCTATTACGACTATGCCTACGACAGGCTCCATCAACTGCACAAGCTCTACGATTTCTACAACTCCTACGACGGTATCAACAACATAGTGACGATCAACCAGAATGCCGGCAAGGCGCCAGTCGAAGTGGACCAGGATATCGTCCGGATGCTCCTCTTCGCTAAGGACCTGGCGGCAAGGACCGGGGGCCGTACCAACGTGGCGATGGGCTCCGTTCTTTCCATATGGCATGATTACAGGGAAGAAGGCATCGACGACCCCGAGAATGCCAGGCTCCCGGAAATGTCGGCCCTGAAGGAGGCATCCTTACACGCCGACATCGAGAAGATGGTGATAGACGAGGAAGCTGGCACCGTATATCTCGAGGATCCCTTGATGAGGCTGGACGTAGGGGCCGTGGCGAAGGGCTATGCCACCGAGCTGGTTGCTAAGGAGCTCGCCGGCATGGGCATGGTCTCTGGCATAATAAGCTCGGGAGGTAACATAAGGGCCGTGGGTAAGCCGCTCGACGGCATAAGGCAAAGGTGGGGGGTAGGCATACAGGATCCCGACAAATCGATATTCCTCGGGTCCGACGAAGACCTGCTCGACGTCGTCTATATAAACGACGGTGCCGTGGCCAGCAGCGGCGACTACCAACGTTACTACATAGTGGACGATAAGGTCTACCATCACATAATAGATCCTGACACGCTGATGCCTGCCAACTATTACCGAGCCGTTACGGTGTTGACAGATGACGCCGGGCTAGCTGATTTCATGTCGACGGCGCTTTTCCTGCTGCCGCTGGAAGAATCCAGGGAATTGGCAAAGGACATGGGGGTCGAAGCCTATTGGGTGTTGCCTGACGGGAGGAAGGATGCCACCGAGGGCATGCTCAAACGTCTAAGGAGCACGGGAGCTTCAGGAGCCGATAAAGAGTAGGTATAATAATACATTAGAGAACACATCAGAGCGGTTTACGATGCAGCGGTCGGAGCCTTGGAGTATCCAACATAGGAAGGTGCAAGCATGATCTCGGTTAAGCAGTATCTTGAAAGAGAACTCGTCCCCTCGCTAGGATGTACAGAACCGGTCGCCGTCGCCCTCGCCGCGGCGCGGGCCCGCAAGGAACTGGGCGACAAGAAGATAGACAGGATAGACATCGAGCTTAGCGACAGCATCTACAAGAACGGGATGGGAGTCGGGATCCCGGGAGCAAACGGGATGACCGGCAACGACCTGGCGGCAGCCCTCGGTGCCATCGGCGGTGATTCGGACCTTGACATGCAAGTCCTCAGGGACATAACAGAAGATGACGTAAAGGCCGCCCTAAAGCTTATGCAAGACGGTAAAGTAAGTCTGGCCTGCATGGAGGGCATGCACGGAGTGTACATTCACGTGGTCATCGAAGCTGGAGGCTCCGTCGCCGAGTGCAGGATAGAAGGCGAGCATAACAACATCACGAGCGTAAGCCTTGACGGCGATGAGGTCAAGAAAGCCCCTAAGGTCAATGGAGAGGCGGGGCAAGAAGATGACCCGTTCATCGGGATCCGATTCGAAGAGCTGCTCAAGCTGGCCGAAGAGCTTGAGTCGGATGATATCGGCCTCATAATGGATGGAGTACTGATGAACAGGCGCATCGCTGAATACGGACTTGAGCGAAAGCCGCTTTCGGGGCTCGGGGTAGGCGCCGTGTTCAATGACTTTATCAAAGAATCAAGGCTAAACGAGGACGTGCTCTTTAAGATCAGGGCCTATTGCAGCGCCGGATCCGACGCGAGGATGGCAGGCTGCACGCTGCCGGTGATGACGGTGGCCGGAAGCGGCAACCAGGGGATCACTTCGATGCTTTCGGTAGCTCTGCTGGCGGAGGCATTGGGCAAGAACATAGAGGATACGGCGAAAGCGGTCATGGTGAGCATGCTGACTACGAGCTACGTAAGGAGCGCCATAGGGCGTGTCACGCCCATGTGCGGCTGTGTAGTCGGTGCGGGCGCGGGCGCGGCGGCCGGGATGACATATCTTATGGGAGGGGACATATCGCAGATCAAGCTGGCCATGCAGACTATACTCGCGAACCTGGCGGGGATAGTATGTGACGGCGCGAAGGGCACTTGCGCCTTAAGGGTGGGCACTGCAGTCACTGAGGCCTACTTGTCCGCTCTCATGGCAGGATATTCCACCGGCTCGAAGAACATCGAGGGCATATCCGGCCCTACGATGGAGCGCACCGCACAAAATGTCTCGATGCTCAACAAAGAAGGCATGAAGCTCGTCGACAAGGTTCTTATAGACATAATGGAAGAAAGCAAGCAGAGGCGATGAGGACTTATTGACGGCCTGCAAGATCATCCGGAGGAATGGCAGGACCTTCGTTTAAAGGGGAAATAATTTTAACTACTAGTTGGACGCCGACCGGATGCATTCCGGCCGGCTTTTGCTTTCATACTTGCCTAAGGATTCAGCATTGGCCAGGGACATATAATTTGAACAAAGAATTATTCATATTATGATGATAATGGCATATCAAGAGTATAATAATAAGTGCTGATGTACTAACAGATACATCCGGCAAAAAACCAAGGAGGGAGAAAGATGAGAAAGAACTTCATGTTGGGCCCCGTGGTTCTTGTGCTCATTTTGGCATTCACGGATTCTACCATAGCATGCACCTCCATACCCGTTTCGAAGGGCGCCGCAGCCGGCAAGTACGTGATGACGACATGGACGGACGACTCAGGATCCGATAATACTAGGATCAACGTTGTCCCCGCCAAGGATTGGCCGGCTGGCACGATGAGGACCGTCCTTCGCAACACAGACTCTGGCCAATTTGAGAACATAGCTAACCCGATATTCTCACCAGGTGAGATCCCGCAAGTAGCACATACCTACCAGTACATCAACGCATCCTATTCATTCATGAACGAGTGCGGTGTGGGAATCGGCGAATCGACCATAGGCGGTGATTCCAAGATGAGGAACACCAAGGGATGGTTCGACATCGTCGAGCTACAGAGGATCGCGCTCGAGCGCGGCAAGACAGCACGAGAAGTAGTCCAGATAATGGGAGACCTAGCGGAGAAGTACGGTTACGGAATCGGCGGCGAATGCCTTACGGTAGTCGATAAGGACGAGGTATGGCAGTTCGAGGTATTCGGACCCGGCGCTCTGTGGGAACCCGGTTCTGGTGAGCCGGGAGCTGTATGGGTCGCCGTCAGGATCCCTGAGGGCTACGTGGGTGTATGCGCCAACAGGAGCAGGGTCGGCGAGGTACATCCGGAAGACACGGCCAACTACCTCTGCTCCAAGCACATATTTACTCTTGCCGAAGAGCTTGGGCTCTGGGATCCCAAGTCCGGCAAACCGTTCAAAGTATACGAGACATATGGCAAGAAGTCATATTCTCCGTACAACGCCCGCCGCGAGTGGAGGGTGTTGAGCTTACTGGCACCGTCGATGAAGCTCGACCCGTGGCTCGAGCAGTATCCTTTCGTAGTGAAACCTGACAAGCCGGTGACGCCGCAGATGCTGATAGCGATCTGCCGTGACCACTACGAAGGGACCGAGTTCGATCTCACGAAGGGCCTGGATGCAGGGCCTTTCGGAACCCCCGACAGGTGGCCTACCGGATCTAGCTCCAACCCCAAGAACAGCGCGGGTTGGGAGCGCGCGATATCCCTGTTCAGGACCAACTTCACCGTGGTGTTCGAGATGAAGGCAAACCTGCCTGCTGCGATAGGCGGCTTGGTATGGTTTGCGCAGGACAAGCCTGACACCTCCTGCTTCATCCCCATCTACTCGGGAGTCAAGTATCTACCCGAGTCGTTCGCCAAGGGCAACAGGGGCGCCAACTACGACGTATTCAGCCGTGAATCCGCATGGTGGGCGTTCAACTATGTATCTAACTACGCCAACCTCAAGTACAGCGTCATGATAAAGGACATCCAGGCGGTGAGGGATCCCATCGAAGCCGAGGAGTTCACTATGCAGCCTTACATAGAGAAGGCCGCCCTGGACCTCTACGCCAAGGACCCCGAGCTCGCCAAGGACTTCCTGACGCAGTATACGAACTCGTTGGCCAACAAGGCAGTAAACGCATTCTGGAAGCTGGCCTCGACTCTGGCCGCAAGATATACGGACGGCTATACCTACGGTTATGACGACGGCAAGAGCTCCAGCGGCGGATATCCTAAGGAATGGCTGGACGCCGTCGGATTCGGCCTCAGCACGATAAGGCCCGAGCTTAGGGGCAAATAAGGCAACACTGCTCGCTCTATAGGTTGATCGACAAGAAAGGGCCCTCTTAACGGGGGCCCTTAATCTTGCTCTTTACCAGGCAATAAAAGAGCGCAGGTACTATTATGCTGGCATAATATGGCATCCTGATTGCATATAGTCAGGTATGATTGCATATTATATACGATTACAAGATGCAAATATGTAATTTTATAGTGAATCGAATGCACGTCTATCGATACATAAGCACTAAAAGAATCTGTTTGGAGGAAAATGGCATGCCTTTATTATATAATGCTGTTGGCTGGCGTTAGTTTGCAGCGCTGGCCAAATATTGGGAGGGGGAAAAAGATGAGAAAGAACTTCATGTTAGGCCTCGTGGTTCTGGTGCTCGTCATGGCGATGACAGTCTCAGCCATAGCATGCACCGACATACCTGTGTCCAAGGGCGCCTCCGCCGGCGGATACGTCATGACCACATGGACAGACGACTCAGGATCCGACAACACCAGGGTCAACGTAGTTCCCGCCAAGGACTGGCCGGCTGGCACGATGAGGACGGTCCTTCGCAACACCGACTATGGTCAGTTCGAAAACATTTCAACCCCGATATTCTCACCCGGTGAGATCCCACAGGTAGCGCACACCTATCAGTACATCAACGCCTCCTACTCGTTCATGAACGAGTGCGGCGTCGGCATCGGCGAATCGACCATAGGCGGCGATTCCAGGATGAGGAACACCAAGGGCTGGTTCGACATAGTCGAGCTGCAGAGGATAGCCCTTGAGCGCGGCAAGACCGCCCGCGAAGTTGTCATGATAATGGGCGAGCTCGCTGAGAAGTACGGTTACGGAATCGGCGGCGAATGCCTTACGGTCGTCGACAAGGACGACTGCTGGGTATTCGAAGTATTCGGCCCCGGCCCCCTTTGGGAACCCGGTTCCGGTGAGCCCGGCGCTGTCTGGGCGGCCGTAAGAATGCCTGAAGGTTATGCAGGCGTATGCGCAAACAGGAGCAGGATCGGCGAGGTAAATCCGGAAGACACCGCCAACTACCTCTGCTCCAAGCATATCTTCTCGTTGGCTGAGGAGATCGGTCTTTGGGATTCCAAGTCCGGCAAGCCCTTCAGAGTCTACGAGACATATGGCAAGAAGGCATATTCCCCGTACAACGCCCGCCGCGAGTGGAGGGTGTTGAGCTTACTAGCACCGTCGATGAAGCTCGACCCGTGGCTCGAGCAGTATCCTTTCGCAGTGAAGCCGGACAAGCCGGTAACACCGCAGATGCTCATGGCGATCTGCCGCGACCACTATGAAGGGACCGAGTTCGATCTCACGAAGGGCCTCGAGGCTGGTCCTTTCGGCAGCCCCGACAGGTGGCCTACCCCGGGCAGCTCGAACCCCAAGAACAGCGCGGGTTGGGAGCGCGCGATATCGTTGTTCAGGACCAACTTGACCGTGGTGTTCGAGATGAAGGACCTGCCCGCGGCCGTTGGCGGCCTAGTATGGTTCGCATACGACAAGCCGGGCACCTCATGCTTCATCCCCATCTACTCGGGAGTCAAGTATCTGCCCGAGTCGTTCGCCAAGGGCAACAGGGGCGCGAACTATGACGTATTCAGCCGTGAATCCGCATGGTGGGCGTTCAACTTCGTGTCCAACTACGCCAACCTAAAGTACAGCTCGATGATAAAGGACATCAAGGCGGTAAGCGATCCTCTAGAAGCTGAGATGTTTGCAGTGCAGCCTTACATAGAGAAAGCAGCGCTGGAGCTCTACGCCAAGGATCCCGAGCTGGCCAAGGACTTCTTGACCCAGTATACGAACTCCGTAGCCAACAAGGTAGTCGCAGCGTACTGGAAATTGGCCTCGACGCTGGCCGCAAGGTACACCGACGGTTACACCTACGGTTTCAATGATGGAAAGCTTAGTCAGGAAGGATATCCCAAGGCATGGCTGGAAGCCGTCGGGTTCGGCATCAGCACGATAAGGCCCGAACTTAGGAGCAAATAATCAAATAATAACTGGATAGACGTTATAAAGGAGGCTCCCGGCAAATCGGGGGCCTCCTTTCATCGACACGGTATATAAGTCGGAGTATCATATATCTATCTGATATTTTCTTGGAGGGTTGGGTTTTGAGAAGGATAGCCGTACTGACGAGCGGAGGCGACGCTCCCGGGATGAATGCCGCCATAAGGGCCGTGACGAGGAAAGCCGTCCAAGAGAATCTCGAGGTCGTGGGCGTTCAAAGGGGCTACCATGGCCTCATAAACGGTGATTTCATCGAGCTTAAGTCACGCTCGGTAGGTGACATCCTCCAGCGCGGCGGGACGATGCTCAAGACCGCAAGGTCAGAGGAGTTCAAGACGCAGGAAGGCATGTCCAAGGCGATGCTCATGATGAAGAGCTACCAGATAGAAGGGCTAGTGGCCATAGGAGGCGGCGGGACCTTCGCGGGTCTGGCAAAACTCGCCGAGATGGGCATGCCCGTCATCGGAGTACCTGGTACGATTGACAACGACCTGCCTTACACCGACTACACCATAGGTTTCGACACCGCCTGCAATACGGTCATCGACGCCATGAACAAGATCAGGGATACGGCCTCCTCGCATGAGAGGACTTTCGTCATAGAGGTCATGGGCATGAAATGCGGCGACATAGCGCTACATACGGGCCTCGCCGGCGGCGCAGAATGCATCATAGTGCCGGAGATACCGTATGACATCGACGCAATCTGCGAGAAGATGCTTGAAGGGATGAGGAAAGGCAAGGGTCACAGCATAATCGTGGTCGCAGAAGGCATCATCGAGAAGGTGGCCGATCCGATGATGGCATCGCACGGCAGCGCGCATTACATAGCCGATCAGATCCGCAGCAAGGTCGGCATGGAATTCAGGGTCATCGTACTCGGGCACATACAAAGGGGCGGAGCCCCGAGCGTAAGGGACAGGGTCCTGGCGACACGCCTTGGGGCCAGGGCCGTGGAGCTCCTGGTCTCCGGGGAAAAGGACGCCGCTGTTGGAGTCAAGGATGAGAAGATAGTCCATTTCCCCCTCAAGGAAGCGCTTTCTATGAACAAGCCGATCAACATGGAGATCTACAGACTGGTGGACGAGATGTCCATCTAGCCTTCCGACACCCTCAGCGGTCCTTGCCCACGGACCGAGAGGATGTTAAAAAGTGGCAGGCCCTACAAAAGGCCTGCCACTTCGTATTTTCGACCAGTAACGTCAGTTGTTCTTGAGCAGGTGGCAAGCAACCCTATGACCAGGCTTGATCTCCACCAGCTCGGGTTCCGTCACGTTGCATACGCCGTCCATGAATTTGGGACAGCGTGGATGCAGCCTGCATCCTTTAGGAGGATTGATAGGATTCGGGACTTCCCCCTTAAGGACTTGGCCGAGCTGCTTCTTGTTAGGATCCGGCACGAAGACGGCGTTGATCAGCGCCTGGGTATAAGGATGGAGCGAATCACCCACGATATCGTCAGCGGTGCCCTCCTCTACCATCCTGCCCAGGTACATGACCGCTATCCTGTCGCATATGTGCCTCGCCGTGGCCAGGTCGTGTGTGATGTAAACGAACGTGACCCCCTTCTCGCGGCACAGGTTCTGCATGAGGTTCAGCACCTCTCCGCGGATGGATACGTCCAGCATCGATACAGGCTCGTCCGCCACGATGAACGATGGGTCGAGCGCCAAGGCGCGCGCTACGGCTATCCTCTGGCGCTGTCCGCCGGACAGCTCATGCGGGAACCTACCTATGTATTCCTCGACGGGAGTCATCTCGACGTCCTCGAGGCACTGCAGGACCCTAGGCAAGGCTTCGTCGACGTCCTTTGCCACATTCTGTATCCTAAGCGGCTCCGATACTATATAGCTTACGTTAAGCCTCGGATTCATCGATTCATACGGGTCCTGGAAGACCATCTGCATATGCCTTCTCAGTACCTTCGTCTCGGCGTGCCCCAGCTTTGCGATATCCGTGCCCTCGAACCACATCTCGCCGTCGGTGGGTTCGGTGAGCTTAAGAAGAGTCCTTGCCATCGTGGTCTTGCCACATCCGGATTCGCCGACCACGCCGTAGATCTCACCCTTCCTGATTTGGAAGGACACGCCGTCCACCGCCTTGAGGACAGGGTTCGGACCACCCTTGAGCGAGGCGAAGAAACCCCTCCTTACAGGGAAGTGCTTCTTGAGGTCCTTTACATCAAGGATGACCTCTCCTACCTTCACGTTCGGATTCGCGGTCACCTTGTCAGCGACTATTGCCATATGTCTACCCCCTCCTCGATCTCGCTCTCCCTATGGCATGCCACCTTCTGCTCGCCCTTCTGGGATTTTACGAGCGGAGGCTCCTCCGTGCGGCACTTGTCGGTGGCCATTGGGCAGCGGGGATTGAACCGGCAACCTTCCGGCGGGGAAAGCAGGTTCGGAGGAGATCCCGGAATCGAGCGTACCTTCTGCTTCTCGGCCGCTATGTTCGGGAACGCCTTCACGAGCCCCATCGTGTAAGGATGTCTGGGCTTTAAATAGATGTCCTTCGCGGAGCCGTACTCGACTATCTTGCCTCCGTACATTATCGCCACGTCGTCGCATGTCTGGGCGATGACGGCGAGGTCGTGCGTGATGAGGATCATGCCCAGGCCCATCTTCTTCCTGAGGCCCTCCATCGCGGTAAGCACCTGTGCTTGCACCATGACGTCTAAGGCGGTGGTCGGCTCGTCCGCGATTATGATGTCCGGGTTGCAGGCGAGGGCCATAGCGATGACCACCCTCTGCTTCATGCCGCCCGAGAACTCATGAGGATACTCGTTGTAGCGCTTGGGATTGATCCCGACCATGTCCAGCAGGTTCAGCATCCTGTCCTTGGCTGCCTGCTTGCTGACGTTCTCATGGGCGAGTATCGCCTCCATGATCTGGTCGCCTATACGGTGTACGGGATTCAGCGCGTTCATGGCTCCTTGGAACACCATGGACATCCTCTTCCAGCGGATTTCCTTCCTGAAGTCCTCTTCGGACAGGGAGACGAGCTCCTTGCCGTCCATCTTGACGGAACCTCCCATGATGTTGCCGTTGGAAGGAAGCAACCTCAGCACGGTGGTGGCCATCGAGGATTTCCCGCAGCCGGATTCGCCGGCCAGACCCAGAGCCTTACCCTTCTCAAGCTCGAAGCTTACGCTATCGACGGCCTTCACGTACCCTCTGAGTGTCTTGTAATACATCGTCAGGTCTTTGACTTCTAACATCGCCATCGCTTATGACCTCTCTCTGTAACGGGGGTTCAGTATCTCGTTCACCGTATTACCGATGAACACGAAGGCCAGGCTGAGGAAGGTCAAGGCAAGGCCGGGAGGCAGTAGCCACCACCAGGCCATGACCGTAAAGGCCCCGAATCCCCTTGCATTTTGTAGCATGCGTCCCCATGTGGGTACGCGAGGGTCGCCCAGCCCAAGGAAGCTAAGGGAAGCTTCCGTCAGGATGGCGCTCGGTATCCTCAGCACGAGCGCCGAGAAGACCAAGGGCATCACGTTGGGCAGTATATGGGTGACCATGACATATCCGTCGGTAGCTCCAGAAGCCTTTGCGGCCTCGACGAACGCCCTCTCTTTGAGGGTGAGCGTCTGCGAGCGCACTAGCCTTGCCGTTCCCATCCAGGAGAACATCGCGACTAGTATCACGACGTTCCATACGCTCGTGCCCAGAAGGGCCGAGAGGACGATGAGGATTGGGAGGCTGGGTATCGCGAGTAGCACATCCACGAAGCGCATCAGGACCTCGTCCACCGCGCCTCCGACATAGCCGGAGATGATGCCGACGGTAGTGCCGAGGAACACCGAGATGAACGCGGCCGTAAGGCCGATCAGCAGGGATATCCTGGCCCCGTATATCAGCTGTGACCACAGGTCTGAGCCCATGTGGTCCGTACCTAGTATCCCATGCAGCAGGCCGGGTATGTTGATCTTCACCGGAGTGATGTATATCTTGGCGCCCGTGCTGGAATCGGTCTCCACCATGAACTTGACCTTGTAGTCTCCTTTTTCCGAAAGTATGATCTTCGACGGGTCGTCGAAGAAGCCGAGCCCGAGCCTCATCTTAACGGGCACGTCCCTACCGTCCACCGTTATGTAGGAGATCGGCCAGTCGCCATAAGCGTCCATGCCCCAGATGTCATACTCCTTGCCGGAGGGGGAGATTATCAGCAACCTCGCTACCGTCGTCGCCTCTGGTGACGAACCCTCGACGGCATAGTCGAAGGTGAAGTTGAAAGTATTCGGCGGGCTGTAATTGTAGGGGAAGGTGAAGTCCATCGAGAACGACGTCTTCGCCGCCGCGCTCGCGCCGAACATCTCTGCCAGCTCCTCAGGGGTGTAGATGTCCTTGAGGATCTCCATCATCGGATCTTGTTCACCCGAGGAACTAGCGGCGGGCATGTCTATCAGCATGAAGTCCTCTTCGTCGTATGTAGTCTTCGTAATGCTGAAATCGGCGCCCTCGGTTACATTCCAACCGTCGAGGTCGACGGTCTTCGATATCGTCACCGGGGCGTCCTTGTACTTCTCTGAGAGGTTCTTCATCCAAAGGGGAGCTGCCAGGTTATCCGCGAGGAACAGGTCCTTGGTAGGGTCGTACTGAGTGATGATAGGCGCCGCTATCGCCGCAAGAACATATACGACAACTATGCAAAGTCCCAGCATACCCAGAGGTTTGCGCCTGTACTGCTGCCAGAAGGTGACCTTCTTGAGCTTCTTCGGCGGCTCCTGGGCCACGTTGTTGCCGTTGCCTCCTCTGATCTTGCTCATTTAGCTCCACCCCCTACCCTGATCCTTGGATCGACCAGGCCGTAAGCGAGGTCGGCCAGCAGGTTGGACACTATGACCGACAGGGCGATCAGGTAGAAAGCACCCTGAGCTGCCGGGTAGTCCTGCTGCATCACCGCGTCGATCAGGTACTTGCCGACGCCGAACCAGGAGAATATCGTCTCCGTGATCACAGCGCCGGTGACCGCACCGGGCAGCGACATGAATATCAGCGTCAGGATCGGCGGAAGGACGCTCCTCAGCGCGTGCTTGTAAAGCACGGTCTTCTTGTCAAGGCCCTTCGCCCTCGCCGTCATGATGTAGTCCTGGCCGAGTGCCTCAAGCATTGTGTTCCTGGTATACAGCGCCCAGGAGCCGAAGCTTATTACCATGAGGCTTCCGGCCGGGAGTATCAGGTGCCACAGGCGGTCCAGGAACTGCGCCATGGCGCCAGGCGGAGGAGGCGCGCTCATGGTGCCTCGGATGGGCAGTATCGGCCAGTAGTAGCCGAATATCATGAGTAGCATCAATTGTATGAAGAAGCCCGGGACCGCATAGGCGAACAGCCCTGCGCCCGTGACGAAATTCTCTGCGAACGTGCCTCTGCGCGCCGCCGCGAAGACACCTAACGATATCCCAACCGCTGCAGTCGTGATGAAAGAGGCGAAGAAGAGCGTCAGCGTGTTGGGAAGCCTTTCCTTAAGCTCGTCCCACACCAGTCTCCTGGTGTTGAACGACCTTCCCATGTCAAAGCTCAATAGCGATTTTAGATATTTGATGTATTGCGTCCCTATGGGCTGGTCGATTCCGAACTGCGACCTTAGTTCCTCCTTAGTGGCCAAGTCGAATTTCGGATCCATTATCATGGAAACCGCGTCTCCTGGCATTATCCTGAAAAGGAGGAAGTTGAGGCTCAGAATGATGAAAAGCACGAGCAACGCGTACCCGAGTCTTTTCAACAGATAGTTCCTGAAGCCCAAGTTCCTGTCACCTCACTGTCATCTAGCTGCATATTCCTTAGCATTCCGGGCCATTCAATTTTTACGAGCCGCCGCCCAGAGCTAACTGGACGGCGGCCCCTTTACTAAGCTCACCGGGATAGGCTATCGATCGTCCTTCCCAGCATCCAAGCCTACTTTGTGGGCAGTGCGAAATAGTTGACGTTCTTGATCATGCGGACGTACTCGCCGACCTTATACTCCTTGAGCACGAACGGTCCGAGTCCGACCAGCTTTGTCATGCCAGCCACTGTAGGATGAGCTTCCTTCCAGGGCTCGAACGCCTTGTAGTCCTTGACGTCCTTCCAGATGTGCTGGGGAAGTCCGCAGTAGTCGGCTTTGTCGATGTTCCAGTAGCTGGTGTTCGAGAAATAGACCTTCGCGGTGTACTTGTCGGGCGTCTCGACCTTGACTATGTTCTGGGTGGCCGACAGATACCTGGGGGCCTTGTTGTCGCGCAGGTACTCGAGGGTGAACTTCACGTCTGCCGATGTGAAGGGCACGCCGTCGGACCATTTGATGTCATCCCTGAGGTTCCAGGTGATCAGGGTTCCGAACTTGCCGGGGGAAACCTGCCACTGGCCGATCTCCCAAGACTTGGCCATCCACGGGATGTCCTCGCCGGTCACGGGGTCGATCTGCCTTAGGCCGCCCATCGGGGCCACACGACCGAGGACCTCCCACTCATATGCCTGAGAGGCAGTGACGGGGTTGAGGTTCTTAGGCTCTTCAGTAAGCATCCAACGGATCGTCCCGCCGGTACCCGATACACGCTCTATGTTCAGTGTCGTCCAGATATTGTTGTAGTTAGCCGCGCCGAAACCGTTCATCGACACCCAGCCCTTAACTACGTCCTTGCGGAAACCGTCGATGTAGGGCCTGGAGTAGAGCGGTACGTAGGGCATCAGACGGGCGAGTATGAGCTGTGACGCGTCAGCTGCCGCCTTGGCGGTCTTGAGGTCGACGGGGGTGTAGAGCTTCTCCAACGCCTTGTCGAGCTGTGCGTCGTGGGTGCCGGGCCTGTTGTAGCCGGCCTCGACGTCCTGCGAGCTGTGGAAGAAGTCGTACAGGAAGTCAGGGTTCCTGCTGAGGCTCCACGCGAGCGCGAACATGTCGAAGTCTGCGACGTCGAGCTTGTCCAGCATCACGTTGAAGTCCATGGGCTCGTGCTTGGCGGGGATGCCTATCGCGTTCATGGCCTCGACTATGATCCTGCCGATCTCGGCGGAGGTCGCGGCCACTTCATACGTAGGAGTGTAGAACTTGACTTCGCGCATGGTCTTGCCCGTGGTCGGGTCTATGCGCTTGCCGTCCTTGCCCACTACGTAGCCAGCGGCGTCCAGAAGCTGCTTCGCCTTGGTGGGGTTGTATGGATATACCGGCACGTCCGATTTGTAGAACGGGCTCGCCTGGGGAACGAAGCTGGAAAGGGGAAGCATGTTGCCCGCGAACAGGGTGCGGATGATGTTGTCCCTGTCGACGATGTGGGCGACAGCCTGCCTTACGACCTGTGCGTTGAAGGGGTCTTTCCTCATGTTGAAGCACATGTAGAACATATGGTAACCATAGTTCATGTTCACCGCTGCGTTGGGAAGGCCCTTGACCTTTGCGATTTCCGCCGCGGCCGTCAGTCCGGGGATGACCACGGAGTCACCGCGCTCGAATGCGATCAGCCTTGCCTGCTGTTCCTTGATGATCGGCATTATGATCTCGTCTACGCGCGGGCCGGTCTTCTCGTAGGCCATAGCCGCGACGCCGATCATTGACACCATCATCACTACCATAGCGATAATTGCCAGTGTACGTCTCACTAATGATCTACCTCCTTGTATAGAATGATTCCTGAAAGTCGTCTTTCTTTTGGAGGAAATGTGCCGGTACCCTAGAATGAACGATCCATCTAAATGGTATTGTCCCAAAAGAATTCGACAATGCATAAAGTATTCCTTCTTACATTTTATTTGAACGCCCACCATATATCAAGATGAACGACGGCTTAGCCTATCGAAATGCGATGAACCGCGTGCACTTCTGCATAGGTCCCCCCGACCCCGCAATGGCGGTGATAGTAGGATATCTGTTATTATTTGAGTTGGCATTACGAGCCGGCCGGCATTGCTTCGGGCGGTTCACTGGGAGTGTAGCTTATGTCTTCTTACGATGTGGCGATCATAGGCGCCGGTATATCGGGCTCCGCGATTGCAAGGGAGCTGTCGAAGTACGAGCTGAACACGGTTGTAATCGAGGCGGAGGACGATGTCGCCTCCGGGACCACCAAGGCCAACACCGCAATAGTGCACGCCGGTTACGACGCCGTCCCCGGCAGCTGGAAGGCCAGGATGAACCTCGTCGGCTCTCGCATGTACGAGATGCTGTGCGCCGATCTGGACGTGCCGTACCATCGTACCGGCACGCTGGTCGTAGCGCTAGAACGCGATCAGGCGCCCCTGCTTGAGGAGCTGAGGGAAAGGGGCGAGGTGAACGGCGTCGAAGGGCTCGAGCTGCTGGACAAAGGAAGGCTGCTCGAGATGGAGCCGAACATCAACCCGGAGGCTCTCGGAGCATTGTACGCGAGCACCGGAGCGTATACATGCCCCTGGGAGATGTCAATAGCGCTCATGGAAAACGCCGTGGAGAACGGCACGGAACTGCTCCTTGGCGAGAAGGTGCTGGACATCGAGGAGGAAGGCGGCCATTTCGGGCTCGTTCTGAAGGACAGGACAATAAGGTCGAAGTACGTGGTGAACGCCGCGGGCCTTTCGGCCGACAAGGTGGCTTCCATGGTGGGGGACCCCGGCTTCAGGATAGCTCCCAGGAGGGGAGAGTACTGGCTCTTCGACAAGAACACGGAAGGTCTGGTCACAAGGCCGGTATTCACCGCGCCGACGCCGTTGTCCAAGGGAGTCGTAATCACCCCGACAGCGGACGGCAACATCATGGCGGGGCCCAACGCCGAGAACATCGACGATCCCAGTGACGTTTCCACCACCCAGCAGGGGCTGGACAAGGTATGGAACGACGCCGTAAAGCTCGTCCCCAGCCTTCCGAGAAGGTCAGCCATAACCAATTTCGCTGGCCTGAGGGCGGCAGCATCGCCTCAGGCGGACTTCGTGATAGGCCCGATGCAGGGCCACTTCGGCTTCTTCAACACGGCGGGTATAGAATCCCCGGGTCTGACCGCCGCGCCCGCGATAGCAGCGGCTCTGACCGGCATGCTCAAAGACGCCGGCCTTGCGCTGGAGAAGAAGCGCTCCTGGAAGCCGAAGAGGAAGGGCCTGGTGCACTTCGCAGGCCTGAGCAGGCAGGAACAGGACAGGTTGGTCATGGAGGACCACCGTTACGGGCATGTGATATGCCGGTGCGAGACGGTCACCGAGGCCGAGATAATAGAAGCACTGAGAAGGCCCGTGCCATGCAGGACGATGGACGGCCTGAAGAGGAGGACGAGGCTGGGCGCCGGCAGGTGCCAGTCGGGCTTCTGCAGCCCGAGGGCCCTTGGCATAGTGGCAAGGGAGCTGGGCGTCACGGTGGATTCCATCAGCAAGAACGGCGACGGTTCCTTCTATGTTACGGGACTCCTGGACGGTGCGGAAGGAGGCGGCCTAGATGACTGAGCTCATCGCGGATGTAGTTGTCATAGGGGCGGGACCCGCGGGCCTCGCTGCGGCTATCAAGGCTAAGCAGGAGGGCGCGGCAAGGGTGATGGTGCTCGAGCGGGACAGGGAGCTGGGCGGCATACTTCAGCAGTGCATCCACAACGGCTTCGGCCTCCACCTGTTCGGAACGGAGCTCACCGGGCCGGAATATGCCTTCAGGTTCATAGACGAGGCCCTAAAGGAGGGCGTCGAGTTCATGCTAGACACGATGGTTCTCGAGATCGGCGCCGACAGGACGATAATCGCGCTCAACGAGAACCGCGGCATGTTCAGGATAGGGGCCGGCGCTGTGGTCCTCGCCATGGGATGCCGCGAAAGGAACAGGGGCGCCGTGACCATACCGGGTACGCGTCCTGCTGGCGTCTTCACCGCGGGGGCGGCACAGCGGCTCGTGAACATGGAAGGTTACATGCCCGGCAAGAAGGTCGTGATACTAGGCTCCGGCGACATAGGGCTCATCATGGCAAGGCGCATGACGTGGGAGGGCGCGAAGGTGGAGGCAGTGCTCGAGATCCTGCCCTTCCCGAGCGGGCTTACGAGGAACCTCGTCCAGTGCCTCAACGACCAGGGCATACCGCTCCATCTAGGCAACACCGTCGTCAAGGTGCACGGGCTGAGGAGGGTGGAGGGCGTGACCGCAGCCAAGGTCGACGAGAAGCTGAGGCCCATACCGGGCACCGAATGGTTCATACCGTGCGACACGCTGCTGCTTTCGATAGGCCTGATACCGGAGAACGAGCTTAGCAGGATGGCGGGCGTGAGGATCGACCCGGTGACGGGCGGGCCGGTGGTGACCGACGACATGGAGACCAGCGTAAAGGGCATATTCGCCTGCGGCAACGTGGTCCATGTCCACGACCTGGTCGACAACGTCACCATGGAGAGCAGGATTGCCGGAGAGGGCGCGGCGAAGGCCGCCACCGGGCGGATAGCAAGAGGCGGCAGCGTAAACACCCTCGCGGGGGAGAACATCAGGTATGTAGTGCCGCACAGGCTGGGGCTCAAGAACTCATCCGAAAGGGACACCACACTATATATGAGGGTCGTGAAACCGGTCGAGAAGGTCAGGGTAGAGGTGGTGTCGGAAGGCAGGCTGCTGCACTCCAAGAGCGAAAGGGTGCTCAAGCCGGCCGAGATGCTCGTCCTTAAGCTGCCGAAGGGGAAGCTCGAAGGGCTCGGTGACGGCAAGGAAGTGGAGTTCAGGATCAACGCCGATTGAGGAGGGCTAGTGGAAAGTGGCCGACGTGAAGGAACTTACGTGCATAGTATGCCCCATTGGATGCAGGTTAAGGGCGACTGTGGAAGGCGATGAGATAACCATAGAGGGCAACACGTGCGCCCGTGGCAAGAAATACGGGCTGGACGAGCTGTGCAGCCCCGTCAGGATGCTAACTTCCACGGTTAAGGTGGACGGCGGCTTCCTGCCCAGGTTGCCTGTAAGGACCCGGGGCCCCATACCCAAGGGCAGGATAGAGGACGTGCTCTTGAGCCTGAAGGTGGTGAAAGTGGAAGCTCCGGTCATTATGGGCCAGGTGATATTGGAGGATGCGGCCGGGACGGGCGTCGAGGTCATAGCGTCCAGGCCGATGGACAGGATATAGGACGTTAAAGCTCCTAGTGGGGCAGAAGCAGGAGGTGTGACATGAAGGACCTCGTAATCATCGGCAGCGGACCGGCTGGCATGGCCGCCGGCATCTACGCAAGGCGCGGCGGGCTGGACACGACACTGATAGAGAAGGTATCGCCGGGAGGCCAGGCGGTCTACGCCCACAGCATAGAGAACTACCCGGGATCTTACCAGGTACCCGGATACGAGCTGATGTTCAGCTTCGCGAACCATCTGGAGAAGTTCGGGCTTGCCCCCGAGGTGATGGAAATAACTGGTACCGAGCTTTCGGGCAAGGTCAAGCTAGTACACACGCAGTCAGCGACGATAGAGGCCAAGGCAGTGGTCATAGCCTCCGGGGCCAGCCCTAGGAAGCTGGGCATGCCTAACGAGGGCAGGCTCACCGGCAGGGGGGTCTCCTACTGTGCAAGCTGCGACGGCAACTTCTTCAAAGGTAAGGTCGCGGCGGTAGTTGGCGGCGGTGACGCCGCGGCGGAGGATGCGCTCTACCTTGCCAAGATATGCAGCAAGGTGTACGTAATCCACAGGCGCGATTCGCTCAGGGCGCAGGATATTGTGCAGAAGAGGCTCTTCGCCATGCAAAACGTCGAGATGGTCTGGAACAGCGTGACCGAGGACATACTCGGCGAGGAGAAGGTCGAGTCCCTGCTAATAAGGGACGTCAATGACAAGACCTTGAGGGAGCTTCCCACCGATTCCATATTCGTCGCGATTGGCCAGGTACCGAACACCGGGCTCTTCGCCAAGGAAGTAAGCCTCGCGGAGACGGGTCACATAATCGTGGACAGGGAGATGAGGACTAACGTCCCGGGCGTGTTCGCCGCGGGCGATGTCACCGTCAAGCCCTTAAGGCAGGTCGTGACGGCCGTATCCGACGGCGCAGTCGCGTCATATTCGGCGATCAAGTACATAAGCACCGAATTCTAGAGAACGGAAACAAAGTCGGAAGGCGAAGAGGATGGAAGAGGACAGGACCTGTACGTGCGCCGCTGAGAAAGGTAAACATGGGCATGGATCCCACCATCATGACGGACACGGGCACGACGAGGGTTCCCGAGGGCAGATGATGGTCCTGCTAGGGCTGAGCCTTGTGCTTTTTGTCGCGGGGCTCGTTATGGAGCATGTCTTAAGCGACAGCTTTGCGTTCATACCGTACCTGCTAGCATACGTCATCGTCGGATGGGACGTAGCAAAGCAGGTCGTAATAGACCTGAGACAAGGCGAGGTGTTCACCGAGAACCTGCTAATGACGACGGCTTCGATCGGGGCGTTCGCAATCGGGCACCACGGCGAGGCGGCAGCGGTCATGGTGTTCTACACTCTCGGTGAAGTGCTCCAGGGCATGGCCGTGAGGAAGTCCAGGAAGAGCATCAAAGCCGCGATGGACCTGAAACCTGACAGGGCCAGGATGATGGTGGGCGGGGTAGAGGTGGAACTGGACCCGCAGGATGTCCCCGTAGGCGAGACGGTCATCGTAAAACCGGGGGACAAGGTGCCGCTCGATGGGATGGTCATAGAAGGGGACTCCTTCATGGATACGTCGAAGATCACCGGGGAATTCGTGCCAAGGAAGGCGTGCCCTGGCTCTGAGGTGCTCGCTGGCACGATCAACGGCACCGGGCTCCTTAAGGTGCGGGTCAGCAAACCTTATGATCTGTCCATGGCGGCGAGGATCATGAGGAGCGTAGAAGAGGCGGAGGACAAGAAAGCCGTACCGGAGCGCTTCATAAGGCGTTTCGCCAGGTACTACACGCCGGCGGCCTTCGCGGTAGCGGTGATGATAGCGACCGTCCCGCCGCTCTTAGGTTACGGGAGCTTCCAGGACTGGTTGGGAAGGGCGCTGGTGATACTGGTCATGGCGTGTCCGTGCGCACTGGTCATATCGGTCCCACTTGCGTATTTCGCGGGCATGGGCAGGATATCCAGGTACGGGGTGCTCATAAAAGGAGCCGCCTTCGTGGACGTGCTGGCGGGGCTCGACACGATAGTGTTCGACAAGACTGGCACACTCACGGAGGGCAGCTTCGAAGTGAGGGAAGTGGTCCCGATCGGGACCACGACGAAGGAGGAGCTGGTCAAGGCAGCGGCCTCGGCCGAAGGTGGCTCAGCCCATCCTATCGCTTCGTCGATAGTCGAGTATGCGAACGGCCTGGGCATAGAGAAGACCGACGTGGACCTTGCGGGCTACAGCGAAATACCGGGCGGGGGAGTCATCGCGTCCGTTGACGGCAAGGAAGTCGCAGTAGGCAACAAGGGCCTCATGGGCAAGGTCGGCGCGGATTATTTCGACCCTGGCTGCTCGGATCCGATCTGCGCCCATACCGTCGCGGGAGTGGCAGTGGACGGAAACATGATCGGCAGCTTCCACCTCGGGGACATGCCCAAGGAAATGGCGGTCGAGACCGTATCCAACCTCAAGGAACTGGGCGTAAGAAGGATAGCGATGCTTTCGGGCGACAAGAAGGAAGCAGCGGCCGCGATGGCGCGCATAATCGGAGTGGACGAGGTCCACGCAGGGCTGCTGCCGCAGGAGAAGCTGGAGGAGCTGGAGAGGATCATGTCCGGAAGCAGGAAGACCGCATTCGTCGGGGACGGCGTGAACGACGCGCCTTCGCTGGCCAGGGCGGACCTCGGTATAGCGATGGGGGTCCTGGGATCCGATGCTGCGATAGAGACCGCGGACATGGTGGTAATGGACGACAACCTGAAGAAACTGCCCAAAGCGATCGAGGCGGCCAGGTTCACGAGGGCCGTGGCGATGCAGAACATATTCGGAGCACTTGCCGTTAAGGCCGTCTTCCTGACCATGGGAGGGATCGGGCGCGCAGGCATGGTGGAGGCGATAATCGCAGACGTAGGCCTGACGCTGCTCACGGTCTTGAACTCGTTCAGGCTGTTCGCGGGCGCAAAGGATGAGTCGCCGGTCGCGTAGGGGAGATAGCCGGATGGGAGAAACATACAGGTAATGCTTCGTCCAAGCCAGCCATTTCCGGGTGCGAAAGACTTGACAGATGCCTTGATGGAGAATATTATTACAACATTACGCATAAATCTACCATGGAGGCGCAGGCATGCCGGACAGGATATCGAAAAGGAAAATGAATCGATATTACGCCTATACGACGGCTTGCCATCGCGCTTACCGTAGGGTATAGGCAGCGCTTCTGGTACATCGACCTAAAGCGGGCGCGAGGGCAGGCCGTAAAATTTGGACTCGGATGGATCCGGGTCCATTTCTTTTACTGCCTCGATTAGGATGCCTCGCACCGGGTAGGCAAAAAGGAGGATGTACCTATGCAGTTCACGCTAAGAGACGGCAGGACGATACCTGTCGAGATGCATAAATCGAAAGTCGTTCAGACCATAAGGCTCCTTCCGGCAAAAGAAAGACTTGAAGCTATCAGGAGGGCTGGTTTTAACACCTTCCTTCTAAGGAGCGGGGACGTTTTCCTCGACATGCTCACCGACAGCGGCACCAACGCGATAAGCGACAACCAACAGGGAGCCAGCATGTGCTCCGACGATGCATACGCGGGATCGGAGAGCTTCTACAGGCTTACCGAAGCTGTAAAGAGGGTGTGGGGTAAGGATTTCGTCCTTCCCGTACATCAGGGCAGGGCGGCGGAACACATACTGGCCAGGTTCTTCGTCAGACCGGGTTCCTTCCTTCCGATGAACTACCACTTCACCACCACGAAGGCGCATTTCGTAATGCAAGGAGGCACGGTCCTTGAGCTTCTGAAGCCATTGGCGCTTAAGATAGACAGCAACGAGCCTTTCAAGGGCGACATCGACGTGGAAGCCGTAGAACGGGTGATAAAGGATAAAGGAGCGAAGAACGTTCCGTTCGTGAGGATGGAAGCGACGACCAACCTCATCGGAGGACAGCCGTTCTCCCTCTCCAACCTGAGGCAGTTGAAGGCCGTGCTGGTAAAACACGGGATCCCTATCATGCTCGACGCCAGCCTTATTTCTGAGAATGCTTTCATGATCTGGAAGAGGGATAAAAGCGCTGCCGGCATGAGCGTCGCCGAGATCCTGAAAGAGATGATGGACCTATGCGACATAGTCTACCTCTCCGCAAGGAAGAGCTGCGCGGGCCGCGGCGGTATGATAATCACCAACAGAAGGGACTTCTACGACGGTATAGCGCCGATGATCCCGGTATATGAGGGGTTCCTCACATACGGCGGCATGTCTTCGAGGGAGATCGAGGGCATCGCCGTGGGAATAAACGAAATGGCTGATCCGGAGGTGGCGGGCTCATCGGTGGAGATGATCAGCTTCGGGGTAGATAAACTCAAAAGGAACGGCATACCGGTGATAACGCCCGGCGGCGGGCTGGGCATACACCTGGATGCGAAGCAGTTCCTGCCGCACATAAGCTGGGAGCAATATCCGGCAGGCTGTCTTGCGGCTGCCATGTACATAGCTTCCGGAGTAAGGGGCATGGAGCGTGGCAGCATGTCTGTCGACAGGGACGCTAACGGCAATGAATCCCCATCGGATGTCGAGCTGTTAAGGCTTGCAGTACCAAGGAGGGTATTCAGCGCATCCCATATCGAGTACATGACCGACATGGCGATCTGGCTGTTCGAACACAAGGAACTCATAGGAGGGCTGAAGTTCGTACAGGAACCGCCGGTACTTAGGTTCTTCATGGGCAGGCTCGCGCCGGTGAGCGACTGGGACAAGAGGCTGCTTGACGTGGTTGGTTCGGAGTTCGGGGGATGAAGGATAGGTAAGAACCAAAGGAATGGTTTTTGAGATGATATACGCCGCCCGTGAAGAATGACCACGGGCGGTTTTCTTTGGCTGGGAAGCTGATAACGAGGAGAGTGTTCCTTGGATAAATGTTAGGCCAGGTCCTTATACCAGAAGGTGAGTGGGTATTTCTGGTAGAATCAACAGGCAGTAACAGGTTAAGGATTGGCGATGGAGGTATATAGAATGGGAAGGGCTTCCAAGGCTGTTCTTACTTTGGCGGGGAAATTCGGCTGGCGGGTGAACGGATCGGCCGTAGCAGGGATGATAGACGGCTACTGGTTCTGTGCGTGCCAGGCGAAGCCGGGCGCTGCGGTGATTGTCTCGACGGCAATATCCGGACTCAAGACTCTAGAATACAGGAACCTTGCACAAGAAATTGAGGCCGCGACGGAGAACTACTCGCTCTTGGACATGCGCAATGCGGGCAATTCGCTTGAATTTACGATACGCGGCACCGGAAAGTCAGATGATGCTGCCATTAGGGCAGAAAAGCTCATAAACGACCTTGTATCGAAGTTCAAGAAGATGGGCATGCCTTCTGGGTGTTCTTTCTGCGATGCGGAAGGGTTCCATGCATTCTATAGGGTGGGCGAGGAGATCATAAACATCTGCCCCGAGTGCGCTTCCAGGGTATCGATCGAATTAAAGGCAATGGACGGTCAGGGAGCTGAACAGGGGAGCTACTACATGGGGATAATGGGCGCCCTCCTGGGGGCGCTTATCGGATCGCTGATATGGCTGGGGATATCACAGCTCGGTTTCTATGCCTCCATAGTCGGGTACTTCATGGCCTTTCTCTCGTACAAGGGGTACAAGCTCCTTGGAGGGAGGATAGGCAGCTACACGCCGGCGATAATCATCGCATCTGTGTTCCTGGGAGTCCTTATCGCCCAGATAGCGGACACCGCGCTAGAGCTAATCCAATATGTGGAAACCGGATTTTCGATGCCGCTGTTCGGCTTCAGCTTCATACTGGCGATAAGGGGCTTCTTCGATAACGAGCTGTTCAATGTCGGCAAAATATGGCTGAATCTTGGACTGGGCCTCCTGTTCGCCTTCCTGGGAAGCTACAGGATGGTTTCTGGGATCCGTAAGGAGACGAGCAGGAAACAGCTCAACATCGAAAAGCTGCCATAACATCACATCGATCGTTACATAATATGTCATTCTGACCTTACAACTCGAATTTTGCTATGGAACAAATCCGAGAACATCGATTGACAAATACCCAGATGCCGTATAAACTCAAGAACAACCGCATATAAATAACCGATGAGCAAGAATAGTATGTCAACGGGCGAATCAAAGCGAGTGGCCGATGGTGAGAAGGCCATATTAAGAAGTTGATCGAATGGACTTGCGAGGGTGACCCGAAAGCGGCGGAAACGCATGCCGGTAGGCGTCAACGGGAGGCCAGCCCGTTATCCAGTGGACACGTATCGTAGTGTGCGTGATCGAGTGGGCTTTGGAAACGAAGCCAAGTTGGGTGGTACCGCAGGATTTCAGTCTTGTCCCAAATAGGGATGAGGCTGTTTTTTTATGCAAACAGGGGAGGGGCCAACATGTTCGTACTATCGAGGCGATGGTGACGACAGCAGCGATCTTGAGTCCGCAACGATTATGGCTTATGGAGGGAAAATGATGAGAAGGATAATGATCGCCCTGCTCATGGTTATGATAGTGACAGCATTCGCCGCCGGATGCAACAAGAAGGTGCCTACGATCGGCATATCCCAGTACGGCGAACACGCCTCCCTCGATAATTGCAGGAAGGGCTTCATAGAGGGTCTGGTCGATGCCGGCCTTACTGAAGGAAAGGACTTCAAGATAGATTATCAGAACGCAGGATTCGACGATGCTATTGCTTCTCAGATAGCACAGAACTTCTCTAGCAATAACGTAGCCCTTATGCTGGCCATCGCGACCCCTTCAGCGACAGCCTGCTATGCGGCGGCCGAGGATAAGGACATACCGGTAGTGTTCTCGGCCATCTCGGATCCGGTGAAGGCGAAGCTGGACAGCGGCAATGTCACAGGAACGAGTGACAAGCTGCCGGTGGACGCACAGCTGGATCTTATACGCAGGCTGCAGCCCGATGCAGACACCATAGGCATCGTGTATACGTCGAGCGAGATAAACTCAGTGTCCACGATCGCCGAATATGAGCAGAAAGCGGCCGCTTATGGCTTCACGATAATGTCCGTCGGGATCATGCAGCAGTCCGAAGTAACGCTTGCTGCGGATTCGCTGATTTCCAAAGGAGTCGACTGTTTCTCGAACCTCACTGACAACAATGTGGTCGGGGTCCTCTCGTCCATGCTGGAGAAGACAAGAGAGGCGGGTATCCCGGTATACGGGAGCGAGGTGGAGCAAGTGAGGATCGGCTGCGTCGCAGCGGCGGGGATAGACTATTTCCAGCTCGGCAAGCAGACGGGCGCTATAGCGGCCAGGATACTGAAGAAAGAGGCCAAAGCCTCAGAGATACCGTATGAGACCATCAGCGAATATGGCATATATGTCAACTCACCGGCGCTTGCAGAGCTTGGCATAACCATCCCTTCGGACATAGCCGCAAGGGCGATAGAGGCGAATAACTAAAGTACCTGGAGGTGCTGCGGATTACCGCCGCACCTCCATTTCGAATTACCTTAGGAGGATAAGAAAGCGGTGGGCAACGTTTTAGACCTTATAGTCAGTACACTCACACAGGGATTTGTTTACTCACTCCTATCGTATGGGGTTTACATCACATACAAGATCCTGGATTTCCCGGACTTGACCGTGGACGGGAGCTTCCCTCTAGGAGCCGCCGTAACGGCCGTGCTGCTTACCAAGGGCGTGGACCCTTATCTTGCCATACCGATAGTCATTGCGGTTGGAGCGTTGGCCGGGCTTATTACTGGGCTTATACACGTGAAGCTCAACGTGCGCGACCTTCTGGCCGGCATAATAACGATGACGGCCCTGTTCTCCATAAACCTGCAGATAGCAGGGTCGAACCTAATAATCGGAAGGGACGTCGACACGATATTCACCGCAAAGCCTACGATGGCATTGTTGGGTGACTTTAGCCTCATATATAGGAAACTGATCATCTCGCTCATCATCGCCGTCCTGTTCAAGCTCCTGCTCGATGCATACTTCAAGACGAAGAGCGGGCTACTGCTTAGGGCTGTGGGCGACAATAGCGTCCTGGTCACCACCCTTGCGAAGGACAAGGGTACCGTTAAGATAATCGGCCTTGTCATCTCCAACGCACTGGTGGCCCTGTCTGGAGGGATCGTCTGCCAGGAGCAGCGCGCTTTCTCCATCACCATGGGAACGGGCCAGGTGGTGTTCGGACTGGCGACGGTGATAATCGGCATGACGCTGTTCAGGAAGCTCGGTTTCGTGAAGGGGACCACCGCCGTGATGGTTGGCAGCATCCTATATAAGTCGTGCATACAGGCCGCCATAAGCATGGGGATGCCGGCCAACCTGCTCAAGTTCATAACGGCTGCGCTTTTCCTTGTGATACTGGTCATCGGCAACCAGCAGAAGGGCGGTGCGAAGAAGAATGCTTGAGCTTAGGAACATAACTAAAGTGTATAATCCCGGCACGGTGACCGAGATGTGTCTTTTCGACAAGTTCAACCTTACGATAGGCGACAAGGAATTCCTCTCCATAGTGGGAAGCAACGGAAGCGGAAAGACATCCCTGTTAAACATCATATGCGGGAGCATACCCATCGAAGGGGGAGAGGTGCTCATCGGAGGGGAGAGCATCGACAGGCTGAAGGAGCACCAACGTTATAGGAAGATGGGGAGGGTATACCAGAATCCTGCCGTGGGCACATGTCCTAACCTGACATTGCTGGAGAACATGTCCTTAGCCGACAACAAAGGCAGGCCTTTCAACCTGGGAACCGGGATCAACAAAGCGAGGGTGCCCTACTACAAGGAGCAGCTTTCCATGCTAGGACTAGGCCTGGAGAACAAGCTGAACGAGAAGGTGGGCTCGCTCTCAGGCGGACAGAGGCAGGCAGTCGCCCTAATAATGTCCACGCTAACGCCGATCGACTTCTTGATACTAGACGAGCACACAGCGGCGCTGGACCCGAAGACCGCAGAGACGATTATGCAGCTCACAGCGAAGGTGATCAAGGAGAAGCAGATTACGGCTATGATGGTGACCCACAACCTGAGGTATGCGGTCGAATATGGCAGCAGGCTCATAATGATGGACAACGGGCAGATCGTCCTGGAGAAGACGGGATCGGAGAAGGAGAAGCTTACAGTCGACGATATACTCAAGGTGTTCACGGACATAAGCATCGAATGCGGCAACTAGGACTACCGTAGCATAATATTGGAAGGACCCGCTGATTAAGAGTCAGTTGCTCTACGCAAACGGATAAAAAGTAAGGACGGCACCCCACGTAATAAGGGGCGCCGTCCTGTTATCTATGCCCGCATTACTGGAACTGGCAGGTCAGGCACGTCCTCTTGATGACGTCCACTCCAAAAAGGCGCACTTCAGGTGCTATGAAACCTTCTTTCACCGGTTCTTCCTTCATGAGATCCGTGCTTAGGTATTTCTTGTTGTCGTCAGAGAAGACCGTTACTATATTTGCCCTGTCGCCAAGCTTCTCCTGAGCCAATACCGCCCCCAGGAAGTTGGCCCCGGACGATATCCCGAGAGCAAGGCCTAGTTCACACGCCAGCTTCTGGGCCATGATTATCGAATCTCCGTCGTCCACGCCTATCACCTCATCAAGGTATGACGTATCCAGAACGGGTGGTATGAATTCATCCGATATTCCCTGTATCCTATGCTTGCCTACCTTGTGGCCCGTAGATATGGTGGGCGAGTTCGAAGGTTCCAGCGGGTACAACTTTATCGAGGGGTTCTTTTCCTTGAGGAAACGTCCTGTTCCCATAACAGTCCCTCCGGTGCCTACCCCGGCTACGAATGCGTCGGGCGTCAGCTCTCGCGATTGCATCTGGAACCATATCTCAGGCCCCGTGTGCATGTAATGGGCCTCGGGATTGTCAGGATTTGAGAATTGGTGCGGAAGGAACGCATGGCCTACTTCCGCAGCCATGCTGTCCGCAGCGGCTATGCTGCCCAAAAAGCCTCCCTGCTCTTTGCTAACCAGCATTATCCTCGCGCCGAGGCTCGATATGAGGTCCTTCCTCTCCTTGCTCATCCAGTTCGGCATGAATATTGTGACCGGGTGGCCGAGCGCCCTTCCGACGGCAGCGAACGAAATGCCCGTATTGCCGCTCGTAGCTTCGATTATCATGTCCCCGGGCGCAAGTTTACCTAACTTGTATGCCTTGTTGATCACATGAAACGCGATTCTGTCCTTGATGCTGCCGGTCATGTTGAGGTTCTCCGACTTGGCATAGACCCTGTGGTTCTTCCCTTTATAGGAGTATTCTATCGACAGAAGCGGGGTATTACCGATATATGCGGAGAGGTTCTCTATGACGGTACTGTTGGTCGTGCCGCAGCTCATGACTCACACTCCCTACATAGAATTATCTAAATCTATTTATACCATCTCTCCGGGCGCTAATCCTCTAAAGCCCCTTACTTATCGTAACACCCGCCGTAAGGGGATTGACCATGTTTGCAATCATGCCGGTAGAGCATGCGACCGAGGCTCTCCTTATGGAAGCTGGTCCGAACCTAGAGGACATGTCCCCCAGGACATCCCTTATCCGTCTTCCGATGTCGGACTCCTCGTCTATCGGCAACCTAAGCTGGATCTCCTTGGTGAGGCCCGATATCCCGGCCCCGACGAGCCTGACGCTCCTGCCCGGCACATAGATCCTCTTATATAAGTGCAGCAACGCATCCATTATATGGTCGGTGAGGGTCATGTCGTACCCTATCGTGAACGATCCGCCCACGTCGTTGAAATCGGTATACCTCAGGTGCAGGTGCGCAACCCTGGCCGCCATGTTTTCGGTGGCCAGCCTTCCCGCCAGGTTGTCGGCTATCATCAGGAGGTGGGCCTTTATGACATCCTCGTCCGCCGTGGACTCTAGCAGGGTGAAGTCGTTACTCATCGACTTGGTCTTGAAAGGAAGGCCCCATCCATATGCGGGCTCCCTTCCTTCAATAGAATCATAGAGCCAGTCCACCCTGACCCCCATCAAAGGACGAAGCAGCTCCTTGGGGAATGCCCTCAGCTCCCCGAGCGTATGTACGCCCCTTTTCGCCAATGTGGCCGCCGTCCTGTAGCCGATCCCAGGCAGGTCGTCCACCGGAAGAGCGTCTATCTCCTTCGATATGTCCTCGTAAGGTATGACCTTGAGGCCGTCGGGCTTGCCCATGTCCGAAGCGAGTTTCGCAAGCACCCTCGTGTCGGCTACGCCCGCCGTCACCGTTATGCCGAGGATGTTCCTAGTCCAGGCCCTGAAATCCTCGGCTATGGATATGGCGGCCTCATAACCTTCCGGGCAGCTTACGTGGAATTCGTCTATGGAGCATGGGTGCACATATTTCCCGTAGGTCACCAGCTTATCGTGCAGCTTCCTGCTGAAATCAAGGTAAACGTGGGGCTTGCCCCTTATGAAATAGCCGTTGGGCATCAGCTTCTTGGCCTGGAAATAAGGCATCCCCGTCGTTATCCCGTACTTCTTGGCCTCCCTAGATTTCGCGGTAACGACGCCCCTCTGGGTGGATTCGGCAGAACCCACCACGGCGACCGGCTTTCCCCTGAGGGAAGGGTTGATCGCCTGCTCGCAGCTGGCGAAGAACGAATCGCAGTCTATAAACATCTCGGCCATGCGATCCCCTCCCTCAGCTGTACGTGCTGCCGTCCGGCAGGTACACCTTGACTATCCTCCAGGTGAGTGTCTCGCTCGACAGCTCCAGCTCATAGACGTCCGGGCCGCCGGAAAGGACGGCGAAATGGTGCTCGACCACCGCGCCCGACCTCTTGGCCCAGCGGGCCGTTATCGCGCTTACCTTATATGCCCTGCCGCTCCAAAGGAACGCCAAGGGGGAGATGGCCCCCTTCGAGAACCTGGCCGTGACCGATATGGGGCAGGGAAGATCTCCGTACATCCTAATCACCACCGAACATGTGTTCGATTAGAATCTATCACATCCTGGCTCCGGTATCAACCTCCGGAAAACGAAAAGGCGGCCGTGCCGCCTCATAAAATCCCTGATAGATATATATTCCAAATCATGTCTTCATCGGTAAGGCCCATGTCGTTGGGCGGTCAGAATTTTATGCCGGCCCCTGCGGACACGAAGATGTCGCGCCTAAGATAATCGAAGCCGGTGAACAGCAAGAGGGGGCCTATGGGGTTGTACCTTACGAAAAGGCTGCCGTCGACGAACGCATCCTTGAAGGCATAGGAGACGCTCCCCTCAATCGCCACCCTGCCGGACGACAACGAGCATAGCGCCTGCGCCCCTAAGCTGAAATCCGCCATCCCCATCGTCGCGACGGAGGATGTATTGCCGTAGCTTATCCCGACCATCGGCCCGAAGCCGACATAGATGCCGTCCTTTTCGTATTTGACCAGATCATAGCTAAACCCGGCCCTTGCGGATATCGATACGGAAGGATCTGAAGCCGCAATCTCTGACAAGAGCGGTTCGGCCACGCCGTATCCGAGGTATGACGCCAGGTTGATCCGCATGCCTTGCACTGTGTCGATGCATAACAGTAAGGAACCTTTCAGATTCTCCTGCCAGCTAGGAGCAGCCCATAAGGGATCGGATGAGAACGCCCTGTATGAAGCCCCCAATGCGACATAGCCGGACGCTATGGCGGATGACGATGACGTCAGCAGGACCAAGAGGACCGCCAGGATAACGAACTTGTTTCTCATGGCACACCTTCCTGAAAAGAAGATCCTATACCTTTACATCCTATACGCTTATTATGATTAACCATAAAGGTCCGATTACCTTCATGCAGGGCGCGGTGCCCTTAGAATAGTTCACGGTTGCTGGGCCACTGACCCAGGCTCAGATGGGCTGACCTGCCCAGGGCCGCCGGATCGAACGGCCGGAGGCGCACGTTTACGGCATACGGCACGCACTTCCAGTCAACGTACGCCTCCTTTGCTGTATAATTGACCTAAAACGCGCATCTATGTCAATCGGACCATGAGGTGCAGGATGTCGGTGTCTTCTGGGTGGAAGCTGTTCGCCGCAAGCATATTGTTCGGCGCCATAGGGACTTTCTCGGCCCTTCTGAGGAATGCAGGGGTCTCGTCCCTCGTTCAGACCTCTTTCAGGACCATAGGCACTACGCTGGCCCTGCTGGTCTATTTCGTCGCTATCCGCAAGAAACCGGCCAATCCGGGAAAGCACGTACTCTATTTCCTGTCATACGGGCTCTTCGCCTTCGTCGGCATGTTCATCGGGTATACGTCCTCCGTCGCTTTGGGGACCCCAGTCGCCATAACCACGCTGCTGGTCAACCTGCAGCCGGTATATGTGCTTATCATGGCGGCTGCGCTGCTCAAGGAGAAGGTCGACGCGTTCAAGGTCGTTCCCGTCATAATATCGCTCGCCGGGGTAGTGATACTCGTGGGCGGTTGGAACACGCAGGGCGGCTTCCTGCTGGCAGGCGTCCTATTCGCCGTCATGAACGGCCTGTGCTATGCGATCTACCTCTACATGACGAAGGTGCTGAGGGCTGGAAGCGGCATGGAGCCCATGGACATACTCTTCTGGGGATACGTCGCCGCGTCGGCTGCCATGCCTTTCGTCTTGGCGCTGATGCCACTTGCCATAAAGGATCCGGCCCTGACTTCACTGTCGTTCAGCCTGACCTTGCCCACTGTACTTTACCTGACCGGCCTTACGCTGGGTTGCACTTTGCTCCCGTATCTTCTGATCACTCAGAGCCTTGGAAAAGTGGAGCTTTCGAAGGCCTCCCTAAGCTTAGTGCTCGAGCCGGTCAGCGCTATAATAATCAGTGCGGTGGTGTTGGGCGAGCCGATATATGCATATCATCTTGCGGGAGGATGCCTGATACTCCTGGCTGTGATATTGGTGAATACCCCGAAAGAGAAGCTGCTTAGGATGATGGGGCGCAGGTAAAAACTACTCAACGGAGGGTTACATGAAAGATGCTAGCAAGGTAATACTGGTGACCGGCGCAACGTCCGGATTCGGGAAGGCGACCGCGCTGTATCTCGCGGGCCTGGGGCATAAGGTCTACGGATTCGGAAGGTCCGTCGAATCGACGTCCAAGGAAGCCGGCGGAAACCTGACTATGATGAGGATGGACGTCGACGACTCGGCTTCGGTCAACGATGCCATGGGCGCAGTGCTCGCAGCCGAGGGGAGGATCGATGTCGTGCTGGCCGCTGCCGGCCTGGGACTCGGCGGTTCGGTGGAGGACATAAGCATAGCGGAGGCCAAGGCACTGTTCGAGACCAACGTCTTCGGCGTCCTAAGGACGGTAAAGGCGGCAGCTCCCGCCATGAGGAAGCAGAGATCGGGGCTCATAGTGTTCGTAAGCTCGATAGGAGGTCTCATAGGGCTTCCTTTCCAGGGCATGTACAGTTCGACGAAGTTCGCGATTGAAGGGCTGGCCGAGGCTATGTCGATGGAGCTTAGGCCCTTCGGCGTGGATGTCGTGATAGTGGAGCCGGGGGACTTCGCGACCGGGTTCACGGCCAACAGGGTGAAGGCCGCTATGTCAGAAGCGCCCGATTCGGAATACAAGGAAACATACAAACGGGCCATGAGGAACATAGAGAAGGACGAGAACTCGGGCTACAAGCCGGACGTCTTCGCGATAGCCCTCTCAAGGATAATAAGCTCAAGGCGCAGGAAGCTTAGGTACATGATAGGGAGCCCGCTGCAGAAATCGTCGGTGTTCATAAAGAAGGTGCTCCCCGCGAGGCTCTTTGAGAGGATCATGGGCTGGTACTATACAGGAAGCAGATAACGGAGGCGAATCGAGATGGCGGGGAAGACTGCCGAGAAATACGCCAAGTACATGTTCCCGACCGTAAGGACGCTCTATGAGGAGCCCGTAGTCATGGTCAGGGGCTCGGGACATTACCTTTACGATGAGGACGGGAAGGAATACCTGGACTTCTTCGGGGGGATACTCACGTGCGGGATAGGCCATGCCAACCCGAAGGTGGCCGAGGCCGTATCGAAGCAGGCACATACGCTGCAGCACTGCTCCACCCTCTACGTAATACCAAAACAGGTGGAGCTCGCAGAAAGGCTCTTGGAGATAGCCCCAAGGGGCATTAACAAGTTCACGTTCGCCAACAGCGGTACGGAAGCGATCGAGGCCGCGATCCTGATGGCCCAGATAGCGACGGGCAACGACGAAGTGATCGCCTTAAGGCACTCCTACTCCGGCAGGAGCAAGCTCGCGATAGAGCTCACCGCCCTGCACAACTGGAAGCAGGGCATGGCACCGTCCGGCAACGTCAAGTACACGCATAACGGCTACTGCTACAGGTGCGCCTTCGGGCTCGAGTACCCGTCGTGCGGCATGAAGTGCGCATACGATCTCGAGGAGCTTATCAAGACGTCCACGAAAGGAAGCATAGCGGCCCTGATAGCGGAGCCCATACAGGGCGTAGGAGGGGCCATCGTGCCACCGCCTGAGTTCTTCCAGATCTTGGCCGAGATTACCAGGAAGCACGGCGGCATCTTCATCTCCGACGAGGTACAGACCGGCTTCGGCAGGACCGGCGGCAGGTGGTTCGGGATCGAGCATTGGGGAGTGGAGCCGGACGCCATCACGGCGGCCAAGCAGATGGCGTCGGGAGCGCCGATAGGGGCCCTGATGGCAAAAGCCGAGCTTGCCGACAGGTGGACCGCGCCTTCGATATCGACGTTCGGCGGCAACCCGGTGAGCATGGCTGCGGCATGCGCGACGATCGACTTCATGAAGGAGAACGACACGAAGGCGAACGCCAAGGCCATGGGAGACAGGTTCATGGACGGGCTGAAGAAGCTCCAAAGGAAGTACCCCTGCATGGGCGACGTGCGCGGCAAGGGCTTGATGCTCGGGATAGAGTTCGTGAAGGAGGGCAAGGAGCCTGCGGCGGGACTCCTGCTCAAGATACTGGAGGGGACCAAGAAAAGGGGCCTTCTCGTCGGAAAGGGCGGCCTCGACGGCAACGTCATGAGGCTCGCACCGCACCTTACCGTCACACCGGGGGAGATAGACGGAGCGCTTGAGATACTAGAACAAGCGATAGCGCAGGCTTAATAACTGCTTGAATCAACCGGCCGCCCGTCCCTTCTTGAAGGAGGACGGGCGGCCTTGCTTTACATATACCTTGATTTGATATATTGTTTGTGTATTGACAAACGAAAAGGATGATGACGATGGAACTGCCCTCGGTGTTCTGGGATTCGGGATTCGAAGACATGAAGAAAGGTTATGCCTGTGTAGACGGGATGCTCATGTGCCTTGTCTGCTGCCGAAGCTTCGGCCTTAAGGACGAGGAGGGCGCGGCGGCGCACGTGGCGGCGGATCACGGCGACATGTTCGAGGTACTACTAGGCATCGAGGAGGGGCAGAACGGCCTGACGGAGAACCAGGCGGACATCCTCAGGCTGATACGGGAGGGCAGATCAGACGCCGATATAGTGAAAGCCGGCCTTGCAGGGGCGACGTCGACTGTAAGAGGTTACAGGCTGCTGCTTCGCGAGAAGGAACGTAAAGCGAAGGCCTTCCTTGCGATATCTGGCTTTCTACACGAGGGTGACTACAAGAAACGGCGACCGGGAAGGAAGCCGAGCAAGGGGTGGAGCATCTTGGACGAAAGGTTCGAGATAACGGACGACGAGAGGAAGAAGGTCCTAAGGACCTACTTCGACGAGGAGAAGTGCGTAGTTAGGACGTTCCCGTCGAAGGAGAAGAACAAGATAGTCATACTGGAAAGGCTGGCCGAACTCTTCGAGAAGGGCAGGACCTACTCCGAGAAGGAGGTCAACCAGGTCCTTTTCAGGGCGTTCAACGACATATCTACGCTTAGGAGGTATCTCATCGAATATAGGTTCCTTGCTAGAGTCTCGGACGGTTCCGCCTATTGGAGGACGGACCCATGGCATAAGCAGTAGACCTGGAATTATACGATATGCGTAGCACTGCCCGCCGGTATCTCCGGCGGGTTTTCTATGCTTAGGGCATCTTGGAAAAAATTTGCGATGAATAATGCGGATATATATTGACAGATAGTAGAATAAATATACATAATATCGTCATACATGCTTATTGAGGAGTGAGATGAATGAGAAAGGCATCCTTAACGCTGATCGTCGTATTAGCGCTCCTGATGGCGTCGATATGCCAGGCCGGGGCGGCATCAAGCTTCAAGTTCGAAGTAAAAGTACCCGACAATTTCCAAGGTGAGCTCAACGGTAGGTGCTTGGTCGTACTGTCCAAGGACACAAGCAAGAGCGACCCCATAGACCAGGTGAGCCCCACCGGGGTGCCCGTTTTCGGGAAGACCGTGTACGGCCTCAAGGCAGGGGACGTCATCACTTTCACGGCGGATGACAAGGAGGTTTACGGCTTCCCGTTCCAGATCGACTCCATACCTCAATCGGAGCTGTACGTCCAGGCCTTCTTCGTGAAATATACGAAGTATTCGAGGTCGAACGGAAGCACGATATGGGCGATGGAAGACCACGGCGGCGGCGGGGACATGTTCTCCAATCCTTTCAATCTATACAGCAAGGTAGTGAAAACATCAATCGACGTCAAATCGAACTCCTCGGTCAAGCTCGAGTTGACGGAGCAGATCGGACTGTCTAAGCCCCTCAAGACGGGGGAAGTGACCCAGCAGGGCAACTATGAGGACAAGCCGTACCTCAAGTACGTGAAGATCAAGAGCGAGCTGCTTTCCGAGTTCTGGGGCACCCCGATGTACATAGGGGCCAACGTGCTGCTTCCCAACACGTACGGCAAAATAGCGGGCAAGAAGTACCCTGTGCTCTACTACCAGGGCCATTGGCCGGGAGGAAGCGCGCCGATGAGCTATGAGAGCACGAACAGCGCAGGGAAGGCCTTCAAGGCGTTCTGGGACGGCGAAGAGGCGCCGCAGATGCTTGTCGTCACGATAAGGGATGCGAATCCTTTCTATGACACTTCGTATTCCGTGAACACCGCGAACGTCGGACCGTGGGGCGATGCGATAACCAAGGAGCTGATCCCGTACCTAGAGAAAAACTTCGACATAATCGCACAGCCCTGGGCGAGGCTTCTGGCCGGTGGTTCGACCGGAGGATGGGAATCGCTGGCGATGCAGGTATTCTACCCCGATTACTTCGGCGGGACCTGGTCCATGTGCCCCGATCCGGTGGACTTCAACTACTACCAGATAGTCAACGTGTACAAGGACGACAACGCCTATTTCGTCGACAAGGGCTGGATAAAGGTGGAAAGGCCAGGCTCCAGGGGAGTCGACGGGAACATCAAGTACATGATGAAGGACGAGAACTACTGGGAGATAGCCCTCGGTGGGCTCGAGGCGGTAAGCCTCGGCCAGTGGGCGATATGGGAAGCGGTCTTCGGTCCGATGGACAAGGACGGCTATCCCGCCAGGATTTGGGATCCTCTTACGGGGACCATCGACAAGTCCGTTGCCGAATACTGGAAGCAAAACTACGACATAAACTACAAGCTGCAGAAAGAATGGTCGACGATAGGGCCTAAGCTGGTGGGTAAGATCCACCTCAGGGGCGGGGACATGGACGCCTACTACCTCAACAACGCCCAGTACCTGTTGGGCGATTGGCTCCAGACGACCAAGGACCCCTACTACGACGGCTATTCCGTCACTTTCCCGAGGATGGGCCACACCGGCAACATCAGCAACCAGGACCTCCTGAAGGAGATGGCGGCACATCTGATCAAGTACGGACCGGCGGATGCGGCTAAGATATTGTCAGCAAAATAAGGCCAAGGCCCGATGCCGCGTCGGAGGTGCCGAAGGAGAGATCCTTCCGGCACCTCCTTTGATTCATCCTCCGCCATAAACCTGTGCCCGGGCAAACAAGGCGCCGATGGTGATAGAATATGGACAGCTATTATTTGGAGGTGCCCTACATGTCAGCATTCAACGTATCGATGATCAAAGGGGTGTTCGCCCCTATCGCGACCCCGTTCACCGATGCCGGTGGGCTGGATTTCGCATCGCTGAAGAAGAACATGCAGATCTGGGACAAGACGAGGCTCGCAGGATACGTGGTACTTGGATCGAACGGCGAGGCCAATTTCCTTACCTTCGACGAGAAGGTAAGGCTCGTGGCCGAGGTGGCGGAGCTCAACGGGGGGCGCAAGCTCGTGATCGCGGGCACGGGGGTGGAGACGACCACCGAGACCATAAGGCTGACCGCGGAGACTGCAAAGGCGGGCGCGCAAGCCGCCCTTGTCCTGCCTCCCTTCTACTTCAAGGCGGCCATGGGCAACGCAGCGCTCATAACTCATTACAAGGCCGTCGCGGATGCCTCACCGATCCCGATCATGCTCTACAACATGCCCGGCAACACGGGACTTAACCTGACTTCGGGCCTTGTGGCGGAGCTTTCGCACCATCCTAACATCATCGGCATAAAAGACAGCGGCGGCAACATCGTGCAGATAGCCGAGATCGTGGCGAAGTCGAAGCCCGGCTTCATCGTCTTCGCAGGTTCTGGGAGCTTCCTGCTGCCTACCCTGGCCGTAGGCGGAAGGGGCACGACCGCGGCCCTTGCGAACATAGCCGCGGACGAGCTTGCGGACATATACGACGCATTCATGGCAAACGACATGCAAAAGGCCAAGGAGGCCCAGCTCAAGGTCATGGACATCAACGCCGCCGTTACGAGCAGGTGGGGTGTGCCTGGACTGAAGGCGGCGATGGACATGATGGGCTACATCGGCGGAAGGCCGAGGCTGCCCATGCTACCCCTGCCGGAAAAGGAAAGGGCCGAACTGGCCAAGATCGTAGAGGCGTTCAGAAGGTAGAGCCTAGTCCTTAGAATATTGATAAAGAAGCTGCCCGGCCGCGATGGCCGGGCAGCTTCCCATATAATTCCTTTTATGCCTTAAGGCCTTAGAACAAGGACAGCGTTAGGAATAGGGTGGCCATTATCGAAGACACCAGCGAGATGACGGTGATCTGCGTGTTGATCGATGGGCCCGCGGTGTCCTTGAAGGGATCGCCCACGGTATCGCCGACGACGGCCGCCTTATGCGCCGCAGATCCCTTGCCGCCGTGGTTGCCCGACTCCACGAACTTCTTGGAGTTGTCCCACAGTCCGCCCGAGTTGGACATGAACAGCGCGAACAAGAGGCCGCTCACTATGTTGCCGGTGAGATAGCCGCCAATGGCCTGTACTCCGCCTATGAAACCTACGGCTATGGTCATGAGTATCGCCGCCAGGCCCGCGGGTATCAGCTCTTTTATCGCACCTTCGGTCGCTATCACGATGCACCTGTCATATTCGGGCTCCACACCGGGCTTGCCCTCCTTCAGGCCAACTATCGTGTTGAACTGGCGGTGTATCTCGGCCACCATGCGCTGCGCGTTGCGGTTGACGCCGAGCATGAGCATCGCCGAGAACAGCGGTGGGACCGCCGCGCCGACGAGCATGCCGAAGAAAACCAGAGGGTTCATTACGTCGAAGCCGACTATGCCAGCGACGCCCAGTTCGGCCGCTGCGACGTTGACCTCGCTGATGAACGCGCCCAGCAGCGCGATGACGGTCAGTCCCGCAGCGCCGATCGCGAAGCCCTTGGTTATCGCCTTGACTGTGTTGCCTGCGCTGTCGAGCTCGTCCGTCGTCTCCAGCACGTCTTCGCCGAGGTTGCCTATCTCGGCGAGGCCGCGCGCGTTGTCGACTATCGGGCCGTAGGCGTCGTTGGATATGATCATGCCTACGATGGAGAGCATCCCTACTGCTGCCATCGAGATGCCGAACATCGCATAACCCGGTCCGAGAGGATCGCACAGCTTAAAGGCCACGAGGGCCGAGATGCCGATTCCTATCATTGCGGGAAGAGCGCTGACAAGGCCGTACGAAATACCCGACAGTATGGTGAAAGCCGGCCCCGACTCCGAGGCCTTGGCAACCATGCGGACCGGGGGCTTGGTATCGTTCGTAAAATAGTCGCTCGTGATCCCTATGATGACGCCGACTATTAGGCCGACCGCGCTTGCTCCCCAGATGCGCCACTCGAAACCGAACGCCCACGTGGCGAGCGCCGTCAGTACGCCGAATACGGACGTTGTGACGTATGTGCTGCTGTTAAGGGCCCTGGTCGGGTCGCCTCCATGGCCGATCCTGGCAGTCGCGACTCCGATTATCGACGAGAGCAGCCCTATCGTAGTATAGGCGAACACCATGGCGGTGTTCATCTTGCCTCCCATCAGCTTGTCGAGGCTGCCGGCCATGACAAGGGCCGCCACCATGGATGCCACGTTGGAATCGAACAGGTCCGCTCCCATCCCGGCCACGTCGCCTACGTTGTCTCCGACGTTGTCCGCGATGACGGCGGGGTTGCGAGGATCGTCCTCGGGTATGCCCAGCTCTACCTTGCCAACGAGGTCAGCGCTGATGTCTGCCGTCTTGGTGAAGATGCCGCCTCCCGCCTTGGCGAATAGAGCCAGCGAGCTGGCCCCGAAGCTGAAGCCTAAAAGCGAGGAGTGGCTACCGGTTAGAACATAGACGAGCGTAACGCCAAGGAGGCTGCTGCCGACGACGGCCATGCCCATGACCGCCCCGCCCCTGAAGCCCGCCATGAACGAAGGCTGTATGCCCTCCTTTGCCGCCTCGGCTGTTTTCATGTTAGCGATGGTGGCTATCTGTATGCCTATCTTGCCCGCCGCGGCGGAGAAGACAGCGCCAGCGACGTAGGCGAGGGCCATCATCACATTTTCCAAAGGATCGCCCAGCCAGATGGGCCTGGGCAAGAATATCAGGATCAGGACCGCCGCCACGCCGGCGAACTTGGCCAGCATTATGTACTCCTTTTTCAAAAACGTGTTGGCGCCCGCGGTGATGAGCTTGCCGACTTCCGCTATCCTCTTATTGGAGGAATGGCGGGACTTGACCCACGAGTAGAGCCAGCCTGCGACTATGAATGATGCGAAAGAGACGACTGCCGCCAGGATAAGGAACGTTCTTAAGGATGAATCCATGTAGCTGATCCCCCATTCTACGTAAGTCGGCATGGCGCTCGAAACGGCGCCATACCGATGGTTATACAACATAAAACACTGCAATTATACAGAAAAAATTATCTAGAAGGAAGTCTAGCGGTCGAAGAACGGGCTCTTGCCCGTGGCCGCAAGCGGCACTCCTATGACGGTGTCCGCCTTTATCATGCCGAGCCTGCGGGCCAGCACCCCTATCCTGTACATTATCCTGTTGTCCACATTGTGTATGGACGCGGTCTTGACCGCAGAACCGAGCGCGATGCCTAGGTCTTGCATCTTCCATGCGCAGTTGGGGCCAGCGAACTCGGAGAATTCCCTCTGGACGGCCGACATCTCGGCACACGTCTGGTATCCGCACGCTCCGCAGTTAAGGCCCATCCCCGGACATCTCCTCAGTCCCAGCAGCAGCACAGCAGCCGAGGCGTCCACTCCCTTGGCGTCCCTGTCGAAATTCTTCTTCCCTGATTCGACCCCGTACGCCCTCATGGCTTCGGAGAGCCTCTTCAGGTCGTCGCCCTTTATGAGCTCTATTTCTATATAGTCTAGACCTGACGCCTTCGGCGCCGTCCTGGCCGACAGGGCCATCAGCTCGCCAACGGCAATTACCGCCTTCTCCATGTCCATAGCATCCGCCTCCGATACTCCCCGTAGGGTGATTTGCCTAAACGTCCGCATATAATACAATATACTTAATTCGCAGGAGGTTGCACAAATGGCGGAAATCATGAGGCTTTCTTCTTGGAACATAAACGGCATAAGGGCGTCGGTCAAGAAGGACCAGGGGATAATGTCCTACCTTGCCGGCCACGCCCCTGACGTATGCGGGCTTCAGGAGCTTAAGGCCGACATGACCCAGATACCGGCCCTTTTGCTGGAGATGCCGGGCTACTCGGCCTATTTCCATCCGGGCGAACTTAAGGGCTACTCCGGGGTCGGGATACTCACCAAGAAGGAGCCCCTGGCCGTAAGCAGCTGCCTAGGGGTGCCGGAGTTCGACAGGGAAGGCCGTTTCATAACGGCCGACTTCGGGGGCTTCGTGCTGGCCAACGTATACTTCCCGAACGGAGGCCAGTGGCCGGAACCCTGGCCGCTGGACCTTGAATGGCCAAAGGGCCTGGATTGGCAGGGCTGGCTGGAGTACGACGGCTGGCCGTCGTGGCTGGACAGGCTCAAGTTCAAGATGGCCTTCTACGAGAGGTTCAAGGACTGGGCGGTAGAGCTTGTGCGGTCGGGTAGGCATCTCGTGGTCTGCGGGGACGTCAACACCGCCCACAAGGAGATAGACCTTGCCAGGCCGAAGAACAACGAACGTACGACGGGATTCCTCCCAGGGGAAAGGGAGTGGATCACCAAGTTCCTCGGCTGCGGCTTCGTGGACACGTTCAGGGAGTTCGACGAGGAAGGCGGAAGGTACTCCTGGTGGGACCTGAAGACCAGGGCCCGGGAGAGGAACGTCGGGTGGCGGCTGGATTATTTCTTCGTGGACGCCCCGTTCATGGGGAAGGTGAGGCGCGCGTACATAGAGAGCGAAGTCTACGGCTCTGACCATTGCCCCGTGGGCATAGAAGTGGAACTATAGGCGACAGGACCCGCTCTCGTGCAGCACTTGGTCCCTAAGGGCCGGCTTATAAGAAATATATCAGCAGGAGGCCGAGTATGGATCCTATGACGGTGCCGTACGTGCCCGAATGTCCGATCGCGGTGTTCTGGGATTCCGGTATCAGCTCGTCCGCGACTATGTACAGCATGGCCCCGGCCGCTATCCCCAGCGCTATGGATACCATCGCCTGGGACATCGAACCGAAGGCGACGCCGATGAAGGCCCCGAGTGCCATCGGCAGGCCGGCCATGGCGCCTATGGAGAACACCTTCTTCCTTCCGATGCCGCATCCGGCGAGTGGCGCTCCGAGCGCGAGCCCCTCGGGAAGGTTATGCAAGGCGATGGCTATAAAGAGCGTAAGACCCAGCTCCGGGCTGTGGGCATAGCCGGCTCCGATGGCGATGCCTTCGGGAAGGTTGTGTATCGCGATGCCAAGGGACGTCAGCACCCCGGTCTTGTACAGCTTCGGGTCCGTTACGTGCTCGTAGGAGATTATGTGCTGGTGCGGCAGGATCTTGTCTATCAAAGTCATGCTCAGCGCCCCGGCGACGAAGCTGATGAACGCGACCAGGATTCCGAGCCCGGGCCTTGCGAAAGAGAGGGTGCCCGCGTGTATCGCCTCGGGCATGAGGTCAGCGAAGACTAGGACCAGCATGACGCCGGACGCTATGCCGAGCATGAGGCTTACGTACTTCTCGGCGCGCTTTCCTAGGAACGTGGGTATCAAGCTGCCGAGCGCCGTGCTTACGAGCCCGGCGAAGAGGCCTATCATCGTGACTTTGAGTACGTTCATGCAAATTGCTCCTTTGAGGTCCGTTAATTTCGTACACCGGCCAAGATTCATGTTACATTCAATGTTGCCGACAAGGCAATCTCTCGGAAAAGAACGTTTTTGGAGGTGCCAGATGCTGCTCGCGGTCGATATAGGCAATACCAACATAGTAGTGGGGCTTTTCGATAAGGAAAAGCTGGTGACCTCTTTCAGGCTCGCTTCCGAAAGGGACAGGACCGCCGACGAGTACGGCATCCTCATGGCCCACTTCCTGGACATAAGGAAGCTGAGGAAAGAGGACATAGACGGGGCGATAATCTCGTCAGTCGTACCGCCTCTTAACGAGGCGATCGAAAAGGCGGTGATACAGTACTGCGGCGTGGCGAACCCGCTGCAGGTCGGCCCTGGGGTGAAGACGGGCCTTGCCATAAAGATCGAAAACCCCAAGGAGGTGGGCGCGGACAGGGTCTGTGACGCCGTAGCGGTGACCGCGCTGTACGGCGCGCCCGCAATAGTCGTAGATTTCGGGACCGCGACCACGTTCAGTGCCGTGGACTCGGAGGGCACCTTCATAGGAGGTGCCATCGCCCCCGGGGTGATGACCGCGAGCGACGCGCTCTTCTCGAAGACTTCCAAGCTGCCCCGCGTGGACGTGGCGAAGCCCAAGTCGGTTATCGGCAAGAGCACTGTCACGGCAATGCAGTCGGGGATATTCTTCGGGGCGCTGGGCATGGTGGAGGAGTTGGTAAAGAGGATGAAGGCCGAGATGGGCGGCAGCGGTATAAAAGTTGTGGCCACAGGAGGGCTGGCCCCACTGATCGCAGGCCAAACGCGGATGATAGATACGGTCGACCCAGAGATTACTCTTAAAGGCCTGAGGATAATATACGAAAGGAACGTGAGCTAATAAATTGTCGGACAAAGAACTTTTCAAGGCTTCCAACCGCCCTGACGGGGACCTGGAAAGGGTAATAATAGCGGCCGTCGACCCCAGCGGGCCCATGGAATCCGGCGGCGCGTCGTTCGACGAGGATGAATCCCTGCTGGAGCTGGCCGAGCTGATAAGGACCGTGGACGGGGCCGTCGTGGGCCAGGTCATACAGAAAAGGAAGAGGCCGGATCCGACCTACTACATAGGGAGCGGCAAGGCGGAGGAGATCGCAGTGATGTGCGACGGGCTGGACGCCGATACCGTGGTCTTCGACGACGAGCTGACCCCCGGCCAGCACGCAAAGCTCGAGGATATAATCGGCCGTAAGGTGATAGACCGCACGCAGGTGATCCTGGACATCTTCGCAAGGAGGGCCTCTACGGCGGAAGGCAAGCTCCAAGTCGAGCTCGCACAGCTCGAGTATTTGCTGCCGAGGCTGGTGGGAAGCCGGGAGGCCCTGTCGAGGCTGGGAGGCGGCATAGGCACGAGGGGCCCCGGCGAGACGAAGCTCGAGACGGACAGAAGGGTCATAAGGCGCAGGATATCGGACATAAAGAACAAGATAGAGCAGGTGAAGTCGAGGAGGCAGATCCAAAGGGGCAGGAGGAAGGCCAACGAGCTGCCCGTGGCATCGCTGGTAGGATACACCAACGCCGGCAAGTCGAGCCTGATGAACCTGCTCACCGGATCTTCGGTGCTCGTCGAGGACAAGCTGTTCGCGACTTTGGACCCCACCACTAGGAAGCTGGTGCTGCCCAACAACCAGGAGATGCTCGTCACCGACACGGTCGGCTTCATAAGGAAGATTCCCCATCATCTCATCGTCGCGTTCAGGGCGACGCTGGAAGAGACGATAGAGGCGGACATGCTCATACACGTGGTGGACGCCTCGAGCGGCTATGCGGAGGAGCAGTACGATTCCGTGATGGAAGTGCTGGCCGACCTCGGCGCGAAGGACAAACCTATGGTTACGGTGCTTAACAAGTCGGACAGGCCGGATTCTGCCGACGGCGTAATGAAGCTGTCTTCGGTGGTGCCCAACCCCGTCGTGATGTCCGCCTTGACTGGAGAAGGGCTCGACAGGCTGATGTCGGAGGTAATGAAGGTGCTGTCGAAGAGGCTGGTCAGGGTGGAGGCCTTCATGCCGTACGACGAGCCCATGCTAAGGGAAGTGGAGGCCCACGGCGACATCATACTTAGGGATTACGTGGATAACGGGGTAAAGCTCGTGGCCGAGGTGGAATCCGTGCTGGCGGCAAGGATAGCCGCGAAGTATCCCAAGAACGGCGGGGGCAGGGCATGAGCTTCAGGATAGGCGGGATCGCCATCGAAGGCGCGCCCGTGATGCTGGCCCCGATGGCAGGGGTTACGGACCTTCCTTTCAGGATAATTTCGCGGCGCATGGGAAGCGCGCTCTCCTATACGGAGATGCTAAGCGACATGGCCTTGACCCACGGCAGCAGGAAGAGCAGGGCCATGCTCCTGCTGGACCCGGGCGAGAAGCCGGCTGTGGTCCAGCTCGCAGGGTCCAGGCCCGAGGTCATGGCGGATGCAGCCGTCATGGTGGAGGAGGCCGGTGCTTGCGCGGTGGACATAAACATGGGCTGTCCGATGCAGAAGATCACAGCCAACGGAGAAGGCGCTGCGCTCATGAAGGACCCCGAAAGGGCTGAGAGGATAATTAGGGCCGTCCGCTCGGCGGTGAAGGTGCCTGTCACTGTCAAGATAAGGAAGGGCTGGGACGAGCATACTGAGAACTACCTCGATTTCGCCCTGATGTGCGAAGGCGCCGGAGCCGACGCCCTGGCGATACACGCAAGGACCAGGAAGCAGTTCTACTCGGGCGAGGCGGACTGGGACGCCATCGCAAAGCTCAAGGAGAAACTTTCTATAACCGTCATCGGCAACGGTGACGTAAGGTGCGCAGAGGATGCCGTCAGGATGATAGGCAGGACCGGATGCGACGCCGTGATGATCGGGCAGGGCGCCCTGGGCTATCCGTGGATATTCCGGGAGGCCAAATCCCTCATCGAGAACGGCGAGGAGGTACCGCCTCCGGGGCTGGACGAGCTGTTCGACGTGGCCGCCGAGCACCTGGACGCCATGATAGCACATTTCGGGGAGGGCTCGGCCTGCCTGAAGATGCGCAAGCACCTGTCGTGGTACGTGAAGGGCTTAAGGCAGGCAACGGATGCGAAGGACAGGATAAACACCCTTTACACCGGGGCGGAAATGCACGCTTTCCTGGCTGAATACAAGGATTTCCTCAGGTTAAGGGGCGACGGTACGGGCGGAATAAGGCGCATAAGGCTTGAAGGAGTGCGGGTTAGGGTATAGAATGCACTTGTGCACAATGTTGTACACAAGGAGGAACGATGGAACTAGTCAGGATCGGGGACAAGGTGATAGACAAGGACAAGATAGTAAGGGTCCTAAACCGCGTCCTTGAACTTAGGACAGAGGGCCAGTCGCAGGCCGAGGCGGCTGCCACGCTGGGGCTGGACCGGTCTTTCATCTCCAGGCTGGAGGCGGTCGGCGAAGTCAGGAAGGGCACGAAGATCGCGCTCATCGGCTTTCCTCTTTCAAACTGCGACGAGATAACCCAGATCGCAAAGGAGCTAGGTATCGATTACGTTTGGCTCATGGACGACAAGCAAAGGTGGTCTTACGTCAGGAACAAGAGCGGCATCACGCTGCTGAACGACCTGATGAAGATAATCGCCACTCTGAAGGACTACGACGCTTTGATAATGGTTGGTTCCGACATGAGAGTCAAGGTGGCGGAGGCTCTCATGGGCAGCAGAGTCTACGGCATCGAGCTGGGCCGGTCCCCGATCAAGGCGGACGTGCGCCTGGACCCCGACAAATTCAGGGAGATAGTGTCCAGCATAAAAGGTTAGGTCGGCCATCGTGCGGAGGTGCTAGCATGAAGCATATTGTCAGCGTAAGCCTCGGTTCTTCGAAAAGGGACCATAAGGGCAGCATGGACGTGTTCGGTGAGGAGTACGTCCTCGAAAGGCGCGGGACTGACGGGGACATAGACAAGGCCATCGCTCTGATAAAGGAGCTCGATGGCAAGGTGGACGCGTTCGGCATGGGCGGGATAGACATCTACCTGCAAGGGCTCGGCAGGAAGCTCATGTTCAGGGACGCCAAGAGGATAGCCGCGGCGGCCGTGAAGACGCCGCTCCTTGATGGTACGAACATGAAATCAGGAATTGAGTACCGCGCGGTCAAATACGCGGAAGAAGTAGCCGGGCTCCATATAAAAGGCAGGAAGGTGTTCCTCATGTCCACGATAGACAGGCTCGGCATGGGCGAGGCCTTCGAGGAGATGGGATGCGACATGGTATACGGAGACGCCATGTTCGCGCTGGGGCTAAACTGGAAGCTCACCAAGATAAGCCAGGTCAAGAGGATAGCAGCGGTACTCGGGCCGATACTGGTGCAACTCCCGTTCAGCTGGCTGTATCCCACAGGCAAGGCGCAGGAGGAGAAGCGCGAGAACAAGAAGTGGCAGCAGTACTACAACTGGGCCGATGTCCTGGCGGGTGATTTCATCTACATCAACAAGTACCTTCCGGACGATCTGAACGACAAGATAGTGATAACCAACACCGTCACCAAGGACGACGTGGAGGAGCTGAAGAGGCGGGGGGCCAGAGCGCTGGTTACGACCACCCCGGAAGTGGACGGCAGGTCCTTCGGCACGAACGTTATGGAGGCCATGCTCACGGTGGCAATAGGCAAGGAACCTTCCCGGATATCTGAGAAGGAATATATGGACGAGCTGGATAAATTAGGCGTGAAGCCCAGGGTGGTGTTGTTCAAGTAGATTTTCATCTTGACATAGAGGCGGCTCAACTTCATAATTTTCCTGTACCAGCGGCAACTTGGGTTCATATCCAGCTTGCCGCATGTATTTTACTTCTTTTTTGACTAAGGGGAGTCGATTATGGCAGAAAAGGAAGTTTTCCTTACCATCGACGGGCTCAGGAAAGTGGAGAAGGAGCTCGATTTCCTCAAGGGCGAGAAGCGCCTTATGATCGCCGAACGCATAAAGCAGGCCAGGGAGTTCGGGGACATCACCGAGAATTCGGAATACGACGACGCTAAGAACGAACAAGCTGAGGTAGAACAGAGGATATCCCAGCTCGAGATGCTTCTTGCCAAAGTGAAGATAATCGACGAGATGGACCAGCTCACGGACGTGGTGTGCCTCGGTTGCACTGTGCTTCTTAAGGACATAGAGTGCGAGGAGACCGAAAGGTATACCATCGTGGGTTCCGCCGAGGCGGATCCGATGGAAAACAAGATCTCCAACGAATCCCCTGTGGGCAAGGCGATAGTCGGGAAGCTGGTGGGATCCGTAGTTGAAGTCGCAGCCCCGGCAGGCAGCATCAAGTACCAGATAATGGAGATATGCAACTAATTCGCGAGGTGACATGATGGAAGATCTTACAGCCATAGCGGCAGAGGCGGCCCGGGAGGGCCTGGACGAGGGAGAGGAGATCACCAGGCGCAAGAAAGTGGCCGAAGGATGGCGCGGCCTGGGTGTGTCCCCCTACGGAGGCAAGTTCCTAAAGGACACCGAAGCACAGGAGGTCACTGATAGGTTCGAACAGCTCGAAGGCAAGCATGTGAGCCTGGCGGGAAGGATAATGACGATAAGGAGCCATGGAAAGGCTTCTTTCGCCGACCTAAGGGACCAGTCGGGCAAGATACAGCTCTACTTCAAGCAGGACATCCTGGGAGACGCCGAATATGGCAAGTTCCTCATGGTAGACCTCGGGGACATCGTTGGCGCAAGGGGCAAGGTGTTCAGGACCAGGCGCGGGGAGATCAGCGTCCAGGTGGAACAGCTCACTATGCTAACGAAGGCGCTCAGGCCACTGCCGGACAAATGGCACGGCCTGAAGGACGTGGACGCAAGGTACCGCCAGCGGTACGTGGACATGATCGCAAACCCGGATGTAAGGAAGACATTCCTCGTTCGTAGCGCGATCGTGGCGGGTATAAGGCGCTTCATGGAAGCGAGGGGCTTCGTGGAGGTCGAGACGCCGTCGATGCACACGATAGCCGGAGGGGCTGCCGCGAAGCCGTTCATCACACATCACAACGCCCTCGACATGGACCTGTACCTTAGGATAGCTACCGAGCTGCACCTGAAGAGACTGCTGGTCGGCGGGATGGAGAAGGTCTACGAGATGGGCCGGATATTCAGGAACGAAGGGATATCCACTAAGCACAACCCGGAGTTCACCTCGATAGAAGCATACCAGGCCTACGCCGACTACTACGACATGATGGAGCTCACGGAAAGCCTGGTGGCGGACGCCGCGAAGAACGCCGTAGGATCGACGAAGGTGAGCTACCAGGGCCAGGAGATAGACCTTACCCCCCCGTGGCCGAGAAGGACCATGGCTCAGTTGGTCAGGGAGCTCCTCGGCGAGGACATCGCCGCGATGTCGGACGAGCAGGCCAGGAAGGCAGCCGCCAGGCTCGGGCTCGAAGTAGATAAGGACGCGACGATGGGAATGTGCCTGAACGCCGCTTATGACGAGCTCGTGGAGCCAAAGCTGATACAGCCGACGATAGTGATGGACTATCCGATAGAAGTATCCCCCCTGGCGAAGAAGCGCGAGGAGGACCCCAGGTTCACCTACAGGTTCGAGGCGGTCTGCGTAGGCAGGGAGCTGGCGAACGCCTTCTCGGAGCTGAACGATCCCATCGACCAGAGACAGAGGTTCGAATCCCAGGTGGACGAGAGGCAGAAGGGCGACGAAGAGGCCCATATGATGGACGACGATTTCGTCACCGCGCTCGAATACGGCATGCCCCCCGCAGGCGGGCTTGGCATAGGCATAGACAGGCTAGTGATGCTGCTGACCGACTCGGCGTCAATAAGGGACGTGATATTGTTCCCGACGATGAGGCCGAAAGCCTGATTGCGCTAAGGGACCTAGCGTGTTATATTAACAATTGCGTCGCTTGGAAACCAGGGCCCGTAGCTCAGCTGGGAGAGCGCTAGAATCGCACTCTAGAGGTCGCGCGTTCGATCCGCGTCGGGTCCACCAGATTGCCGGGATTGGCGTAATGCCGGTCCCGGTCTTTGTCTATCACGAGAGGAACACCGGCCGGGTCGCGTTATCATATTAGGGACCATTTAGCCATGTGCCGTGATAAGTACAAAGCAGATAATTGAATGAAGCGCGCATATTGGTTAGAATCAGTCTGTACAATGCTTCAAGGAGGTAGCGGATAATGCCCCATTTCATAGGCACTGATTGCATCGGCTGCGGCAGCTGCAAGGCTGAATGCCCCGTGGATGCCATAACCGAGGGGACCCCTTACGTGATCGACCCCGACAAGTGCATAGACTGTGGCGCCTGCGCCGCGGTTTGTCCCGTCTCTTGCATAGTCCAGAAGTAAGTTCTAGGCAGGCCAAGACTTCCAGCTCCCCGGTAGGCCGGGGAGCATAAGCATGCAAAAGTCCTTGACTGGACGTCATATAAGACCGATAAGGATGTGATCTACATGGGCGATACGATACAAGGCACCTGGAAGGTGAAGGTAAGCTTCGTGCAAATGCTCAAGGGCGGCGTCATCATGGACGTCGTGAACGCCGAGCAGGCCAGGATAGCCGAAGAGGCCGGAGCGGTGGCCGTCATGGCGCTCGAGCGCGTCCCTGCCGACATAAGGGCCACGGGCGGAGTCGCCAGGATGTCCGACCCCAAGATGATAATCGAGATCAAAGAGGCCGTGTCCATACCCGTCATGGCCAAGGCGAGGATAGGGCACTTCGTGGAGGCGCAGGTCCTGGAGGCCATAGGCGTAGACTGCATAGACGAGAGCGAAGTCCTAACGCCGGCCGACGACAAGTACCATATCAACAAGCACGACTTCAAGATACCTTTCGTCTGCGGATGCAGGAACCTGGGCGAGGCGCTAAGGCGCATCGGCGAGGGCGCCGCGATGATGAGGACGAAGGGCGAAGCCGGCACCGGCGACATAATCGAGGCGGTAAGGCACATGCGCCAGGTCAGCGAGGATATGGCCCGCCTGAAGTACCTTCCGAAGGAGGCGCTCATGACGGCCGCCAAGGAGATGGGCGCGCCGTACGATCTAGTGGTGGAAGTGGCCGAGACAGGCAAGCTGCCTGTGATAAACTTCGCAGCGGGCGGCATCGCCACACCGGCGGACGCAGCATTGATGATGCAGCTAGGCTGCGACGGTGTGTTCGTGGGCTCGGGCATCTTCAAATCCAACAATCCTGCCGAGAGGGCCAAGGCCATAGTGGAGGCCGTAGCGCACTTCAACGAACCTTCAGTAATCGCCGAAGTCTCGAAAGGGTTGGGAGAGGCGATGAGGGGCATCAGCGTATCCGGGATGCGCGAAGAGGACAAGGTTCAAGGCAGGGGCTGGTAAGGCAGGCCGCTGCTATTCGGGGGGAACACGGTATTTGAGGATAGGCGTACTTTCATACCAAGGCGACGTATCTGAACATATGGATATGATAAGCTCGATGGGGCATGAGCCGGTCCCGGTAAAGACCGGTCGTGCCCTGTCATCCGTTTATGGCCTCATACTCCCGGGAGGGGAGAGCACTTGCCAGGGCAAGCTCCTGAAGCGGTTCGGTCTGGACGAGCCCATCAGGGAGAGGATCAGGCTGGGGATGCCCGTCTTCGGGACATGTACCGGCGCCATACTCCTCGCCAGGACGATAACGGGAAGCGACCAGCCGCGGCTGGGGACCATGGACATAGAGATTTCCCGGAACGCCTTCGGTGCCCAGGTGGACAGCTTCGAGACGGAACTGGCGATAAGAGGCATCACCGACAACGCCAGATACGGCCTTGGTGATTTTAAGGCCCTTTTCATTAGGGCGCCCCTGATTACGAGCGCCGGTCCGAGCGTGGACGTCATGGCTGCCTACGCAGGCCGGATCGTGCTGGCAAGACAGCGCAACATGCTGGCGTGCTCGTTCCATCCCGAGATGGGAGAGGATGACAGGATTCATAAGTATTTCGCCGACATGGTCGAGGAATATTCGAATATAGCCAGGGAGGTGGATGCATGAAGATACAAAGGCTAAGAGCCGAAGACCCCGAGCTGGCGGAGGCCATACTGGCCGAAGTGTCCAGGCAGAGGTCGAAGATCGAGCTGATAGCGTCCGAGAACTTCGTCAGCGAGGCGGTGTTGGAAGCAGCGGGATCGCCGCTTACCAACAAGTACGCGGAAGGCTACCCCGGAAAGAGGTACTACGGCGGCTGCGAGTACGTCGACGTAGCAGAGAACCTGGCGATACAAAGGGCGAAGGAGCTGTTCGGGGCCGATCATGCAAATGTACAGCCCCATTCGGGCGCCCAGGCGAACACCGCGGTTTACTTCGCGGCCTTGAACCCAGGCGACAAGGTACTGGGCATGAACCTGACGCACGGCGGGCACCTGACGCACGGGATGGCGATCAACATATCGGGCAAGTATTTCAATTTCGTCCCCTACGGTGTGTCGAAGGACGACGAGAGGATAGACTATGCCGCCCTGGAGGCCCTGGCGATGGAGCACAGGCCGAAGCTGATAGTGGCGGGGGCGAGCGCATATCCGAGGATAATCGATTTCCCCAGGTTCAGGGACATAGCCGACAAGTGCGGATCCTTGCTGATGGTCGACATGGCACACATAGCAGGCCTCGTGGCCGCAGGGCTGCATCCGAGCCCGGTACCTTACGCCCATTTCGTGACCACGACGACCCATAAAACATTGAGAGGCCCCAGGGGCGGCATGATACTCTGCACCGAGGAATGGGCTAAGAGGATAGATTCGGCCGTATTCCCAGGCACGCAGGGAGGGCCGCTGATGCACATAATCGCCGCGAAGGCAGTAGCGTTCAAAGAGGCGCTGGAGCCCGGATTCAAGCAATACCAGGCACAGATAATCAAAAACGCCGCCGCGTTGGCGGAGGAGCTGATGAAGCGCGGCTACAGGCTGGTTTCAGGCGGGACCGACAACCATCTGATGCTAGTCAACCTGAGCGGCACAGGCATAACCGGCCGACAGGCCGAGAAGGCTCTGGACGCGGTCGGCATAACGGTTAATAAGAATACGGTACCGTTCGAAACGGAGAAACCTACCGTCACAAGCGGGATAAGGATAGGGACGCCCGCCGTGACCACCAGGGGCATGAAAGAAGCCGAGATGCGGACCATAGCCGGACTTATAGACAAGGTACTTAGGAACATCGATGATCCCGAGGTGCAAAAAGAAGCATCCGATGAAGTATTGCACCTTACAAAGAACTTTAATTTATATGCAGACTATATATAATTAAATAAAGCAGATATTGGCGGCAGGAACTCGAGATTGACCGCCGAAACCCTGTCGTGGCTGCTAAATCATTCTTTTGTGCTGATTTAGGTCATAAGGCAAAAGAGGACAGGGGAAGCCCTGTCCTTAGTATTGGATGAAACGAAAGGGGGAAAATCAATGGCAAAGCTTGTAGAGATACGCTGGCACGGCCGTGCGGGCCAGGGCGCGAAGACCGCCGCCTTGACACTCGCGGAAGCAGCCATCGAATCGAACAAGTACGCGCAGGCGTTCCCTGAGTACGGCCCGGAACGCATGGGCGCACCTATGCAGGCATTCAACAGGATCTCCGATGAGGGGATCACAGTCCACAGCAACGTACAGAACCCTTCAATAGTGCTGATACTCGACCAGTCCCTGATAGTGGCGAAGAACGTTTCGGTAACCGGCGGTGTGCCCGAGGACGGCACTTATATCGTGAATACGCACCTTCCCGCATCCGTGATGAGGAAGAAGCTTGGAGTCGGCGCGAACGCGAAGGTGTACACGGTGGACGCAACACAGATCAGCATCGACGCGCTGGGCAAGAACATACCCAACACGCCCATGATCGGCGCCCTCATCAAGACGACCGGCCTGCTCGATTGGGACTTGGTCATACAAGAGACCAGGAACAAGCTGGGTAAGAAGTTCAACAAGTCGATAGTCGACAAGAACGTGCTTGCGATGCAGAAAGCTTATGAGGAGGTGCGCTCCTGATGATACCCGACAAGAACAAAGGATGGAAAGACGTACCGAAGGCAGGGCGCATACTCGACCCGGGTTCGGCCATCGAGTACGAAACCGGCGGATGGAGGACTTACAAGCCCGTCCATACGAAGGAGAATTGCATAAACTGCCTTTTCTGCTGGATATATTGCCCTGACTGTGCCATTGAGGTGAAGGACGGCAAGATGGTGGGGATCGACTATGCGCACTGCAAAGGTTGCGGCATATGCGTCAAGGAATGCCCCACGAAGCCCGAGAAGCGCGCTTTGGTCATGGTCAAGGAAGACGAAGAGACGGGAAAGGAGTGAGATGAATGACTAAAATGATAGGCATGACAGGCAACGAGGCCGTCGCCGAGGCTATGCGCCAAATCAACCCCGACGTGGTCGCGGCGTACCCCATCACTCCTCAGACCGAGATAGTGCAGATATACTCGAGCTTCGTATCGAATGGTCAGGTAGACACCGAGATGGTGACCGTCGAGTCCGAGCATTCGGCGATGAGCGCCACGGTAGGAGCTTCATCCGCTGGCGCCAGGGCGATGACCGCCACTTCGGCGAACGGACTGGCACTGATGTGGGAGATCGTCTACATATGCGCCTCGATGAGGCTGCCGGTAGTGATGCCGGTGGTCAACAGGGCCCTTTCCGGCCCGATCAACATCCACAACGACCACTCCGACACGATGGGAGCGAGGGACTCTGGCTGGATACAGATATTCAGCGAGAACGCCCAGGAAGCATACGACAACACCGTTATGGCTACCAGGATATCCGAGAACAAGAACGTCCTGCTGCCGACGATGGTCATGATGGACGGTTTCATAATCAGCCACGCCATGGAAGCCATGACGACTCTGCCTGACGACGTGGTAAAGAAGTTCGTAGGCAACTACAAGCCGGAGAATCCTCTCCTGGACATCGCCAATCCTGTGACGATAGGCCCTCTCGACCTGTTCGACTGGTACTTCGAGCACAAGAGGCAGCAAGCCCAGGTGATGATCGACGCCAAGTCCACTATACTGAAGGTATCCAGGGAGTTCGGCAAGATATCCGGCAGGAACTACGGCCTGTTCGAGGAGTATATGCTAGACGACGCGGAGATCGCGATCATAGTCATAGGCTCCACCGCTGGCACAGCGAAGAAGGTCATCAAGGACCTGAGGGCCAACGGGATCAAGGCCGGAATGCTCAAGATCCGCGTATTCAGACCGTTCCCGGCGACCGAGATCGTAAAGGCCATCAAGGGAGCCAAGGCCATTGCGGTGATGGACAAGTCGGATTCCTATGACGCCGTCGGAGGTCCCGTTTACAAGGACGTCCGCTCCGCGATGTACGGAAAGCGCGGCGGCAAGATCGTCAACTACATATACGGCCTTGGTGGCAGGGACGTAACCGAGCAGAACATACACAGTGTGTTCGAAGACCTTAAAACAATAGCTGACACCGGCAAGGTGGCAAACCAGGTCACCTACCTAGGCGTCAGGGAGTAGGGGGTGCAGACAGCATGGCAACTCTAAGGGAGTTGGCTAAGAAGGAGCTTGCATTATCGCCGGGCCACCGCGCCTGTGCCGGCTGCGGCTTCCCGACAATAATCAAGCAAGTAGCCCTCGCTTCCGACGCACCGCTGGTAGTCGGATGCGCCACGGGCTGCATGGAAGTCACCACGACGGTATATCCCTATACGGCATGGAAGACTCCTTTCATACACAACGCGTTCGAGAATTCCGCGGCTACGGTCAGCGGAGTAGAGGCGGCATACACTGCCCTCAAGCGCCGTGGCAAGATAGCGAAGGACCAGAAGATCAACTTCGTGGCCTTCGGCGGAGACGGCGGAACCTATGACATCGGCTTCCAATCGCTCTCAGGGGCTATGGAAAGAGGCCATGACATGGTATACGTCTGCTATGACAACCAGGCCTACATGAACACCGGGATCCAGCGCTCGTCGGCGACCCCCAAGGGCGCCAACACGACCACGACCCCCGTGGGCGCGGTGGTGAAGACGGGCAAGCGCCAGTCGAAGAAGGACCTGACAGAAGTCATGGTAGCGCACGGCATCCCTTACGTGGCCCAGGCGAGCCCGTTCTTCTGGAACGACCTCAACAGCAAGGCCAAGAAGGCGTTCGACGTCGAAGGACCCGCGTTCCTTTGCGTAATCCAGCCTTGCGTATTGGGCTGGAAGTACGACGCCAGCGATTCGATGAAGCTCGCCAAGCTCGCGGTAGACACTTGCTTCTGGCCTCTGTACGAGGTGGAGAACGGAGTCTACAAGATCACGTACATGCCCAAGGAGAAGCTGCCAGTGACGGAGTTCCTGAAGGCGCAGGGCCGTTTCCAGCACCTTTTCAGGCCCGAGAACGCAGAGCTGCTCAAGGAGATCCAGGCGGACATCGACTATAAGTGGAACAGGCTGCTTAAGCTGAGCGGCGAGTAACAAGGACAAGGTAACACAGAGCTATGGATCGGAAACCGGGCTTGAGGGCCCGGTTTCCTTTGTCATTGAGCAAAAATGCGCATTGTTATTGACAGCAATAACCAACGGTGTTAAAGTAACCTGTACTAACGCGATGAAAGGGACAAGTAGACGTAGAGACACCTTTAAGAGAGCCGGGCACGCTGTAAGGGTAAGCTGGAAAGCCAAGCAGGCAATAAGCTGGACCGACCTAAGCAGCAAGGTGTGAGCCAGGCAGGAAGCGGACGTCGAATCCACCCCGGAGCGGCCGGCCGAAGAAGAGTAAGCTGTGACGGGAGCGCCCGAAAAAGCGCAACGAGAGGGTATGCCAGAGTAGGCGGATGGACCTACTAAGGCATACCAAGCGGGGTGGCACCGCGAGGTTTTATGTGACTCGTCCCCGTGCGGCATAGAAACCGCACGGGTTTTTTTATGGTTTCATTAGCACGGGAGGGGTGGGCATCATGTTGGACATAAGACTTGTAAGGAGCGAACCTGAACTGGTCAGGGACGGCCTTAGGAGGCGCGGACATGGCGAGGAGGCGCTTGATGAGCTCCTGTCGCTCGACATCGCCAGGAGGAAGGTCATAGCCGAGGTCGAGGAACTCAAGAGGCGACGCAACGAAGTCTCCATGGAGATCGCCCGCATCCATAAAGCGAAGGGCGACGCGAGCTCCCTGATCGCGGAGATGCGCGAAGAGGGTGAGAAGATATCCGCGCTCGACAAGGAACAGTCTGCGATGGACGAGAGGCAGAGGGTTCTGCTCCTCAACATACCTAACATCCCTCAGAAGGACCTGCCGGTGGGCAAGTCAGACAAAGACAACGTGGAGGAACGCAAGATCGGTACCGTGCGCACATTCGATTTCGAGCCCAAGGCACATTGGGACATAGGGACAAAGCTCGACATCCTTGACTTCGAAAGAGCGGGCAAGATCACCGGCGCCAGGTTCGTGATATACAAGGGTCTGGGGGCGAGGCTTGAAAGAGCGCTAATCACCTACATGCTTGAGCTGCATGTTGACAAGCACGGCTATAAGGAGGTATTCCCGCCCTTCATCGTCAATAGGGACAGCATGGTCGGGACCGGTCAGCTGCCAAAATTCGCAGAGGACATGTTCAAGCTGGAAGGCCTCGACTATTTCCTGGTTCCGACCGCCGAAGTGCCAGTAACTAACATGTACAGGGGAGAGATCCTAGACGAAGCCGCCCTTCCGATAAGCCACTGCGCGTACACCGCATGCTTCAGAGCCGAAGCCGGCGCTGCCGGAAGGGATACCAGAGGACTCATAAGGCAGCACGAGTTCGACAAGGTGGAGCTGGTCAAGTTCACGAAACCAGAGGAGAGCTACCTAGAACTGGAAAAACTTACCTCCGATGCCGAGGACGTGCTCAAGGGGCTGGGCCTTCCGTACAGGGTAGTGACATTATGCACCGGCGACATCGGATTCTCGAGCGCAAAGACTTACGACATCGAAGTCTGGATGCCCAGCTACGGAAGGTACGTCGAGATATCCAGCTGCTCCAACTTCGAGTCCTACCAGGCGAGGCGCATGGACATAAAATACCGCCCGCAAAACGGCAAGGCCGAGCACGTACACACGCTTAACGGCTCCGGTACCGCAGTGGGAAGATGCCTTGCCGCGGTACTCGAGAACTTCCAGAACGAGGACGGAAGCGTGACCGTACCCGAGGTGCTCAGGAAATACATGGGCGGAACCGAGAAGATCTCCTAAACCCTAACCCGGCTGACATTGAGACTGTTTGACGCGGCAGCTAAAAGGATGGTAAAATCCAATTTGCTGATTCAACGAGGAGCCCACGGCTACGGAGGGGTGTTCGAGCGGTTTATGGAGCTGGTCTTGAAAACCAGTGTCCCAGCAATGGGCCGTGGGTTCGAATCCCACCCCCTCCGCCATATCAGCGGATAAAGGTCGCATTACGGAGAGATACCCAAGCAGGCTGAAGGGGCCGGTTTGCTAAACCGGTAGTAGGGGAAACCCTAGCGCGGGTTCGAATCCCGCTCTCTCCGCCATATATGAAGGGGACCGATTTGACCGGTCCCCTTCAAGCTTGATGACAGGTAAACGGTGTTATGTGAGAACCTATGCTGGGAGGTGGATCGCTTGACCGCTGAAGAGCTGGTTTTCGAGATCAGGTCTTTCCTGACCGAGAACGCAAACCCTCTAGTCTCAGAGAAGTACAGAAGGTACTTCGTAGAAGGCTACGACCCGTATGGCGCAGATCCCGGCCTTGTCTCTGGCATGATCGCGAAGATTCTGGAGAGAGGAGTGGACCTGAAGACCGTGATCGAAGCTTCTCAAGAACTCATAGGATCATGCAAATATGAGGAGAGCAACGTCGCGATCGGGCTCGTGAGAAGGTTGCACAAGCAGCACACCAGCGAGACCTTCAAGGATATCGAGGGCTGGTACGGGATCGGGATAAGGAACTGGGCACATGACGACGGGCTGTGCGGCGATGTCGTATCGTCTCTGATCGCGAACGGCCATGCTGGCCTTTCCGACTTGGCGCGATGGACTGAATCCCCGTATAAGTACCAAAGGCGCGCCGTACCGGTATCCCTGATACCGCTGTTCGGGAAGAAGGTCCCTACCGAAGACGCGCTGAATGCGGTCCTTCCGCTCATGACCGATGAGGAGAAGGTGGTCCAGCAAGGAATGGGCTGGTTCCTGAGGGAAGTATGGAAGAAAGAACCTCATGCGGTAGAATCTATCTTGCTGAAGTACAAGGAAGTATCGCCTAGGCTGATATACCAGTACGCTACCGAGAAGATGAGCAAGGAGAAGAAAGACGAGTTCAGAAGGAGCAAGAAACGAAGTTGAGAACTGATGACGGAGCTTTTGGCGGCATGCACATGCCGAAGGCCTACCACAACAAGCTCATAAAAGCGGTGCTGCAATTCGGGCTCATCGAAGACTCGGACAAGGTCCTGGTCGGCTTCTCGGGAGGCAAGGACAGCGCCTTTCTCATGTATGCCCTAAAATGCCTCAAGGAGCATTTCACGCTGGACTTCGAGCTGGGTTCAGTGACGGTCGACATCGGATTCGAGGCCCCTCTTAACGAGGCGGGCATAGTGGCTTTTGCAGGTAAGGTCGGCGTGCCGCACGGTTTCGTAAGGACCAGGGCCTATGAGACCATAAAGGCGAGGTCCGAGGAATCCCCCTGCGCGTGGTGCTCATATTTCCGCAGGGCATGCATCAATTCGTTCGCCAAGGAGAATGGCTACAATAAGGTAGCTTACGCCCATCACATGGACGATGCCATAGAGACCCTCTTGATGAACATGCTCTATTCAGGAAGAGCAGGCACATTCCTGCCGAGGACCGAGCTTTCAAGGAGTGGGGTAAGCGTCATCAGGCCGCTTATCTACTTCAGTGAGAAGGAAGTAAGACGGTCGCTGAAATTCATGGGCTTCACCCCGATCCCGAACCCGTGCCCCTATGAAAGAGATACATGCAGGGCGAAGGTCAAGGAGTTGGTAAGGTCTTTGGACATGGAGAACAGGATGGTCAGGCGAAACCTCGAAGCCGTCGTAAAGGCAGGCCTCGTAAGCCAGGTCGTATCCGAAGGCCCGGACAGAGCGAGAAAAAGTCTTCCCGGTGACCTATACGAGGAACATTAAGGATTTTTAGTTCGTAGAATAATATGTACGGTTCATTTGACGTCAAATGTGCATTGACAATATAATTACTAGAGTTATTGAGTCAACGATTCTGGAGGCTTGATCCCATGAAAGATAGTGCCCGCGCTGCTCGGAGAATTATGTTGAAAGCCTTGGCAGTGGCTATTTCCCTGGCTATGGTATCATTGGCAGCGCAGGCTGCTCCTTCTGGCGAAGAGATCGCCACGAAAGTCAAGGCCGCCTACGAGAGCCTAAAGACGGTATCTCTCGTAACGGCCATAGAATACAAGGACGGAAAGAACCTCATGGCCATGAAGGCCAGCGTGTCAGCAGACATGGCCAGCAGCATACTGAGGGTCGAGATTATCGAGCATCCTGTAATCGAAGGCCAGATAGTGATAATCGATGGAACCAAGAAGGTCTCAATCGTATACATGCCCGTCACCAACCAAGCCTTTAGGGGCCCATCGGCGAAAGTCGCGTCAGCAATGGGTCTGGATCTTGGGACCATCAATCCTGAACAGCTGTTGAACATAGACCTCAACACGGCGCTCTCAATTAAGTACCTCAGGACCGAGAAGATCGACCGCCTAAATTACTACGTTGTCGAGACGAGGCCGAAACAGTCGCCGGAAACTTACCAACTCGTCTGGATCGACGTGGAAACATATACCGTCAAGCAGGTGGAAGCCTACGATGCCGACAAGGTGAGGCTGGTCAAAGTCGTGATTACGGACTACAAACCCAACGTGAAGCTGGATGCCAAGAAGCTCGTTGAGCTTCCGAAAGGCACGAAGATAACGGATATAAAATAACAGACTCGCTCTTGGAGGGGCTTACATGAACCTTACTCTTCTTTCGCTGAAAAGACCTGTCACAGTGATCATGACCATAGCGGCGGTAATTCTGTTCGGTTTGATATCGTTCGATAGACTGAGCCTTGAGATGCTGCCCAACATGGACTTCCCGATGCTAGCCGTCGTCACCATCTACCCCAACGCCGACGCCGAAACGGTCGAGTCGACGGTCACCATCCCGATCGAGACGCAGGTGAGGTCGATCAGAGGAGTAAGGAATGTCAATTCGACGAGCATGGAAAACGCCTCGATGATCATGATGGAGTTCAACTGGGGCACGGACCTGGCAGAGGCTGAGAACCTGGTAAAATCCGAGCTCGAAGCAAACTCGATGTTCATGCCCAGCGGCATCAACGATACGTTCATCATGCGCATGAACCCTGATTCGATAGCGATGATGATGCTGAGCATAGGATCCGAAGGAGAGCCGGTCGATGTCACTGCCCAGATCAAAAGGGACATACTGCCCGAGTTGAACAGAGTGCCCGGCGTGGCGGGCATCATCCTTAGCGGAGGCACCGATAAAGTCATAACGGTGGATTACGACCACGACAAATTGGTCGAAAACAGCGTGAACCCCTCTCTTCTGCAGCTGCTGATCCAATATCAGAACATGACGATACCAGCGGGCGCGATAGTGGACGAGGGAGTCCGTTATCAGACCAAGGTCGGCTCCAAGCTGAACAGCATAGAGGACATAGAGGGCCTCGTCATCGGCCTGAAGAAGAAGCAAGAGAACGGCGGTTCCGGCATTCTGGGCCTGTCGATGCTCATGCCGTCATTCCTTACCGTTGGCGACATAGCAGAAGTCAAGGTCGAAGGGCAGACTGCCGAAGGCTTCATGAGGATAAACGGGAAGACGAGCGTAGTCCTCAACATATACAAACAGTCCGGATACAACACGGTTACGGTCGCCAAGGACGTCAAGAGCAAGATAGCAGAACTGAACGAGAAATACCCCCAGATATCGCTGGGTTACATATTTGACCAATCCGAGTACATATCCCAATCCATCAAGGACCTGGGATCCAGCGCGGTGCAGGGCGCCTTCCTCGCGGTGGCCATACTCTACATATACCTGCGCAGCTTGAAGGCCACATTCGTAATCGGAATATCTATACCTCTTTCGATAATCATCACGTTCGCGATAATGCTGGCGACCAACCTGGAACTTAACCTGCTTACCTTGGGCGGCCTTGCTCTGGGTGTAGGCATGCTCGTGGACAACTCCATCGTGGTGTTGGAGAGCATATACCGAAGAAGAGAGATGGGCGACAGCATGTTCGATGCTGCGCTGTATGGCACTAAGGAAGTAACCCTGGCCATATTGGGTTCGACTCTTACGACGCTGGGCGCTTTCGTGCCGGTAGTGTTCCTTTCAAGCCTAGCGGGTCAGATCTTCAAGGACTTGGCCCTCACTGTGACGTACTCCCTTGCCGCATCGCTTTTCGTCGCCCTTACGATCGTGCCTCTCGCCAGCTTGAAGCTGAACCTGAGGGCTCCTAAGGGTGTTAAGACTGAAGCCGACGAAGTGGTGCTGACGGAGAGGCAAAAGTACGAGCGGTATAGCAAGAAGAAGTCGATGATGATCTACGAGAACAGCATGCTGTGGGGACTCAAGCACAGATGGTACATAGTCGGGATAATGATAGTCGCGCTAGCGCTGTCGCTCTACGGTTATACGAAGCTCGACCAGGAATTCCTGCCAAAGATGGACATGGGCAGGATAGACGTGACGATAACGCTTCCGGCTGGGAGCCCGACCGAGAAGACGAACGATGCATCCAAGGAATTCGAGGCATTGCTGCTGGGAATGCCGTGGGTAGAATCGGTCTCGGCACAAGTAGGAAGCCTTGGTACGGGATCTTACCTGGCGCTTGTGCTATCGAATGCGGCTAATGAATCTACCCTTGGAGTAAACATAAAACAGGGCAAGGACAAGATATCCATGAACGAGGCCGTAGTCAAGGTAAGGGAAGTGGCAGAACAAGTCAAGGCCGATTATCCCGGAACCTCGGTTACGGTGGACACATCCGGTTTCGGATCCCTCCTCGGAGGTTTCATAGATATATTTGGCACGAAGATTACGGTGAGCGTGACAGGGAGCAACGCGGAGGGCATCAACCAGGTCGCTGCTGAGCTGACCGACAAACTAAGGAAGACGAGCGGCATAGTGGACGTAGTCTCGGACCTGGAGAACACCCAACCGGTCATGCTACTTGACGTCAACAGGACGAGGGCTCTAATGGGCGGGCTCACGGTCGCACAGATAGGCCTGGGCGTAAGGACGAGCTCGCTCGGCACTACGGTGACCAATATCAACATCGACGGTGAGTCGGTGCCCGTAATAGTGAAGCCTTCGAAGGGCGGGGAACAGACCCTTGCTTCTATGATGGACCTTCCGGTGTCGAGCACGGTATCGATAATGAGCATGATGGGAGATACTTCTTCCTCTGCTGCTTCGGCGGCAAGCTCGCTTATGTCACCGGTAACTGACGTTTATGTGAACAAAGTTGCCACACCGGTGTCCGAGACAGGGCCTGTGCAGCTGCTTAGGCGCAACGGCGAGAGGATAATCCAGGTGACGTACGCGTTTGACGAGTCGCTTAAAGTAGGCAATGCTCAGAAGATAGCGGAGGATATTGCAGCGAGCATGGAGTTGCCTGACGGAGTGGACGTCAACTTCGGTGGAGTGTCGGAGCTGCTGACCGAGGGCTTCAACGACTTGTACTTCGCAGCGGGCCTTGCGTTGTTCATAGTCTACTTCGTGATGGCGGTACAGTTCGAGTCATTCATGTATCCTTTGATAATCCTGTTCACTGTCCCGCTGGCGCTGATAGGAGCCGTCGTACTACTGATCATCAGCGGCACGGGAGTCGGCATCAGCGCACTTATAGGAGCGATAGTCCTTGTCGGCGTCGTCGTGAACAACGGCATAGTCCTGGTCGACTTCATACTGCAGATGAGGGCGAAGGGCTTCAGTACTGACGAAGCGATAGTGATATCGGCCCGTTCAAGGCTCCGTCCTATACTGATGACCGCACTCACTACGATACTCGGTCTTGTACCGATAGCCCTGTCCACGGGAAAAGGGTCGGAGATAAGCAAAGGCATGGCCCTTACCGTAATCGGAGGGCTTACCGCCGCGACTTATCTTACTTTGGTAGTAGTGCCTGTCGTGTTCAAGATCTTCGACGATTTCACGAATTGGATAGGCAGGCGCAAGGAGGTAAAGGTCAATGAAGTCTAGAATAGCCGCTGCTCTTGTGGTGGCATTGCTGATCGCAGCAGCCGTTCCTTCGGTCACCATGGCTACCGACGAACAGTTCAGGCTAAAGCTGAAAGAAGGAGAATCCATAGCCTTCATAGGCGCTGAAGCCGGCCTGGACTCGGATGAGAAGCTCGTATTGGACCTGGATTGGACGGGCCTTTCGATAGTGATGGACGTCATGGGGGTCAACACCAGGATAGGACTCGCCATGGACTTCTGGAAGCCCGGAGAGCCCGCGTCCAATTTCGGGGTAACCGGGGGCATAGGCCTCGATTGGACCCAGATAATCAGCCTGCTCGCAGTGGTCGAGACATCAGGCAATGCTTTCATTCAGAAGACGGCATCGGGCTTGACAGGCGCCGTTACGGCAAGGGTGGCAGCCAACACCGCCAAGCTTGCAATCGAGCTGGACACTGGGGCGATGTGGCCCGGTTTCGATAAGTACCCCGCAAAGATGATCGGCCAGGCCTCCTGGTCCGAGAAGGCTGACAAGATGGATTCCGGACAGGGCTGGCTAGAGCTGGCGTTCGCTTTCCAGAGCTCGAAGGACAGGAAAGACGCCGTTAGGCTCTCCTATTCAAGGGACATCGCCGAGGAGCTCAACAGGTTCGATGTCGGCTACAGCACGAGCTTTAGCCCCGAAAGCACGGGCTTTACGATCGGCTTGTACACAGGACTGGGCTTCGGCCAGCTCATACCGATACTCAACTCCGAGTTCTTCGCCCAGTACGACATAACGGACGATATCGGCATCCAGGCAGCGCTTGGCGCCCAGGGAGGCCTGTACCCGATGGCATGGTTCAGGGGCAAGGCGTGGGCGGAGATAAACGAGGCTGCGATACTGGAACTGGAGGGCAAGACCCCTATCATAGTGCTCGACCCGTCCGCATCCAGGCTCTATCTGGAGGATCTTTCCAGGTTCATAAGCCTTGGCGTCACGTTCCCGAAGGCCTTGATGAGCAAAGTACTCTTGAAATACGATTTCAACGAGCAGACCTTCGGTCTTGGATATTCGATGAAGTTCTAGTTGAGGAGGTAATAGATGTCGTCCACGCAAGTGCCCGAAGAAGCGCTTGAAATAGAAGCACACGCCTCGCCCTCCGAGGATGCGGAAATCCTGGAGGGCGAGACTTTGGATGAAATCAAGGCAGAGGCAAAAACGAAATCCGTCGTTATGGACAAGGAAACGATAGAGTACCTTGAAAAGCATCCGGGCAGGATCGGATCGTTCATACTCAAGCTGGCCCTTCCTGCTATCGCAGACAATGTGCTCGCCACTGTGACCCAGATGGCGGACATGATAATGGTAGGAAGGCTAGGGGCGGCGGCGGTCGCCTCCGTAGGCCTTTCCAATCAGCCGCTATTCCTCATACAGGGCCTGTTCATGGGGATCGGTGTCGGGGTCACCGCGGTAGTGGCCAGGCTTTATGGCGCAGAACGCAGGGATGAAGCGAACCACATAGCACAGCAGTCGCTCATCTTCGCATTCATCTTATCGGCCCTGCTATGCGGGACGTGGTACCTGTTCGTCCCCCAGGTGATCAAGTTCATGGGTGCTCAACCGGATGTCCTCGGACTAGGAATAGTCTATATGAGGACTATTGTCCCGGGTCTGTTCATCCTAACACTCAACATGATGATGGCGTCCGCTCTCAGAGGGGCGGGCGACACGAAGTCCCCCATGGTCGCGAACGTAATGATCAACGTGATCAACATATTCGGCAACTATGCGTTGATCTTCGGCCATTTCGGCATGCCAGCGATGGGCGTGCAGGGCGCGGCGCTCTCTACGACAATATCAAGGATGATAGGCACGCTCATCCTCTTTTACATAATGACCCAGGGCAAGGGCGTCGTGCAGTTCAAGGTCTCGGACGGCATCCGATTGGATCTGCACGCCGTCAAGAGGGTACTAAGGGTTGGACTTCCCACTGCGGCTGAGAGGGTAAGCCTGAGCTTGGGTATAACCTTCTATACCAGGATAGTCGCATCATTGGGCACGATGACCTATGCGGCTCACCAGATAGCGATCAACGCTGAGCAGATATCTTACATGCCGGGATTTGGCTTCGCCACGGCCGCGACGGCACTGGTGGGACAGGCACTTGGGGCGGGGAGCAAGAAGATGGCCGAGCGCGCCGGCTGGACTGCCTGGAAGATGGGTGCCATACTGTCCGGGGTAATGGCGAGCGTGTTGTTGATCTGGCCGGAGCGCCTGATAGGGCTGTATGTGAGCGATCCTGAGATCATCCGCCTAGGGGCTATGTGCCTTCGCATAATGGGACTTGTACAAATACCGATGTCAACAGGTTTTACCATAGTAGGGGCTTTGAGGGGCGCGGGTGATACGAAGGCCGTGCTGTTCCTTACGATGTTCAGCGTATGGTGCGTGCGCTTCATGGGAAGCTGGTTCGCCGTCAACGTACTAGGCCTGGGGCTTTTCGGAGCATGGGCTGTAATGGCGCTGGATTGGTGTACGAGGGCGACCGTATTCATGCTGAGATGGAAGACCGGGCACTGGAAAGAGAGAAAAGTCTAGGGACTGCCGGCAAAATGGTCTAGGCTGATATGACAATGGATCCAGGACCGGACGCTTTGAGGATAAGCACCCTCGCGTCCGGTTCTGGATTTTTGGGCTTCACAAACCTAGGCATGTTTATGTATAGTAAGATAATCTTAGCATTACAAAAGGAATGGTGAATGTAGAGTACCTCATCATGATTTAAGGTAATGGGGACAATTGGAGGTCATAAAAGGAAATGGATGAAAAGCTGAAGAAGATAGGCATCCTGACGGATACGGTATCCGACCTTCCGGACGACATAGCCGCCAAGTACGGCATAGAGGTGATACCACTTAAGATCCACATAGACGACAAGACGTACCTGGCTAAGAAGGACATAACTGACGAGCAGTTCTTCAAGCTGCTGAGCAGCACCAGCGCAGTGGCCAAGACCTCGCAGCCGAGCCCGTTCGAGTTCCAGGTAGCATATGAGAGCATGTTGAGAAGGTATGAAATGATCCTGTCGATACACGCTTCCACCGAGCTGAGCGGCACGTTCCAATCTGCTCAGTTGGCTAAGGATTCGATTGACCCGAAACTTGCGGAGAGGATCACCCTCTTCGATACCGGTCAAGCTTCTATGGGCGAAGGAATGATGGTCGTAAAAGCCGCGGAGATGGCCGAATCCGGCGATGAAGCGCACAAGATAATCAAGGAGCTGGAGAGGATATCTAAGGTCATCAAGACCCGCTTCGTCCCGGATACGCTCAAATACCTTGAAAGGGGCGGAAGGATCGGGAAGGCCAGTGCATTCCTAGGAAATATACTCAGCATAAAACCCCTGCTAGGCGTTGATAAGATAGTATATCCTGTAGAAAAGGTAAGGGGCGGCAGAAACGTAGTGCCCAAACTATTGGAGCAACTAAAAGGAAGCCTTAAGGCCTCCGATAAATTCCGTGCCTGTATACTTAGTTCGAACATGCCGGATGAGGAAGAACAGCTAAGGCAGGCGGTATCATCGGACAGCAGGGCGGTAGGCATCATGGACGCGAAGCTAGGGTCGGTCATCGGCTGCCATGTCGGGCCGAAGGTCATAGGACTGGTCTGGTACACGATCTAGGAAGAATATCAAGAGAGCCTAAACTACTAGGACGGAGGCCTGTATGGTCTCCGTCCCTTTTTAAGCCTATTTATCCGGCCAAAGTAAAGCCGGAGGATGCTATTATTATAATCAAGCGCCAACTCCGTGCCAAAACCCTGGGCAGCGATTGTCATGCTAAATGGGGAATGTGTTAATTAGCAGGTGTTATTAATGGTGGCCCAGGCAGGAATCGAACCTGCGGCCAACGGTTTAGGAAACCGCTGCTCTATCCCCTGAGCTACTGGGCCACACTGGCGCGCCTGGCAGGATTTGAACCTGCGACCTGCGGATTCGTAGTCCGTCACTCTATCCACTGAGCTACAGGCGCCTGACTTAATCAGTTTACAACAGCGCAATTGCTTAGTCAAGGAATTCAAGCCATTCGAAAGGTAGGTAAACCATGCTTTCAAACGCTACGAGAGAAGTAAAGGATTACCTGGCCAGAGTGCTGGAAGACGCGAGGGTGAGGAAGCTGATGAGCTTCCTTGAGGAAGACCATTCGCGGTTGGTGGACGAACAGTGCGAGATGGCACTTTTAGAGGCCCCGCCCCTATTCGAGAGGAGAAGGGCGGAGGAGATGGCAAGGAAATTCGCAGGCCTGGGCCTTACGAATGTGTGCGTGGATGATGCGCTGAACGCAACCGCAAAGCTGCAAGGAAGCCTAGGATTCGGAGAAGTGCTGGCAGAGGCCCATCTCGATACCGTTTTCCCCTTCGAGACGGTGAAGAAGATAACTCGGGGCAACGACCGGATCGAAGCTCCGGGCATAAGCGATAACTGCAGAGGCCTGGCCGCAATCTTGGGAATCGTAAGGGGCATCCAGCACGCTGGGATCGTACTTAAGAAGGACGTGACGTTCGCCGGAACGTCGGGCGAGGAGGGCATCGGGGACCTGAAGGGGATGAGGAACCTCTTCATGAGGGATCCCGCGAGGTTCGATTTCTGCCTTTCGATAGACGGGCACGGCACAGGCCACTTCGTATTCGATGGCACTGGCAGCAGGCGCTATTCGGTGGTATTCGAGACCCAAGGCGGCCACAGCTGGACAGATTTCGGCGTCTCTAGCGCCGTGCATGCCATGGGCAGGGCAATCGCCAATATAACGCAGATAGCTGTCCCGGACGATCCGAGGACTTCATATAACGTCGGTACTGTGAGCGGGGGCACTTCCGTGAACGCTATAGCGCAGAAGGCGGAGATGCTCGTCGACTTGAGGTCAGTGTCGAACGAGGAGCTCGACAGGCTTGAAGCGAAGTTCATGGGCGCCGTGACAGCTGCATGCTCGGAAGAAAAAGCAAGATCCAGCAGGAAGACGGACGTCCGTGTATGTTTCAGGAAGGTGGGCGACAGGCCCGCCGGGAAGCAGAAGGAGAATTCACCGGCCAAACCACTCGCGATGGCGAGTTCCGAGTTGCTGGGGATAAAGTACGAGGATGACGGACCTTCCAGCACGAACGCAAACATACCCGTATATTTCGGCGTACCGAGCCTGTGTATGGGAGCCGGCGGGGAAGGCGGGGGCATCCATACGGTAGAGGAATGGTTCTCCCCGGCGGACGGATGGAGGGCGGTGCAGCAGGCGGCCCTGATCCTAATAGCGACGGCCGGCCTCTCCTAGACGATAGACCAGGAGAAGTATGGTTTAAAATGACGCTCCCCCGGACTTTGACGATCACTTCTTGCCGTCAGCCCGGGGGAGCTGTTTTTATTTTGGCTCTCTAGATGGTCAATGTACCTGCCAGCTTAAGGTAGCTTCCCCACCGGAGCCAGGTAGAGCGTGAATTCATCATCGCCGTCAACGCCGAGGAGCTTATCTATCGAGGATTGGTCATACGCGGCTACGGCACAGGTGCCGAAGCCGATGGCCCCCGCGGCAAGATACATATTCTGGCAGACGTGCCCCGCATCCAGCAGGAGTACCTTGTGGGCCGAAAGAGGATACCGCCATTCACTCCTGTAGGGGATAGCCGTCCATGCGAAAGCTGCAGCGGACTTACCAATAAAGGCCTGGTTGTTGCATGCTTCGGAAAGGAGCTCCTCAAGTCTGTCGGCTTCTTTTACCAGCGTCAGCCCGTGCTCCATCGCCAGGTACCTGTAGATGCCCTTCTTTAGGCCTTCCACTTTGAATGCGAACACGTAGGTCTCGAAAGCGTGCCTCGACCCTGCAGAAGGCACGGTGCGCCTGGTGGCGACGCCGCCTCTGAATATGCCATGCACGCCCTGCGTGGCCCATAGCAGCCAGGAAAGCTGGTCCAATCCCATCGGCTCATCCTTGAACTCCCTAGTACTCCTGCGGTCTTTCACTAGCTTCATGAAGTCGTTATTCAGAAGCCGCACCGAATCGTAGGCAGGCAGTTCAATGACATCCATGCCCTCGGCCAACGGTTTTTCGAGCGGCGGAGGAGCGAGCCCCTTCTGCTGGTCGCTCATCATACGCGCAGTGTCGGGGAACGACGATTTCATGCTCCGTCTAAGTTCCTTGACCAGGTCCATATGATCCCTCCTTAGCGACATGACCTCTATCCGTGATTCGATTATACTATGCATGTAACGGGCGAATAATCTCCAAAAAGGAAGAGGGGACCCCATGTCAGAGAGCGGGACCAGCCATAGGAAGTTCATGGCGATCGCCATCGAGGAAGCGAAGAAGGCGCTCGAGGAGGGCGAAGTGCCAGTCGGCGCATGCATAGTGATGGAACAGGAAGTAATCGCTCGGGCGCACAACATGAGGGAAGGGTATTCAGATTCTACGGCCCATGCGGAGATGCTGGTCATCAGGGAGGCATCGTTCAGGCTTGGCAGGTGGAGGCTTTCGGACTGCACGCTCTATGTAACGCTGGAACCTTGCGCCATGTGCGCGGGGGCCATAGTCCAGGCAAGGCTTGGGACCCTCGTCTTCGGCGCCTTCGACGATAAGGCTGGAGCCGTAGGCAGCCTCTACGACATACCGAGGGACTTCAGGCTCAACCACTTTGTCGAAGTCATCCCGGGGATAATGTCCGAGGAGACTTCGGAGCTCATGAAGGGCTTCTTCACGGGCAAGCGCTGATCCGACCGCTGCTGGGAATGCAGAATGCGGTAATCGTCCGGGTGCGGGTGAAGCGCCCTTTGGCCTTGCCGGCGGTCACAATTCGATTGATTCATGAGGCAGGATGCTATAAAATGAAATTTGCCGTCTTGATATAACGACCAGTCAGCGACGGCGCAAGATGGAGAGATGGCTGAGTGGTCAAAAGCGCTCGCCTCGAAAGCGAGTGAGCCGTTACCGGCTCCGTGAGTTCGAATCTCACTCTCTCCGCCATAACTGAATAGTCCCCGTCCGAAAAGTTTCCCGGACGGACACGGAGAGGTGGCTGAGATGGTCTAAGGCGCTCGCCTGGAGAGCGAGTAGGCAGATGACCTCTGCCTCGTGGGTTCAAATCCCACCCTCTCCGCCATTTCTTTTACAAGTTTGGCCGCGCTAGGCGGGGAGTTAGCGGTGCCCTGTACTCGCAATCCGCTACAGCGAGGCTTAATCCCTGCCCTAGGCCCTCATTCATGAGGCAGTCCGGCACAAGCGGCATTGATGTCCGGGCCCTGCGCAATGAGGACTTGTGAACCCCGTCAGGATCGGAAGATAGCAGCGGTAAACAGGAAACCTCATGTGCCGCGGGACAGCCTGGATGGAGCCGGCTATGCCGGTAACGCTCGTGGGTGAATGTCGAAGGCAGGTGCGCGGCCATCCTATCGGGCGGGCTCATTCGGGTCCGCCCGTTTTTCATACGGCACATACAGGAATTCTAGGCATAGAATATAGAACATAGAATAAAACTGTAACGGAGGGCGACATGTCTTACCTATCGTTGTACAGGCAGTGGCGGCCTCAGACCTTCGAGGACATAGTGGGCCAGGACCACATAGTGAGGACGCTTAAGAACGCGATAGCGAACGGTCGCGTAGTACACGCCTACATGTTCTCCGGACCGAGGGGCACCGGCAAGACGTCCACGGCGAAGGTCTTCGCGAAGGCCCTCAACTGTGTCGAAGGACCTACGGTAAAACCTTGCGGGAAGTGCACGTCTTGCGTCGCCGTGAAAGAAGGGAACGCGCTCGACGTGATAGAGATCGACGCCGCGTCCAACAGGGGCATCGACGAGATAAGGGACCTAAGGGACAAGGTGAGGTTTACTCCCGCCCAGGGAAGGTACAAGGTATACATCATAGACGAAGTCCACATGCTCACGATGGAGGCCTTCAACGCGCTATTGAAGACGCTCGAGGAGCCGCCTTCGCACGCGATATTCGTCCTGGCCACGACTGAGGCCAACAGGGTTCCCGCGACGATACTCTCAAGGTGCCAGAGGTTCGACTTCAACAGGCTGAACCTCGCACAGCTAACGAAGCACCTTACGAAAGTCGCCGACCAGATGGGCATCGAATACGAGAAGGACGCCTTGAACTTGCTGGCAAGGAAGGCCGAAGGAAGCGCCAGGGATGCGCTGGGGCTCATGGAACAAGTCAGCGCCCTGGGTGAGAAGCTTACCCCCAAGTTGATATCGGACATGCTCGGCGCCACCGAATTTGAACGGCTTGAAGGCATCGCAGCCGCGATAGCCTCCTCCGACATTACGGGCCTTTTCCCGCTAGTTACCGACACGCTGATGTCAGGGACGGACCCAAGGCAGCTGCTGGGCGAGATGGGGGAGCATTTCATGGACCTGATGCTGGCCAAGGACTGCCCAGCGAGGAAGGATCTGCTGCATTCGGGGGAGGAGAGGTTCGACCAGCTGAAGAAGGCTGCCGAAGCGTTCGATCGTGCCAGGCTGCAGGAGATAGTCTCCTTGATAGGAGTGGGGCTCTCCGAGATAGGGAAGGCTCCGAATACCAGGCTCGCCCTGGAGCTCTTCCTTGCAAGGCTGGTAAGCGCCGGGAATGCCTCCCAATCCCTTTCCGCCGCCATGTCCGAAACGGTTTCAGCAAGCCATTCGGCAGCAGTCTCTAGAGCATCGGCACACGACGTTACCGTTAAGGCGGCTGAGAAAAAAGAGGTCGCAAAAACGGATAGAAAGGAAGCGGTGGCCCAGGCAGCACCGGTGGTGGAGAAAGCTGCCGAGGGACCGCAAAAGGCCGATGTGCCACCATTCTGGGGACAGCTCCTAGACGAACTGAGGCTGAGGAGCATAAGGGTCGAGGCGTTGGTGAGGCAGTCGAAGCCCTCATTCGACGGGACCACGTTGATATTGGAATATCCTTCCAATTGGTTCTTCCATCATCAGAAGATGCAGGAAGAACCCAACCAGAACCTGATGAAAGAAGTACTGAAGGCCGTTACGGGAAACGAGGTTGCGTACAAGTGTGTCCTTCTTGGTGACGGTGACAAGGATAAACCAGAGAAGGAGAAACCTGCCGAGGAAAAAGAGAAGCCTTCGAGGGGGGCCGCCAAGAAAACGAAACAGGTCGCGAAACCCAGGACCGAAGAGGGCGGAAAAGCCGAGGAAGTCGGATTCGACGAGATCGAGATCGAGGACGAGAAGGTCAAGAAGAGCGTCGAGATGGCGAAGGCTCTTTTCGGAGAAGTAGAGATAAAGATAGTAGAAGACTAGCTTATCCGGAGGTAGTGACAGATGGGCATCAACATGCAGAAGATGATGAAACAGGTCCAGAAGATGCAGCAGGACGTGGCAAGGGTACAAGAGGAGCTCGCTAACAGGAATGTGGAGGGCAGCGCCGGCGGCGGGGCGGTGAAAGCGGTGTTCACGTGCGCGAAAGAGCCGGTGGAATTCAAGATCGACCCTTCGGCGGTCGATCCTGAGGACGTCGAGATGCTAGAAGAGATGATACTCGCGGCTACCAAGGAAGCGCTAAGAGCCGCCGAGGACATCGCCCAGAAGGAGATGTCCAAGGTTACTGGCGGTGTCGGGCTTCCCGGCATGGGCTTTTAGGAGGGCCGATGAAAGCGCCTGAATCGATGGTGAAGCTGATAGAGCAGCTGCGTAAGCTCCCGGGAGTGGGCCCGAAGACAGCGGGTAGGATGGCGCTGCACATCCTGCAGATGGACCCTGAGACGGTCGCAGGGCTTGCTGAAGCCATGGTCAAAGCGAAGGAGCTTATCCACCCTTGTCCGGTCTGCTTCAACTATACGGACGAGGACCTCTGCTGGGTCTGCAAGGACGATAACAGGGACAGGAGCACGATCTGCGTGGTCGAAGGCGCAGAAGGCGTACTTGCCTTGGAGCGAATGGGAGAGTACAAGGGCCTCTATCACGTACTGGGAGGGAACATCTCTCCCATGAACGGCAAGGGGCCAGACGACGTAAGGCTCAGGGAGCTTCTTGAGCGGCTTAAGGAAAACCGAGTGAGCGAGGTGATACTCGCTACCGATCCCGACGTTGAGGGAGAAGCGACCGCGCTGTACATCTCGAGATTGATCGGGGATTCCGGCATCAAGGTAACCAGGCTGGCAAGAGGCCTTCCCGTAGGAGGAGACCTCGAGTACGCGGACGAGGTCACGCTTATGAGGGCGATGGAGGGCAGGCGGAAGCTATAGGCCGTTTTAGCTGGAGTGGAGAAACCTCCTGAAGTTGGCTTTAAATTGGGGAATTTTCCTGTTGACTTGATCACTTCCTGGTGCTAAATTAATAAATGTCGCGCCGCTAAGGCGAGGCGGCTCTTTGAAAACCGGGAATAAGGAAGGAAAGCAAGAAGGAAAAGA
>ERZ795059.71-NODE-71-length-149928-cov-63.617830_pt1 | contig 149928 bp, 182 predicted proteins | sample MGYA00375143_ERZ795059 | MGnify/ENA primary metagenome ERZ795059 (study PRJEB30188, sample SAMN05720168) | activated sludge metagenome | isolation source: Anaerobic digester | place: USA | collected 2015-01-07 ... | reverse complement strand
GAGGCCCCGCCCGCGAAGGCGAAGGCGAAGCCCGCCAGCGACGACGATGACGAGGCCCCGCCCGCGAAGGCGAAGGCGAAGCCCGCCAGCGACGACGATGACGAGGATGCTCCGGTGGTGCCGCCCAAGGCGAAGGCGAAGCCCGCCAGCGACGACGATGACGAGGCCCCGCCCGCGCCGAAGGCCGGGGGGAAGAAGAAGTACCAGGTCGACGACGACGACGCCTGACGTATAGGCGCCCCACATCGGCCCGTACGCGTGAACCGGCGGTCCACGCGTACGGGCCCCCTCTCGTTCTAGGATCCACCATGGCCGACAAGAAGCCCCGCTACCGCGTCATCGAGGAGCCCGAGCAGCCCGACCCCGAGGACCTGCCGCCGTTCAGCGGCATCGTGGTCGAGAAGCTCAATCCCAAGTTCGCCAAGCTCGGAGGTTCCGTGGCGCGTGCCGACGCCATGGAGTACCTGCACGAGCCCAAGACCTTCGTCAAGACCGGCATCTATCCGCTGGACGAGGTGCTCAGCGGCGGCAACGGCATCCCGTGCGGGCGCTTCATCGAGGTGTTCTCCCCCGAGAGCGTCGGCAAGTCTGCGCTGTGCGAGTTCCTCGTCGGTCGCTTCAAGCAGCTGCGCGGGACCAACCACTACATCGATACCGAGCAGACCATCTCCTACGACCACCTGGCGTGCTACGGAGTGCAGAAGGGCGACTTCATCATGCCCGACCTCCCCGACCTGGAGTCGGTGTGGGACTACGTCGTCGGGGTCGTGAAGGCGCTCAAGGAGCGCAACGAGGAGAGGCAGGCGAAGAAGTTGAGGCCGGAGGCGCCCAACCTCATCGTCCTGGACTCCCTGGCAGCCACCCCTTCCCGCGCCGAGCTGGACGAGGACGAGCACGACGATAGCCACGTCGGCCTGCAGGCCCGGTCCAATGCCAAGGGCGTGCGCAAGACCCTGCGGTCGTTCAGCGCGTCCGATGTCGTGTTCCTGTGCGTGAACCAGATCCGCGACAAGATCGGTTCGACCGGGTACGGTCCCAAGACCGACACGCCCGGAGGCAGGGCGCTGAAGTTCGCCTACTCCATCCGTCTCAAGCTGGCGAAGATCGAGACGCTCAAGAAGGGCGACATCCCCGTGGGTCACGTGATCGAGGTCACCACCGTCAAGAACAAGCACGCCCCGATGGGGCAGAAGTGCCAGATCGTTCTGTCCTACCTGCGCGGCATCGACGTGAACTGGTCCAACTTCCTCTGGTTCCAGAAGCACCGCATCATCGTCGCCAAGGGTAGTGCCGGCTACGCGTTCCACGGCAGCAGCGAACGGTTCCGTAGGTCCGACTTCGGGGACTTCTGCTCCCGCAACAAGGAGCTGGTGGCCGAGGCGGCCAAGAAGTGCATCCAGAAGGACAGGGCGACCTTCCTCGCCGAGGCCGGCGACGCCCGGGATGAAGCCGTCGACGATGACGAGGCGGAGTGAACCGCCGTTTCAGGGGATTGGCGCCCGTCCGGCCGATCCCGTAGAGTCAGGTCCATAACCCAAGCGCCGGCCGTCGGCCGGACAGTACAAGGAAGACGCCACCATGGCCAAGACCCCCGATGCCGCTCCCGCGGCTCCCAAGATCCCGCGCGGCGGGCTCAACCTCCAGAACCTGCCCATGGACAAGGTGTCCATCAAGAAGGGCTTCAACCCCCGCTCCGACCTGGGCGACCTGGGTGAGCTGAAGCGCTCGCTCACCGAGCAGGGCATGCAGGTGCCCGTGATCGTGTGCCCGACCAAGGACGGCGCCGACACCTACTACATCGTCGCCGGCCACAGGCGCTTCACCGTGTGGCAGGAGATGGGCAAGACGACCATCCCCGCCAGCGTGCGCAACGACCTGACCATCGCGAGCCCCGAGGCCTTCGCGCTGGCCGTGTCCGAGAACAGCGAGGACGTGCGCTCTAGCCTCAGCCCGCTCGACCAGGCCAACGCCTTCAAGAAGATGCTGGAGCAGGCCGGGGGCGACGGGAACGAGGCGAAGGTCGGCAAGATGGCCGGCTACACCGTGACCCACGTGCGCCGCACCCTCAAGCTGTTGGTCGTGCCCAAGGCGATCAAGGAGCGCCTGCAGAAGGGCGAGATCAGCACCCGCGCCGCCGTGGCGGTGGCCGACGTGCCCGACGACATCCGCGATCGCGTGGTCCAGCGCGTCCAGGCCGGCACCACCGAGGGCGAGGTCGCCCGCCTGGTGAACGAGATCCGCCGCGAGGCGCGTTCCGCCGGGCAGACCGCCCCCGCCGCCGGGCGCGGGCAGTCCCAGGCGCAGGCCGGCAGCCGCCACAACGTGCCGGTCGGCACGACCGGCGGCACCTTCGTCAGCCCCAAGGGCATGCGCGAGGTGCGCAAGATGCTGGAGCACGTGGCCGCCGATGCGCTGAACGCCCGCGAGGATCTCAAGACGGCCGAGGATGATTCCGACGAGGCCAAGGAGGCGGCGACGCAGTATCTGACCAAGGCCAACCAGCTCGTGGCCCTGCTGTGGCAGGTCGGCGGGGTGGACAAGATGGACATCAACACCAAGGACTTCAAGCGCGCCCTGGACGAGATCGCCGAGCGCCTGGAGGCCCGGATGGCGAAGGACAAGAAGGCCGATGCGCCGCCCGCCGCGGCTGCGACCGCGGCGGCCTCCGCGTCCGGCAGGGACGACGACGGCGAGGAGGAGTGACGCTGGCGGGCCCCCGTGAAACGGCGTTTCACGGGGGCCTTTCACCTCTATCCGTTATCGTGGAGGCGTCATGCGCATTCTCGTAGTCGATGGCAACAACCTGATAGCGCGCGGCACCTATGTACTGCCCAACGCGCAGACCCCCGACAACCGCCCCGTCGGAGGGCTGTACATCGCCATCAAGATGATCCGCGCCTTCCTGGCGGTGGAGAACCACGATGCCGTCCTGGTGGCCCTGGACAACGGCGTGCCCGCCTTCCGCAAGGAGGTGTGCCCCGAGTACAAGGCGCAGCGGCGCGAGGCGCGGACCCCCGAGGAGGAGAAGGTGCACCGCGCCTACGTGGCGCAGGTGGACATGTGCCAGGAGCTGTTCAGGCCGTTCGGCCTCGTCACCGCCCGCGCCAAGGGGTGGGAGGGGGACGATGTCGTAGCCGCCTTGGCGCTGTCGCGGCTCAAGGAGCACACCGTCACCGTCCTGTCCTCCGACCGCGATTTCACGCAGTTGGTCGACGGGTCCCGGGTGCGCATGTGGGACGTCGGCAAGGACCGCTGGGTCGACCCCGACCCGCACTTCTGCCTCAAGCGGTGCATGGACCCGAAGGCGTCCGACAACCTCGACGGCGTGCCCGGCATCGGCGCCAAGAAAGCCGACAAGCTCGTGGAGGCGTGCCTGACCTCCGGGGCCGAAGCTACCCTGCCCGGGTTCCTGGCGTGGTGCGCGGAGCGGGAGAAGGTGGACGACCCGCTGGGGCGCATGTGCAAGAAGGTCGTCGCCGAGCAGCAGAAGATGCGCGCCAACTGGCGGTGCACCTCGCTGGCCGCGACCGCCTCCGAGTGCGATGCCGTGCTCAAGTTCAGGCGTACCGAGCCCGACAAGGACCTGGCGCGCGCCGCCATCCGGGAGCTCGGCCTCAAGCCGCTGGCCGAGGAGTTCTCGGCGCTGTGGCCGCCGTTCGGGAGCCTGCGATGCCCGGTGTGAGCTATCGCGTCGTCGCCGTCGATGGTACCCCCATAGGTGCGCCCAAGGACAAGCCGTTCGAGTGGATGGAGCTCATGTTCTCGATCTGCCCCGACGGGAGCAGGTACGAGATGGACGACGGAGGGGCTGACCCGGTCGTCCTCAAGGTGCGTCGCAACGGGGTGTGGCACGATTGGGAGCCGCCGCTGAGCGAGGCGCAGCAGGCCGCCTACGACGCCGCGATGCGCGGGGAGACGGTCATCATCACCGGCCCCGGCGGGACCGGCAAGAGCGAGGTGGTCCGCCGCATCGTGCGCGACCTGCGGTGCGAGCGCGGGAGGCAGGTGGCCGTGACCGGCAGCACCGGCCTGGCGGCTGTCAGCATCGGCGGGACGACGATCCACTCGTTCCTCGGTACCGGCATCGCCGGGGTGCGCGAGGCGGCCCAGCGCCAGATGACGTCCGAGAAGCTGTCCAAGGCCGGGGAGCGCATCGGCGCCACCGATGTCGTGGTCGTGGACGAGATCAGTATGCTGCACGGCGACTACCTCGATATGGCGCACTGGTGGATGAACCTCGCGTACGGGAACGGGACCGACGGCCCGCCGTTCGCCGGGAAGCAGTTCGTCTTCGTCGGCGACTTCCTCCAGCTGCCGCCCGTGATCCAGCCCGACGAGCGCATCCGCAGTAAGTACGCCTTCCAGGCGCAAGCGTGGAAGGACGCCAACCCGGGGTACTACTCCCTGCTGCACAACTACCGCCAGGTGGACGACGGCGACTTCCGCAAGCACCTCCTCCGCGTGCGCCGGGGCGCTGCCCCGCAGGACACCCTCGATTACTTCAACGCCCGCGTCGGGCAGTCGCCTCCCGCCGGGTCGCAGCCCACCCAGCTGTATCCGACCAACAAGAAGGCCGATGCGGTCAACGACGCCAAGCTGGATGCGCTGAAGGCCCCGGCGAAGGTCTTCAATGCGACGTACGAGGGGCACCCCAAGTGGCAGGAGGCGCTGCGGCGTAACCTGCCCTGCGAGGACCCGTTGGAGCTGAAGGTCGGGGCCGAGGTCCTGTGCACCTACAACAAGCCCGACAACGGGTACATCAACGGGACGCGCGGCGTGGTGGTCGACTTCGCCGACGACGGCGTGATGGTGCAGACGCGTTCCGGCGCCGTGGTCAAGGTGGTGCGGAACAAGTGGGAAATGCGCAACGCCAGCGATAAGCCGCTGGCGGCCGTCGTGCAGTACCCGCTGCGGCTGGCCTGGGCCATGACGATCCACAAGAGCCAGGGGGCGACGCTGGACGAGCTGGTGTTCGATCCCAGCGGCGTATTTGAGCGGGCCCAGGCGTACGTGGCCCTCTCCCGCGTGCGCACCATCACCGGCCTGTACATGCTGTCCCACCTGCGCCCCGAGCACGTCCGGGCGTCGAAGATCGTCGTCGATTGGTATCGGGCCCAGCGGGATAGGATGGCGGGTAAGCCTTGATCGGTTCCGGGGAAACCCGGAGGATGAGGTCCTCAACCCAGGAGTCCGTCGTGACCAAGAACGCAGAACCCGCCATCGACCGCACCCTCGACGTGCGCGCCGACCTCAACATCACCAAGGATGACCTCGTCGCCATCCGCATCGCCGACGTGGAGAAGCTGCTCCACGAGCAGAAGCTCCAGGTGCAGGAGGACCGCCGGAAGGCCGACGCCGCCCTGCGCAAGGCGCAGGAGGAGCTGCCCAAGCTGCAGGAGAAGATCGCCGCCCAGACCGTCGGGCACGAGCTGGCCGACCTGCTGAAGCTGGCCAACAAGTTCCGCTGCGACAAGAAGGCGTTCGAGGTGTCGACCTTCCTCCGCACCGAGGAGAAGCCGCGTCGCACCTACGCCGTCGCGGTGATCCACGGCATCGACGGGGTCGAGGCCGCGCGGGCGCTGTCCGCGCAGGATGCCGGCACCCTGGCGATGGCGCACCAGGCGGTCGACGAGGCCGAGAGGGCGATCAAGGAGTGCGAGGAGAGGATGCTCGACATCAAGCGCAAGCTCGCCGACATCCCGATGCTGGAGCGCCAGGCCAAGGCCGCCGTGGCCCGCGCCGTCATGGGCGACGGCGACGGCAAGACCCTGCTCTCCATCGTCCAGCGCGTCACCCTCGCCGGCCTGCCCGCCCCGAAGGAGTGAGTCGTGTCCAAGGTCGAGCGCGTCCCCGATGCCGTACTCCGGCTGCCCACCAAGCAGTGCTTCGTCATCCGTAAGGAAGGCAAGTGGGTGCTGTCGGACAAAGCCGGGGACGTGTTCGACCTTGAGCCCGGGGAGTACCTGGAGGTCGAGCTGCCCGTGGCCGACTACATCGATCACGACTGGGAGAACGGGAAGTCGGTTCAGAAGCGCAAGCCGGTCATGCTGACCTATCCGGTCGAGGAGGCGCTGGCGCGGCTGGAGACCATCCCCGGCGTGACCCACGCCGTCGATCGGTCTCAGCACATGTACGACCACCATGCCCCGCCGGAGCTGCACTCCTCGGCAGGGGTGTCCGACCGGTTCCGTCGGTATGCCGCCATCGGCGGCGAGGTGGCGACCGCCTACGATACGCCGTACTGGCACGATCCGCACCCCGCGCCCGAGGACGCCCCTCGCATCGCCGAGGTGGTGGCGAAGGTCGGCGGGAGGCTCGGGTGGCAGCGGCCGTACCATCCCACCGACAGCGGGTACAGTAAGATCGCCGACGCCCTGGCCCCCTTCGGGATAATCATCGACACTGGGACCGGGTCGTTCGTGCACGATCCCGTCCTCGCGGAGAAGCGCGCCAAGGGGCGCGCCCGCCGCAAGCAGTACGTCGCTGGCTCCGAGGACCGCGCCCGCCGGCAGAGGGAGGAGGCGCAGCGTGCCGACGAGGAGGAGCTGAAGACCATCCATTACGCTGACCTGGAGTTCTTCGACAGGGCGCTCGCGAGCGCCCTGGCTTCCGGAGTCGTCGCCGCCCTGCTGGCGTCGGAGTCCGATCCGCGCGTGTGCGCTTACGGTGAGGGCGCAGGCAGGGTGCGTGAGTGCTACGACGCGTGGGTGCTGTTCGGCAGCGACCCCGTCGCCTTCGGCCAGCGGCCCGTATTCATCGGGCGCAACAACGCCGCCGCCGAGAAGGTCGTCGCTACGTTCGTCGCGCGCCTCGGCGACCACTACCGGCGTGTCGCCAACCGCGCCCGCCGGGCGAAGGTGCCGAAGCCCAAGCCGCGCTTCGACCTGCGGTACTGGCAGCACGTCGGAGCCGTCGTCTCCGAGTTCTACGCCGATGCCGCCGCCTACACGGCAGCCGAGGAGGCCCGCGCCGTACGGGAGGCCGAGGAGGAGGCGAAGGCTCAGCAGGGTGTCGCGTGAACCGCCGTTTCACCGGTAAAATACGTCATATTCGTCGAGCTGGCGGGGTTGACAGAGGGGTTTTCCTGTTATGATGAAGGACCCAGGAGCCGATATGACCGCCCCTGCTGCCTCCCCCGACATTCTGCGCGTACTCTGCGGAGACGCCGACGCCCCCACCCGTACCGCCCGCACCCACCACGCGGAGTTCCCGCTGGAGAAGGTGAAGCTCGACCCCCGCGAGAACTACCGCTGGGGCTCCGAGGAGGCGATGCTGGCCGACCTCAAGGCCACCTCCCGCGATCCGTCCGACGGGTCGCAGGTGTGCACCTACGAGGTGCTGAAGGGCTCCATCCGCACCATGGGCGTCGAGGAGCCCGTCGGGCTCGTGCCTCGCGCCGACGGCACCTACCGCGTGGTGTACGGCTTCACCCGCGTCCTGGCGGCGAAGGAGGTCGGGCTGGCCGAGGTGCCGGCTTACGTGTACGACGCCGCGCTGCCCGAGGAGGAGGCGCAGCTCCTGCAGCTGCGCGAGAACAGCCTGACGCTGAAGCGCCAGGTCAACTGGGTGGCTGAAGTGGAAATGTACGACCGCCTGCTCGGCATGGTGCGGAAGGCCTTCGCCAAGACCCCGGCCGACCAGCTGCCGCGCGGGGACGCCGGAGAGCGCCTGACGCCTAAGAAAGCCGCCGCCCGGGTGGTGGCCAAGGCGTTGGGGGTCAGCTCCGCGACCATGCGGAACCGGCACTTCACGCTGCACCACATCGACCCGCGCGTGGTGGCCCTGTCCCGCGAGGGGAAGCTGAACTACGCCGCCGCCTGCGAGTTCTGCACCGGCGACGCCGCCGTGCCGTTCAAGGCCGAGTTCGTGACCAGCGTGATCGAGGCCCTGCAGTCCCGCGACGCCGCGATGGCCAAGGTCACGGCCGATACCGTGCGGCAGACCATGCGCCGCCTGCGCGCCGACAAGAAGGAGGCGTACGAGGGCGACCAGAGGCCGTCCACCGTCTGCGGCCAGGTCGCCGCCGGCACCCGTCAGAGCCCCGGCGCGCTCCGCGACCTGTGCGTCGCCATGTGGCGGCCCGTCCTGACCAAGTACCGCCTGACGCTGGCCTCCCCCGCCGAGGAGTGGGAGAAGATGCGGACGACCATCACCTGGCAGCGCATCGTCGGTATCGGCATCGCCGCCGCCGACGTGACCGAGCCGGTGCTGGAGCGCGGCGAGGATACCGGCCGGGCCGAGCTCCAGCACGAGGAGACGGCCTTCCGGTACGTCGTTGGCGCGCTGGTGCAGGCGGCCCTGGCGGCCGATATGCGCTACTCCGCCGAGAGGTTCCGCGAGTGGATCAGCAGCAGCAGCTTCGACGGTCTGAAGGCGAAGCGGTCCAACCGCCTCGAGTTCTACGGCGCCGTCCAGGCGGCCATGGATAAGGCCATGCACCGCAGCCAGATCCTGCCCATCGTCAAGAAGGCCCGCGAGGAGCTGCGCGAGCGGCTGAACGTATGACCGGCGGCATCGTCGTCGTATCCGATACCCACCTGCACGCCTACCCCGGGGCGGCGAGCGCGCAGGGCGGGAACCAGCGGTTGGGCCACATCGTGCAGGCTATGGATGCGGTGCTGGATTACGCCCGCGCCGTGAAGGCCGCCGCTATCGTGCACGCCGGCGACCTGTTCCACGACCGCAAGGGCGTGCGCCCCGAGGCGCTGCACCGGGCCGGGGAGTGGATGGACCGCGTGCACTCCGTCGGCATCGACCTGCACCTGCTGGTGGGCAACCACGACCTGTCGCTGGACTGCATGACCCACTCGCTGCGCGGGTTCAACGGGCGAGCCCTCGTGCACGCCGCGACCGAGCTGGCCGACGTTGGGCCGTTCCGCTGCGGGTTCACGCCGTACGACGAGGACCCGGCGAAGGTGCGGGAGTCGTGCCGCCGGTTGTCCAAGCAGCGCGTGCAGTTCCTGTTCGGGCACCTGGGGTTGGGCGATCCCAAGTTCTCCAACTGCGTGCCGGCCGAGTACGAGGTGCCCGGGCGCATCGCCGTGGACGATTTGTACCCCGACGACTTCGCGCAGGTGCTCCTGGGGCACTACCACCTGGCGCAGCAGGTGACGCCGCGCGTCCGGTACATCGGGTCGCCGTTGCAGCTGTCCTTCGGGGAGGCCGACCACCCGAAGGGGTGGCTGTACGTCACCCCAGCGGGGCGCGTCGACTGGGTGGAGAACAAGGCCAGCCCGCGGTACCACATCGTGACCGATGCCCGCGTCATCCGCGACCTGCCGGAGGCCGACTTCGTGTGGCTGCGCGCCGCGACCAGGGAGGACGAGAGGGCCGGAGCGGCGCTGGCCGTGGACCGGCCAGGGATGCGCGTGGATAGGGCCGTCGCGCCCGGAGCGCCCGCGCGCCTGGACCCCGCCGCGAAGGGCAAGAAGCTGCTCGAGTCGTACGTACGCGCCGTCCGCCCCGATGCGCTCGACTATGAGGTCGACGCGCTGGTGGCCGAGGGCATCCGCCTCAAGGAGGGCACATGACCACCCAACCCGTATCCGACGTCGTCCGCGTGAACCTCAACGACGCCGTGCGCGACCTCGCCGTCAAGGACGGGGTGACCGACTCGTCCGAGCTGCAGAAGGTCGTGGGCGTGAAGCGCTTCGACCAGTATGCCGCCCAGGTGCGCTCCTACTATGCCGGCTACGACGTGGGGTATGCCGAGGGCCTCCTCCTGAACGGGCCCGCTCTCGGCCGGTACGGTCTGCGCATGGCGCTGCTCGGGGCGGTAGCCGGGGCCGCCCTGGCGCTCTCCGCCTGGGTGTTCGTCGTCCCCTACTTCCGCTGAAACGCCGTTTCACCATGCGCTACCGCTTCCTGTGGGCCGAGGCCGAGGACTTCATGCCGTTCAAGTCGGTGCGGTTCGACCTCGCCAAGCTGCCCGGCTTGGTGATGGTCGCCGGCGACCGGGGGCCCGACCGGTCGAACGGTGCCGGGAAGTCGGCGCTGCTCGAGATGCTGGCGTACGCGTGGTATGGTCGGACGGTGCGGAAGATGGCCGCCGGCAAGGAGATCCGGCGCGGGGCCAAGGCCTGCGTCGTGCGCTCCGGCCTGCGACGGGAGGACGGCCTCGAGGTCGTCGTGGAGCGAGGCCGCGGCCCCTCCGGACCCTTCTGCCGCGTGTCCGGACTGGATGCGCGCGCCCTGGCGTCCGGGGCCCAGGCGGCGATAGACGGGCTCATCGGCGACTTCGACCTGTTCACCAGCACCGCCATGTTCACCGGCGAGGCGGCCTCCTTCTGCCGCAAGACCGACGCCGGGCGCAAGGAGCTGCTGGAGCAGATGCTGGGCATCCACGGTTACGAGGAGGCGTCCAAGAGGGCGAAGGACGGGAAGGACGCCGCCGAGGTCGAGGTGGCCCGCGCCGAGGGGGAGCTGACCTCCCTGCAGGGGCGATGCGAGCTGCTGGTCGAGCAGCGCGCCCAGCTGGCAGCCAACGCCCTGGCCAAGCGGGCGCGCCTCGTGGCCCGCCACCGGGAGGCCGTGGCCGAGGCCGTGGAGGCGGCCGACCACGCCGATCGGGCAGCCGCAGCCGTGGCCGAGTGGACCCGGCAGGCCGCCGCCAAGGAAGCGGTCGCCAGGAAGGCGCGGGAGGCCGCCCAGGAGCGCCAGGAGGCCGCCCAGGAGAGGATCGACGCCCTGACGGCCGAGAGGGCCGAGTGCTCGTCCAAGCAGGCCGTAGCCCTGGCGCGCGAGCGCGAGGTGCGCCGCCAGGTCGAGCAGCTGAAGTCCGGCGGCCACCCCGACGTCTGCCCCACCTGCGGGCAGCGGTGGGAGCAGGAGGCCGACCCGGACGAGGTGGCGAAGGTGCTGAAGCGCCTGGACGGCGACATCCTGGCCGCCCGCAGGGAGTCCGAGCCCTACCGGGCGCGCGTGGCCGAGATCGACGCCGAGCTGGAGGACGCCCGCCGCGAGAGGGGGCTCGCCGTGGCGGCCGAGAGGGCGGCCGTGTCCGACCTCAACTCCGCCGCCCTGCGGGAGCTGCTGGCCGACGCCGCAGAGGCCGAGGCCGAGCTGCGCCGGAAGCAGGAAGCCGTCATTCTGGCCGCCGAAGCCGTGCCGGAGGACCCGGAGCCGGACGAAGGACTTTCCGCCCTAGATCGGGAGCTTTCCGCCCTTCGCAGGCAGGAATCCGAGGTCATGGAGAGGGCCGAGGAGGCGCGGGAGCTTGCTGGGCGCCTGGACTTCTGGCGGAAGGGCTTCAGCCGCGCAGGCCTGCCCAGCTACCTCGTCGACTCGTCCGTCCCCGGCATGAACGCCGTCGTCGCCGAGGTCGCGGCCGCCCTGACCGACGGGGAGCTGATGGTGCGGTTCGACGCCGCGGCCGCGAAGGGCAGCCAGAGCGTCCTCGCCGTCGAGGTCGACTACGCCGCCGGCGGGGAGGGGTTCGAGGCCGCCAGCCGCGGCGAGCGGACCCGCGTGGACGTGGCCGTTCTGTTCGCCCTGCGGGACGTGGCGTCCCGCGCCGGAGCCTCAGAGTGCGAGCAGCTGTTCCTGGACGAGGTCATGGACGGCGCCGACCCGCACTTCAGCCAGGCCTTCATCCGGATGCTCAGGAAGCGGTACCGCGACCGCCAGGTGGTGCTCATCAGCCACGACCCGACGGTCGTGTCCCTGGTCGACCGCGTGGTCACGGTCCGCAAGAACGGGGACGTCGCCGTCTTGTCATAGACCGGGCCTCTGCTAACCTAGCGGCATGCTTGTCGCCGGGATCGACCCAGGAGTGTCCCCCGCCGTCGCCTTCGTGGGCGACGGGGCGGCGTTCGCCGAGCGCATCCCGCAGGTCGGGCACCTCTTCGACGAGAAGGCCCTGCGCAAGGTCCTGAGGCTCCACCGCCCGGCCTGCGCCGTCGTCGAGCTGGTGGGTCCCATGGCCGGGCAGGGGCTGTCCTCCACGGCGCACTTCATGGCCGCCTGGGGCCTCATCCGCGGCATCCTGTGCGGGATGGGCATCCGGTACGACCTCGTCACCCCGCAGGTGTGGAAGCGGGACGTACTACCGCCGTGCGAGGAGTCGGACCCCGGCAAGCGCAAGGCGGCGCAGAAGGCAGCCGCAGTCGCCCTGGTGGCGAGGAAGTACCCCGGCATCGTCCTCGTGCGACCCAGGTGCCGCACGCCTGACCACAACCTGGCCGAGGCTGCGTGCCTCGCCCACTGGAAGCTCCATGGCCAAGACTGAACCGCCGTTTCACGCGCCGCCGCCCGACGATGAGGACAAGCGAATGGAGTCGGCGCTCACGCCGGCCGACGAGGAGATCTGCCAGAACATCGTCGTGTTCGGCGTGGAGTACCTGCGCGTCGCCAAGGGGTGGACCGGGTACGCGGCCGAGAAGTTCCTCAAGCGCGTCCAGGTCCGGAAGCACATCGAGACCCTGCAGAAGCAGTACACCGACCGCACCGGCATCCAGGAGCGCACGCAGTTCTTCGCGCAGCTGAAGATCAACACCATGGTCCCGGCGGCGATCAACACCTTGGCCAAGGCGCTGCGCGGGCCGTACACCGACCCCAATACCGGCAACGTCGTACCCCCGCCGGCGCGCGGGCAGTTCGACGCCGCCCTGGAGGTGCTGAACCGCGCCAACATCCAGGGCAGCAAGTGGGGCGGCAACGATTCCGTGCCCGCGATCGACGCCCGCACGGTCAACCTGGCGCTCGGCAGTGCGTCCGATCCGCTCAGCGGCCTGACCGGCACCGGGCGCGAGAAGCTGCGCAGTCTGCTCTCCGCCGTGGCCTCCCGGGCGCGCTCGGTGGCCACCGCCGACGCCGAAGTGCGCAAGCGCGTGCGCGATGTCGCCGCCGCCGCCGAGACCGACGACGATTCGGAGCGCGACCGGTGATCGATCGAGCGGAGCTGCGCAAGGTCCTAGGCGACCTACCAGAGCTGGAGACGCTGACCGAGGCCGAGCTCGTCGTATTCCAGCAGTGCCTCGACGAGATGGTCGAGTCGGGGTCGTCGCCCCTGGCGGCCTCGCTGGTCCTGACGGACTACAAGTGGGAGCCCGTCAGCATGGCGCAGTTCCTCAGCGACCCGTATTACGCCGGCGAGCTGACCCACGACCTGTTCCCCGCCTGCCGGGGACTGCTGATCGAGGCGTTCGATAACGGTCGCCGGCCGACCGAGCTGGTGCTGGCCGGGGCGACCGGCTGGGGCAAGACCACCTGCCTGTCGCTGTGCTGCATCTACCTCGCCTACCGCCTGACCTGCCTGCGCGACCCTCACGACTACTACGGGCTGATGAAGGGCGCCCCGATCGTGCTGGGCCTGTACTCCATCAACCTCGACCAGGCGTTCGACACCGTCTACGGCAAGGTGCTGAACTGGGTCGATGCCATCCCGTACTTCTCCGAGAAGTCCCCGCGGGTGAAGCGCATCAGCAGCAAGATCAAGTTCGCCCAGTCGCCCGTCGAGATCATCGCCGGGTCGAAGGAGCTGCACTCGATCGGCAAGGACCTGTTCTTCGCCGGTATCGACGAGGCCAACTTCATGATGGCTGCCAACGGCGATGTGGACGAGGGCGTGGCGTCCGCCATCTACACCTCGGTCAGCCGCCGCCTCAAGTCGCGCTTCATGACCAGCACCGGTGAGCCCGCCGGCATGGCCGTGATCTCCTCTTCCAAGAGGACCAAGGCCAGCTTCGTCGAGAACCACCTGCGCGATAACCAGGCCGACGTCGCCTCCGGCCTCATCAAGGTGGCCGCCTTCACGCAGTGGGAGGTGCGCGACCCGCGCCGGTTCACCCGCCCGAAGTTCCGTGTCCAGCTCGGCGATCGCGTGCACCCCGCCCGCGTGCTCCTGGACGGCGAGGACCCCCGGCCAGGCGCCGAGGTGATGACGGTCCCCGGCGAGTACCGGCGCGACTTCGACCAGGACATCGACAAGGCGCTGCGCGACATCGCCGGGGTGGCGTCCGAGAGCATGGTGCCGCTCCTCCACGATAAGTCGTGCCTGGCGCGTTGCGCCGCCCTGGCCACCCATGTGCACCCGTTCACGCGCGAGGTCATCAACATCTCGACCGACGACGACATCGGGATCGACGCCTACCTGCGCCCCGAGCTCCTTTTCAAGATCGTCCGTAGCTCGTACCGGTTGCGCCTGAATCCCGAGGCCGCCAGGTATATCCACGTCGACATCGGCCTGACCGGCGACTCGATGGGTATCGCCATGTCGCACATCTCCGGGTTCAAGACCGTGAAGCGCCCGCGCAAGGACGGCACCTGGTACGAGGACAAGGCCCCGGTGCACGTGGTCGACTTCCTGCTCAAGGTGCGGCCGCCGCAGATCGGCGAGATCGACCTCGGGAAGGCGCGCGCCTTCCTCATCGCCCTGCGCGACTACGGGGTGCCGATCTGGCGGGTCAGCTACGACGGCTTCCAGTCTCGCGACAGCGTGCAGATCATGCGCAAGCTGGGGTTCGACTCCGTGGTGTATTCCGTGGACCGCACCGACGAGGCCTACCTGTCGCTGAAGCAGGCGTTGGTTGAGGAGCGCATGATCGTGTACCACTACCCCGAGTTCGTGCGCGAGATCAGCGAGCTGGAGCGCGACCTGGACCGCGGGAAGGTGGACCACCCGCGGGTGTCCTCGTCCACCGGCCAGCCCGGGTCGAAGGACGTCAGCGATGCCCTGGCCGGGTCCATGTGGAACGCCTTGTCCGACAAGCGTCTGGCGTTCCCCAGCCTGGCGCGCACCTCGGCTCCCGGGGTGGACAACGTGGGGGCGAAGGTCGCGGTCCCCGGCGGCACGATGCTGTGGTCTGACCTCGAGAAGGAAGTACGCTCGTGAACCGCCGTTTCACAGGAGACCGTCATGCCCGCTGAGCCAGGACCCTTCGGATGGGTCTCCAACCTGTTCCGCTGGAGCGCCGCCGACCACATCATCCGCGGCCAGGGCGGCCCCCTGCCGCCGCCCAAGTCCCGGCCGTTCGACCCCACCGAGCACGAGATCTACCAGGGTCTCGCCGACGGGTGGCTCCACGGAACCGTCGGTGCCGCCCTCAGCTCGTTCTTCAGCGAGCCGCGCACCCGCAAGGAGCTGTACGTCCTGTTCGAGAAGATGGATATGACCGACGTCTGCGGTGCGGTGCTGGACCTGTACGCCGACGACGCCACCCAGCCCGACCCGGACAAGCTGCGCACCATCTGGGTCGAGGGTTCCGATGCCATCGTCGCCGCGTCCATGGACATGCTGCGCCGGTTGAACGCCGAGGAGGAGATCACCGCGCTGACGCGCGACATCGCCAAGTTCGGCGACGACTTCGAGCGCCTGGTGTACCGCAGCGGGCCGGATGGCGGGGTGCGCCGCATGCTCCCCGTGCCGCCCATCAACGTGACCCGCCGGGAGGACAAGGAGGCGCGCCTGCTCGGCTACGTGCAGGTGGGCAAGAAGTTCCGCAACGATAACTCCGACACCAGCTACCCGTGGGACTTCGCCCACTTCCGCCTGCGCGGTAAGGACCGGCGCTACCCCTACGGCACCTCGATCCTCCACAACGCCATCCGGCCGTGGAAGCAGCTCATCGTGTTCGAGGACTGGATGGTCGGCTACCAGATCAACAAGCAGCCCGACCGGAACATGATCCTCCTCGACATCGGGACGGCGAGCGACGTGGAGGCCGGCGACGTGGCGAGGCGGTTCCGCCAGAAGCTGCGCCGCCACATGATCATCGACCCCGGCAGCACGACGCCCCGCGGCGCCATGGGGCAGCGGTTCGATCCGTGGTCGCCGATGGACGACCTCATCGTCCCCATGCGCCCAGACTCGCAGACGCGCATCGAGCGCCTGTACGGGTCGTCGAATGCGACCGACGTGACGCCGTTGCATTTCACCCTCGACAAGCTGTACGCCGCCCTGCGCGTGCCCAAGGCGTTCTTCGGGATCGACTTCCAGGGCGGGGTGCCGGTCAACATGAAGGCCAGCCTGGTGAACCAGGACGTCCGCTATGCCCGCGGCGTGAAGCGCCTGCAGCGGGCCGTGAAGGCTGGCTACCGGTACCTGTGCGAGCTGAACCTGATGCTCCTCATGTCGCCCGGCGAGGGCGCGGCCGCGAACGCCGATGACGGTCTGCTGAACGCCCTCGACTGGCGCCAGGAGGGGAACGACTTCGAGGTGCACATGGCGCCCATCTCGTACCTGGCCGAGCTGGAGCGGCTCGAGGTCGAGCAGATGCGCCAGCAGGTGGCGCTGGCCATGTTGGAGCTGGGGGCCAACAACCCGGCGGTCGACGTGGCGATGTGGTCCGAGTATGTCCTCAAGGAGATCTGCCAGATCCCCGTCGAGGTGCTGGATGACGTCATCCGCGAGATCGACCCCAACGCTGTCGACGCGATGCGCTTCAACATCCCGCCGGAGGCTCAGGCCCAGGCGCAGGAGGCGCGCAAGCACCATGCTCGTGGGCTCATCGGGAAGAACCTCAACGAGGATCAGATGGCGCAGCTGGCGGCCGCCCTCAAGGCCAGCCCCAAGCTGCGGGAGGCCATCTCCCGGGCGCGTATCGTGTTCGACCGCGAGGATGCCCTGCCCGACACGCCGCTGGCCCCCAGCCTGCTGCCGTCGCGGGACAACGAGCTGTTCAAGAAGGGCTACCTGTCCGACGTGCTGACCGAGTCCGACGTGGCCGAGATGGTCGCCGAGTCGCGGCGAGAGGCGGGGTCCAATGCCGAAAGCGATTAGGAATCCCGAGCTGCCGACGCACCGCGTGTCCGAGGGCGACACCGGGAAGCTCGGTTGCACCACCTATGGGGCGTACGGCGGCGGACCCACGTCGACCCTGTCGCTGCTCGCCGTGGACGTCATCGAGGCGCTGGCCCGAGAGGGCCTGTCGCTGGAGCAGGCCCAGAAGTTCCTCTGGGCGTTCGGCCGCGTGGCGCAGGACTTCATGCTGTCCGGGAAGGTGATCGCCATTCCCCATATGGGCATGCTGTTCGTCCAGCAGCAGCGGACGTTCCTGCGGACGACCGAGCTGTCGCAGGCCATGCGGAAGGCCGGGCGGACGCGGCTGGCAGACAAGCTGGCCGAGAAGGACCGCCAGATGGTGCTCCGCAACCAGGTCGTGTTCCGGACCACGTTGCACCTGCGCAACTTCTTCGACGACTGCGGCGTGCCGTGCGGTCCGTGGAAGCACTATGTCAGGGCCGAGTCGACGCGCCTGAAGGCGCGTAAGCGTGGTCTGAACCCCTTTGCCCAACGTCGTCCCAGGAGAGCCGCCATCGCGGTCGGAGGAGAAGCGTCATGACCGATTCCCGTGAACCGCCGGTTCAGGTGAAGCCTCGCCCCGGCCTGCTGGTCGAGGACCGGAACGCCGCCGTGCGTACCGAGCCCGACGGCCGACAGACCATCGTGAAGGTGCCCAGCCGTCCGGCTGAGGCCGACCGCCAGGGCGTTTCCGAGTCGAAGATTTGACCCTCCAGCCGTTCGTCGGTAAGGTGTAGCCATGTTGGCCGACGTCCGATTCGGTTTCGGGGAACACGGGCACCTGAGTGGCCGTCCATGCCTCATCGGCGTCGTCGATGACGGGACCACGACCTGTCGGGTCGACATGCTGACGCTGCCGTCGCGTATGCCCGGCCTGCCCATGCTGTTGATGGTCATGCCGCGGTCGATGGACGAGCAGCGGGCCGAGGCGCTGGTGCACCTGTACCGCGACCTCACCGCCCTGGGCCGAACCGTGTACACCTGCGTGCGCCCGCTGGTGCCGCTTAGGGACGCGAAGCTTGCGCACACCAGCATCCTCAGGGTCCTCGATGCCGACGATTTCGGATTCCCGCCCGACTGCGACGACCGGTACCTGAGCGTCAGCGTCCACTGTTGGCCCGGCAGTCACGTCATGGAGCGGCTATCGCGCATCCCGGCCGACCAGGGGCGGTACCTGTTCGTGGACGGCGAGGAGTTTGGCGCCGCCAAGGTGTGGCTAGGCAGCGAGGACCCGTCAGCGGCCGCCTGGACGCTCCAGAAGCCACACGATATGAACGACAACCTCGAGCCCGCCGAGCTGGACGAGATGCTCGTCAGGGGGCGATGATGGCGAAGACCCCGCAACCCAAGGCCGTCGTCTCCGGGTCGTATAGGCTCGTCCCGGTCGACGACCTGGAGCCCAACCCGAAGAACCCCAACCGGCAGAGCAAGTACACCCACAAGAAGCTGGTGCAGTCCATCAAGGACTTCGGGTTCACCGACCCCGTCATCGTGCGCCGCATCGGGTCTCGTATGCAGATCGTGGGCGGTGAGCACCGCTGGCGGGCGGCGCAGGACCTGGGGATGCCGGAGATCCCCGTCATCGACCTGGGGCCTATCGCCGAGCATGAGGCCTCCCGGCTCATGATCGTCCTCAATGAGACGCGCGGGCAGCCCGACCAGGACGCCCTGGCGGCGTTGATCCAGGGCATCCGCGACGAGGTGGGCGAGGGCGGGTTGAGCGTGCTGCCCTACTCCGAGGCGCAGCTGGCCGACTTCCTCGACGAGGACCCCGTCGTGCCCGTCGCCGAGGACGAGCCCGTCGCCCCGCAGGGGCCGGTGAAGCTGAAGCCCGCCGACCTGCTGGCCGTGCTCGAGCTGCGCGCCGCCGACCAGGCAGGCCTGCAGCAGCTCCTCGACGGCCTGCGAACCTGGGCCCGCAGCAGGGCCCCCGATGCGCCTCCAGCCTGGCAGGGGCTGCTGGAGCGCCTGGAGGGTTGACGGTTTCCGGGGAACCCGGATAGGATGCGGCCATGCCCACCGCCTCCCAGGTCTACCTCGCCCTCGACCTCCTATCGACCCTGCCCGAGGACCTCCGCAACTCGTCCACGTTCGCCCTGCGTAAGCAGGCGACCGAGATCCTGGCCGCCGCCCTGACGACCGACGGGTGGACCGGTGCCACCAATGCGTGCAACGATTACGGACGTCCGCCCGTGGTGACCGACCCTCAGGCGCAGAAGGATGCCCTGACCGTCGTCGCCGTGCGGACCGCCCTGCTCGACAAGGCCGCGCCCGATGCCGACGTGGGGCGCACCGTGCGCCTCCTCATGGAGCGACTGGAGCAGCAGGGATGACCGTCGTCGAGAGGCGTATGGCGGCGGCCACCGCGGCCGCCGCCGAGGTCTTCGGGCACGCGTCGTTGCGGCCCTTCCAGTCGCAGGTGCTCCCGCACCTGATGGGGAAGCGGGACGTGTTCGCCGTGACCGCGACCGGCGGCGGCAAGAGCCTGTGCTTCCAGCTGCCCGCCCTGGTGCTGCCGGGGGCCGCCGTCGTGGTGAGCCCGCTCATCAGCCTGATGAAGGACCAGGTCGACAAGCTGCGCGGCCACGGGATTCGGGCGGTGCGCCTGTCCTCCGACGTGTCGCGGTCCGAGCAGGCCGCCGACCTGGCGGAGCAGGACCTGATCTACGTCAGCCCCGAGAAGCTGGCCACGCCGGCGTTCCGCAAGGCCATGCGCGGGGTACGCGTCGGCATGGTCGCCCTGGACGAGGCGCACGCCGCCATCGAGTGGCAGGACTTCCGCGCCTCGTACGCCCACATCCGCGCCTTCGCCGAGCAGCACCCCGAGGCCGTCAGGTTCGCCTGTACGGCGACGGCGGACGACGAGGTGGAGGCCGGCGTCCGGGCGCTGCTGGGCCTGCGTGACCCCGCCCGGGTCGTGACCTCGCCGTGGCGCGACAACATCGAGTACGTCGTGCGCCGCGAGGCCGGGATGTCGGACCTCGTGGATCGAGTGGCCAAGGCCCAGGAGGCCGCAGGCTCCCAGGTGGTGTACGTCGCGTCTCGGAGAGCTGCCGAGGACGTGGCGACGGAGCTGCGACGGTACGGACTGGACGCCGTGCACTACCACGCCGGAATGTCCGGCGGCATCCGGACGCAGGTGCAGGAGCGCTTCATGCGCGGGGCGGTGCGCTGCGTGGTCGCGACCAACGCCTTCGGCATGGGCGTGGACAAGCCCGACATCCGCCTCGTGGCCCACTGGCAGATGCCCAAGAGCCTGTTCGCGTATCTTCAGGAGACCGGGCGCGCGTCCCGAGACGGACAACCAGCCGTCGCCTGGCTGAACATCAGCAAGGACGCCGAGCGGGTGCACAACTTCCTGATCGAGCTGTCCAACCCCGAGTTCTACGTGTACGAGCGCATGTGGCAGTTCCTGACCGCGTCGGAGCGGCAGCCCGTGCGCGTGCCGATGGGCATCCTGGCGCGCGCCAGCGGCGTGGCGAAGGATAGCCTGCGCGGTCAGGCCGATTCCGCCTTGGCGTACCTGGAGTACACCGGGCACCTGCGGACGTCGTCCGTCGGCGTCTGCTATGAGCTGCCCATCATCAACCGTAGCATCGCCGAGTCGGTGTGCCGCGGCATCCGCGGGGCTCGCGTCGACCGCGGGGTCGTGCGGTACGAGCTGGAGGGCGACCAGCCCGACAACCATATGCGCTTCGTCACCAGCGGGGCTTGCCGTTCGGCCGATGCGTCCGACATCGCCATGATCGAGCTGCTGCGCCCCGCCCTGCAGCTGACGGCGGAGCAGGTGGCCGACAAGAAGCAGCGAGCCAAGATGAAGCTGCTGATGCTGCACCGGTTCGCTGACTCCCTCGACCGTAGGGCGTTCGTGGAAGCGCTGTTTGCCCAGGCCGGGGTCGATTCCGTAGGATAGGGCATGGCCAAGCAACACCCCCTCATCGGACGCACCGTCACAGCCGTCCGCCCCATGACCGCGAAGGAAGCCGAGGCGGCCGGATGGGAGTTCGGCCGACACGGCGCTCCCCAGGTCGTCGCCCTCGATGATGGGTCGTACATCTTCGCGTCGTGCGACCCCGAGATGAACGACACAGGTCATCTCATGTTCGGCAAGAACGGGAAGCTGTTCGATGCCTGACCTCCGTGAACCGCCGTTTCAGATCGGTCTGGTGAAGGCGGAGGACCCGCTGAACCGAGGGTCGCGTAGCGACTACGCCCAGTACCTCCGTCGGTTTTACTACCCGCAGGTTGCGAACCCGGTCCACCTGTTCGAGGCCAAGTACAACTGGGACTTCTTCCAGCCGTACGTGGCGAAGGACGAGGGCCCGCTCAGCGTGTTCCGGCGCAACGCCGCGTTGCCGCGCGGCATGACCGGCGGCCTGGTCTACTGCCACTGGGAGCGGCGCTTCCGCGACGGCCCGAAGTCCGTGCCGTTCTCCTGCTACGCCGTTGAGGGCATCTTCCCCGGCGAGGCGGTGATGGCCGAGTACGGGTGCGCGTCGGCCAGCATCTTCATGGACGTGGCGCGCCGAGGCTGTGACGGGGCCTGGTTCGACCACGTGAAGCTGATCGACTGGGCCGACGGTAGGACCCTGTGCCTGCTGGGTTCGGGCGGTGGCTCGATCGCCACGCCGTGGGTCACCCTCCTCGACACCGCGTTGTTGGAGGTGCACATGGCCAAGGCCGAGAGGCTGGAAACGAGGCCGCTGTGAGCACCCCTACCTTGGAGTCCCTGGCCAAGCAGGCCCTCTCCGGCGTTCGGGAGTGCCTGCCAAAGTGGGGTGACTCCCCGGCCAACGCAGCCAGGTGGCTCCGCGAGTGGAAGCAGGCGCATCATGATCAGCTCCTCAAGGCCGGTTGTCCCGAGCCGCGTCACTTCGATCCGTGGGCGCACCAGTGACCTACCTCCACGTCACCACCAAGTGCAACATGGCCTGCGCCCACTGCATCCACGACTACGGGGCTGGCAAGCGCGGCAGGCATATGGACTGGAACACCTTCCTGGGCGCCGTGAACTTCGTGAAGGACTACGCCGGCTGGGAGCACATAACCCTCGGGGGCGGCGAGCCGACCCTCAACCCCGACATCCTCAAGATGCTGGACCACCTCGTCGAATGCGGCGGTTTCGACTACGTCCTCATGGTGACCAACGGCAGCAAGGCCAAGGTCATGCGCGAGATCATCGAGCGGTACGAGAGCGGGCAGTGGGAGATCCCCAAGCACGGCGGCAACATCGAGGTGGTGCTGAGTTGGGACGTCCACCACGACCAGAGCATGGTCGAGCCCTTCGTGTCCGATTACTTCATCCAGCGAGGGCTGACCCACGACGTGGGCTGGAACCTCATCCGCGGCGGCCGGGCGGCGAAGCTGCCTGACTCCTATACCGCGCTGGAGGACAAGTGCGTCTGCAATAACCTCGTCGTATATCCCGACGGCAGGGTCACCGCCTGCGGTTGTCCAGGTAGCCCGAAGATCGCGCAGATCGTGCACCATGGGTACGACATGGAGCACGACGCCCAGGAGCTCCTTGAGTCCCCGCAGTTCATGGATACGCGCTGTGCCCGCCCGCTCCCCGCGGAGGTCGCGTGACCCTCACCGTCCACACCGCCACCGGCAAGAAGATCCCGGTCGACAGCATCTACCAGGTGCGGGCCTACGCCATCCACCCCGTCACGGTCACCTGCTCGGCGTGCCAGATCGTCGTCATCAACGGCCACGTCTGCCATGAGCTCGGGTGCCCGGAGGCGTGGAAGGACGAGACCCGAGAGTGCCGGTGGTGCGGTAGTTCGTTCAAGCCCGAGTCGAAGGGGCAGGGGTTCTGCTCCAATGACTGCCACGCCTTCTACAACGGGTGGGATCACGATCCCGATCGCTCAACCGCTGAGGACGACACCAATGGATGACGACCTTTACATCGTGAAGCTCATCCAGCTCCAGACCGAGACGGACACCGTCCGCAACGACAGCTGGCAGATTCAGCGCGAGCGTATTCGTCTGGTGCCGTCCTCCGACCTTCCGGCCCTCGCGTGTTCCCCGAGCACCGTGCGATGGCTGCACGTCCAGAAGGTCGTCGAGGTGCGGGATTACGCCGTCGATGCGGAGGCTGAGAAGTTCCGCCAAGGGTTCGTGACCGTCGCGAAGCGCGCCCTGGAGAAGCGCGAGGCCGCCCTGCGGCTGGCGATCGCTAAGGAAGCGCAGGCGCGGGCCCAGGCAGACCTGGAGGAGATCGCGGCCCGCGAGAAGGGGCAGCTCCCGTGATCAGCATCGACCGTCGCGCAGGAGGGGACGGCTACTGGGTGGCCGACTCCATGGACGACCTCAAGAGGGACGGGTGGACAGTCTTGCTGAACGAGGCGTTCAAGCCCGGCGTGGCGAGGTGCCACTGCACGCGCGGGGGCGCAGGGTCGCTTCGCCCCGAGTTCCAGATCATCTACGTGTCGGTGGAGCCCACGCCCGCCGAGTCGTTCTCACAGTGGGCGCGGGGCGGGTGATGGCGCTGCACATAGGTCCGCTTTCGCCCGTGCAGCTCGAGATCGAGTTCGACCTACCGCCCCGGTACACCGGTCCGGTGTTGACGAGCATGCAGATCCGCGGGAAGGGCAGCAAGGCGTTCGACGCTGGCGCCCGAGACTGTGCACTCGGCATCCGCGATCGAGGCCAAGGGATCGAATACGATGACGGGTGGCTGACCATGATGGCGCACATCTGCTTCCCGCCGCTGGACGGGAAGCCCGTGCACCACCTGTACAACGAGGCGTACCGCATCGCGCGGTGCCGAGAGAACTGGAGGATTCCGGTATGACCCACCTCAACTCCCATTGCCGCGTCGGGCCCGGGCCCATGTACGAACCCGTCGAGCGGTGGTGGAACCGTAAGCTCGTGGTCGAGGAGCGCGTCAAGATGCTCGCCGTCGAGATAGGTGCCGACCCCGCGCGTAGCCTGCGGTGCGGAAACGCCCTGGAGGGCTTCTATCGGTTCGGTCACCCGCCGAAGGGGTGGCGAGCGGCCGGCAAGAAGTTCCCCGGCTACATCATGCCTAACAAGCGTAGCGTGGACGGGGGCGCGTTCGCCTACCGCATGTCGCAGCTCAAGCTCGAGACCTGCGAGGACCTCGCAAAGGAGCTCGGCTTGCCGCCGTTCTTCACCGACAGCACTGGGCAGTGGTGCTCTGCCGTGGGGTGCTTCGCCCTCGACGGCAAGTATTACCTCGAGTTCCCTACCGCCCTCGTTCGACACTTCACCGGCGTCTCCGGAGTCGACCTGCTCAAGGAGTGGGAGTACCTGCGCGACAAGGAGCGTGCGCCGTGACCGTTCGCCACCTCGGAGAGAGCGCCGCTATCCGTGCCCTCATAGCCAAGCCCGACCAGTGCCCGTATTGCGGCAGCACCGATACCGAGGGCGAGGGCGTGGACGTGCAGGACGACGCCCGACGAGCCGAGCAGGAGGTCGGGTGCAACGCCTGCGGCGCCTCCTGGTACCTGCGCTGGCAGCTCAACGGTGCCGCCATCATCAACCCCCCGTCTACGGAGTAGCCATGCACACCAAAGCCGCCCGCGAGGGCAAGCACGTCGCCCTCACCAAGTGTTTCTTCTGCGGGGAGGACGCCCACATCGTTCTCCACAAGCGTCTCGGGGACGTTTCCGAGATGCACGGGAAGGTCTGCAGCATGGAGCCCTGCTCCAAGTGCGCCGAGCACATGAAGGCCGGTATCATCCTCATCGGCATCGACGACGCGAAGTCCGAGAAGGGGTGGCATCGGTCGAACGGTCGCGAGAACTTCATCCCCAACCCCTACCGCACCGGCGCGTTCTGCGTCATCCGCGAGGAGGCTCTGGACCGCATCTTCAACAACCCCGAGTACAACGCCTGGGCCAAGCGCACCCGCTGGATCTTCGTCGAGCACGAGGTGCTGGTGAAGATCGGCGCCGTCAAGGAGCCGGTGCCCGCGTGAGGCTGTTCCACATCCATCCGACGGCGCTGCCGACCGGAATGCTGACCCATCAGCACCGCACCTGTCACCTCCTGCTCTCCGGGCTGGCCGAGGTCAACGGCGTGGTAGGCAAGTACGGTCGGCACGCCGGATTCGTCGCGTGGGTGCACTGGCAGTGCGTGCAGGAGATGGTCATGCGCGGCATGAACCACGATTCCCCGGTGTGGGCGCTGTGGCAGCGCATCCCTGCCCTGCGGAGGGGTCACGACATCTGGGTGCCGTCGAGGGCGTACATCCGCGACGCCCAGGACCTCAGGGCCAAGATGGACAGCAACGATAAGAGGGGCGACCCGTCAGGCGCCCGTGTCGCCATCCCGCAGGGCATCGCCGCCTTCCAGCGCGACCTGGATATGCTGCGGGCCGGGAAGGCTCTCCCCGGGCACGTACTCGCGGTCTGACCTTGTGGGGTTCCGGGGAACCCGGGAGGATGGAAGCCTACCCACGAGGAATCCCCCATGACCCGCGTACTCAAGTCCCTCATCCCCGAGCGGGGCGGCACCGTCATGCTGCCCGTCTGCGCCAAGCCCGTCAGCGTCGGGTTCCAGCGCGAGCGTCGATCGGCGCCCATTGTCGGCGTTCCCAGCGTCGACCCCTCCTGGCCGGTCGACCAGGTCGATCCCGGTCACGACCCGTCGGATCTCGCCCGCTTCGTCGTGAGGATGACCGATATGCGCACCGGCACGCAGGTTCAGCATGTCGCCGTCGCGCCCCTCGGTTTCGACGAGGTCGATGCCGACGGCGTCTTCAACGAGGCGGCGTCGTACTACGGCTCGCGCGGGTACTGCGACTTCCAGGTGACCCCGTGTGCGCCGAGCGCCCCCGATGACCACGGCATCGCCCCGCCCGCCGCCAACCTCGTGCCCGTGCTGTGGTGGGAGGAGCCCTGCCTCGACTCCGTGGACGGCGACGCCGAGGGCATGGAGTTCGTCGGTGTCGACGAGAACGACTATGCGTCCCGCTGGCCCAAGGCCTGCGTCGAGTTGTTCGTCGTCCCGACCGGGGAGCCCGCCCCGCGGAACGCCGTCTTCATGGGCACCCTGCAGCGCCCCCAGCGCCAGGACCCGTCCAGGGACGCCGTGTTCCATATCTATATCCTGCGCACCAGCCTGCTCCGGTTCGCCTGAACCGTCGTTCCACGGAGACTCACGATGAGCGACATCATCTACTTGGTCTGTTCCTCGACGGGGAAAACCTCAACGTCGAGCAGCAATAGCAACAAATACCACAAGTGGGTGAAGCAGCCCTCAGGGGACTACGAGCACACCTACGGCAGGGTGGGGACGCCCGGGGTGTCGCACGTCGTGAGCGCCTCCAAGATGCAGCAGAAGATGCGGGACGCGCTCTCGCACGGCTATACGCAGGTCGAGGTGGCTGCCGACGTGGGGACCGGGGCCGTGAACGGCCCGGTCGTCGCGAAGGCCGACATCCGGCAGAAGGCGATCGACGAGATCGCCGGCGGCGACAAGGGGCTGGCCGACCTCGTCGGCGTCCTGGTCGATCGCAACACCCGTGAAATCACCAGCACCACCACGCTGAAGCTCGACACGGCGACCGGCCTGTTCAAGACCGACGCCGGCATCATCGTGACCCGGAAGGTGGTCGACGAGGCGCGCGACATGCTGGGCAAGATCAAGGCTGTCCACGGAGCGCAGACCGTCTCCGTGCCCGGTGGGTTGGACAAGCTCGCCTGCGACTACCTGATGCGCATCCCGACCGACATAGGCCGTGCGCGCCCGACGTTCGGCAACGTGTTCCCCGACCGCGCGGCGGTCGACAAGCAGGAGCAGATCCTCGACGCCCTGCTCGGCAGCCTGGACATGCTCGCCAAGCCCGCGCCGACCCCGGATGCACCGAAGGTCGAAGCCAAGCGCACCTGGTCGGTGACGTTGACCCCGTGCGACGCCGCGGAGTTCAAGCGCATCAGCAAGAAGTACTACGATACAGCCCAGGGCGGGCACGCCGCCGTGCAGGCCGGGCTGAAGCCCAAGAGGGCGTGGACCCTGTCGATCGCCCATATGGATGAGGCGTTCGAGAAGGACGGCAAGAAGGTCGGCAACATCATGGAGCTGTGGCACGGGACGCGTGTCGGCAACCTGCTGTCGATCTTCTCGCGCGGCCTCATCATCCCGCCCTGGGCCGACGCCGGTCGCATGTTCGGCGACGGCATCTACTTCAGCGATCAGAGCACCAAGAGCCTCAACTACGCCTACGGGTATTGGGGTGGCGGCAGCAGGGACAACACCTGCTACATGCTCCTCAACGACGTGGCGATGGGGAGGCCCTACATCCCGCGCAGCACCGGATCGTGGAAGTCAGCGCCTGACGGCTGCGACTCCACGTTCGCCAAGGCCGGGCAGTGCGTGGCCAACAACGAGATGATTATCTATCGGCCGTCGCAATGCCGGCCTGTGCGCTTGGTCGAGTTCTCGTCATGATCGGCCAGCGCTTCGGTCGACTGACGGTTGTTCAGTATGCGCCTGCCCCGCGCCCTGTGAAGGCGCGCGGCCGCTGGGTCGTGGTGTCGTGCGACTGTGGCGCGGTAAAGACCGTGAAGGCGTCCTGCGTGAAGCAGGGCGGCACCACCTCATGTGGTTGTTATGGCCGGGAGCAGGCGTCGAAGGCGCTGAAGCGCAATAACAAGCATTTTATCACCGGCTACCGTAAGCCGCCTGGCGTGGCGGCGGTGCGTCAGCGCATCAATCACTATAAGGCGAATGCCCGCTCCCGCGGGTTGAAGTACGACTTGTCTGATGACTTTGCGGAGCGGCTCATGCGTTCGCGCTGTCATTACTGTGGGGCGGTGCCTTCTATGAAGTCGCGGAGGTCGGCCGCGCGAGGCGCGGACGTACCGCAGTTATTCAATGGGATCGACCGCGTGGATAATGCGTTGGGCTACGTCGTGGAGAACGTGGTCCCCTGCTGCCCGACATGCAATCACATGAAGTCCGATCGCAATCACGCCGAATGGATACGCCATATGCGCAAGATCCTCAAGCACGTCACTCGCCTCGTGGAGTTTGGACAGTGACCGAGCATGCTCTCCCGTTCCGCCTCATCGCTCCCGATGAGGCCGAGGCCCGTCGCAAGGATCCGACGTGGCACCGGTGCCACACATTCGGAGAGGGTTGGGGGTGGCGGCGTGGAGATGGTGCCCACGTGTTCTGCCGTCAGTGCCCCAACTTCGAGGATCTGCCCGAGCCCGAGAAGGAAGCGGTCTGGCAGAAGGTGAAGGCGCGCCTGGATGCTGAACGCGAGGAGCGTCGCAAGAACCCTGTCGAGATCGCCCCGTTCACCGAGCTGGCGCTGCCTGCCATCCGCGCGGCATTCCCTACTAATCCCATCAACGACCTCGTCAGCGTAGAGCCGATGACTGGACCGAAAGCCTAGCGATGCCCAAGCTCCGTCTCAATCGCCATACGCGAAGCGATGTCGCCCACGATGCCTCGCGTCCTCGGCGTCGGCGCAAGAAGCTCTATACCGTCATCGCCCTGTGGGACGGGCAGCGTTGGGCCCAATCGTACTGGGCCGAGAGCCCCGAGGAGGCGGAGAGGCTGGCCGAGCTCAACGATGACGGCACCGAGGGCGAACCCGGAGTGTCCAAGGGCGGGGACTTCCAGATCGCGGCCGTCCTGCACGGACGCGAGCTCGTGGCGTAGGTTGCACCCTCATGCCGATCGGGACATTAGACTGCACCATGACCTTCGCCCTCCGCATCGCCAAGACCAGGTTCGACGCCATCCTCCCCCGGCGCGGCAGCGTGCACGCCGCAGGGTTCGACCTCCATGCCGCCGATGACGCCTTCGTGCCCGCCGGCAAGCACGTGCTCATCCCCACCGGCGTGGCGGTCGAGCTGCCGCACGGCATGGTGGCGCTCGTGTGCCCGCGGTCCGGCCTCGCGCTCAAGAGCGCGACCACGGTCCTCAACGCGCCCGGGGTGGTCGACAGCGACTACCGCGGCGAGGTGAAGGTCCTCCTGGTCAACCACGGCGATGCCGACCTGCGCGTGGCGAAGGGCGACCGCGTCGCCCAGCTGCTGTTCGTGCGCCACGAGGTCGCGGACCTCATCGAGACCGACATAGACAACCTCGCCAAGACCGACCGCGGACAGGGCGGCTTCGGCAGCACAGGAGCGTAGATGGCCAAGCGTGCCCGCATGTCGTTGCCGCCCGGGTGGAAGGCCGAAGTCGTCACCCCGCGCATGAAGAAAGCGTGCAAGGCGTGCGGCGAGGTCCCCAACGGAGACTTGCGTCTCGTACGGACTGTGGATAGCTATCCGTATCCCACATCAGAGGTCTACTGTCCCGCGTGCGCCATCGCGACCATGGAGGCGTGGGTGCAGGCGGTCCACGAGCAGGTGCGGGCGTTGAAGGAACAGCATGGCACGCGCAGTTAGGGAGCAGCGGCCTCCCCCGTCAGTCGAGTCCGTCCCCGATAACCACATCCACGTCCACGGCCCACCGAAGCCGTATATCGTGTTCACCGACGCCGAGGGGACGCCGCACTTCATGGAGTTCGAGGGCATCCACCTGTACTGCACCGGCGGGAACCACAACATCCAGGACCGCTTCGGCAGGCATTACGAGGTCTCCGGTGCCTACGACATCATGGACCCGGCGCAGGCGCTGCAGACCTACCAGATGATGTGCGCCGCTGCCCAGGCGGCGCGAGGGAAGGGATGATCGTCGCTCTGGAGGGCGGAGACGGGTGCGGTAAGGGCACCGTCGCGCAGTGGCTGTGCGAGGAGCACGGGTTCCTCGTCCTGCGGGACCCCGGGGCCACGCCGTTCTCGGCCGCCATGCGGGAAGTCCTCCTCCACAAGACCGAGTACGCCCTCGACGCCCGGCAGATGGCTCTCATGTTCATCGCGTCGGCGGCCGACGTGCTGCGGCGCGCCCAGGAGTTGGCGGCCGGCGGGGCCAAGGTCGTGTTGGATCGCACCTATGTCTCCACGCTGGTCTATCAGACGGTCCTCGGGGTGCCGCTGGCGCACCTCAAGATCATCCAGCGCCTGATGCTGCCCGAGTCTGCGGCCGTGCAGAAGGTGCTGTACCTGCGCGCTCCGTGGCCCGTCCGCAAGGAGCGGCTGAAGTCGCGTTGCGTCGATCGCTTCGAGGGCAAGGCCGACGAGTTCCACGCGAAGATCGACATGGCGTACGATGGTCTGGCCAAGAGCGACGGGTTCGTCGTCGTGGACGCCTCCCAGCAGCCGGAGGTCGTGCGCAAGGGCGTGGCGGAGGCGCTCGGCCTGGCCGTTGCGTCGTAGTCGGCGCCGCTCATGATCCCTCCCGACGCCTGCCCGTCGGGAGGTACCCTTGGCGAAACGCTCCGCTCCTCAGCCCCCTCGTGAACCGCCGTTTCACGGGAAGGACACCCCGGCCCTCAAGGTCGAGGTCTGGCCGGTCGATAAGCCCCAGCCGTACCCCAAGAACGCCCGCGTTATCCCCGACAGCGCCGTCGACCTGGTCGCCAAGAGCCTGACGGAGTTCGGCTGGCGTCAGCCGATCGTGGTCGACGAGCAGGGCGTCATCGTGGTCGGCCACACCCGCCTGCGGGCCGCCAAGAAGCTCGGCCTCAAGCAGGTCCCCGTGCACGTGATGCGCGGGGTGCCGCAGGACAAGGTGGACGCCTATCGCCTCATGGATAACCGCTCGAACCAGGAGACGATGTGGGATAACGACATCCTCGCCGACGAGCTCTCAGGGCTCAAGGCGACGGGGTTCGATCTCTCCCTGACCGGGTTCTCGGCGTCCGAGCTGGCGCAGCACCTGGGCAGCATGGAGACGGAGGCCGACGTGGCGGCCGTGGCGTCCGGCAAGGGGTCGAACGGCGACGATGAGGGCGACGGCGAGGCCGCCCCGCCCCAGCGGCCGCGCGGAGCCATCCTGTGCCCGCGCTGCAAGAAGCACTTCGTTCCGGGAGCCTGAGCCGTGGCCGACCTCAACATGACCGTGGAGCTGTGGGACGTCGACAAGCCCCAGCCGTACGACAAGAACGCGCGCATCATCCCCCAGGCTGCCATCGACAAGGTCGCCGCGTCGATCAAGGACTTCGGTTGGCGCCAGCCCATCGTGGTCGACGAGGGCGGGGTCATCCTGGCCGGGCACACCCGCCTACTGGCGGCCAAGCAGATGGGGCTGGAGCAGGTGCCGGTGCACGTCGCCAAGGGGCTGACCGACGAGCAGGCCCGGGCCTACCGGCTGATGGACAACCGCGCCAACCAGGAGTCGATGTGGGACCACCTGGTGCTCAAGGACGAGCTGAGCCGGCTGTCGACCACCGCGGGGTTCGACCTGGCGCTCACCGGGTTCAACGATGAGGAGTTCGCCGCCTTCACGCAGCAGGTCGACAGCGGGCGCTTTGGCGACGCCCCGACCGAGTTCAAGTCGTTCGACGAGACCATCGAGACCGACTGCAAGTGCCCGCACTGCGGGTACGAGTGGAAGGGCGGCGGCAAGGAAGCCGAGGCCGCCGCCGAGCGCGAGGAGGACGACGAGCCCGAGGTCGATCCCGACGAGCGGGACGCCGAGCGCGCCGAAGGGGGCTCCGATGCCGACTGAGAAGCCGCCCTACCGCGTCCCGTCGATGGCGACGATCAACAAGCACAAGGGGTACACCGGGCTGGTGGCGGCCTCCACGTTCTCCGGTACCGGAGGCAACTCCACCGGGATGAAGTGGGCAGGATTCGACGTGCGGTATGCGTCGGAGTTCGTGCCGCCGGCGCAGGTGTGCTATCGCGCCAACCATCCGGGGACCTTCCTGGACGACCGGGACATCCGCCTCACGCAGCCCGAGGACGTCCTCAAGGCCGCCAACCTCAAGGCCGGCGAGCTGGACCTCCTCGACGGCAGCCCGCCGTGCAAGAGCTTCTCGACCAGCGGGAAGCGCGACAAGGGTTGGGGTGAGGTGAGCCACTACAGCTCGGGGATCTACCAGCGCACCGACGATCTCTTCTTCGAGTACGTGCGCCTGCTGGGTGGGCTGCGCCCGAAAGTGTTCATCGCCGAGAACGTGACCGGCCTGGTGAAGGGTTCGGCCGTCGGGTACTTCAAGGAGGTGCTGTCGGCGATGCAGAAGCACGGCTACAAGGTGAAGGCCGGGCTGTTCAACGGGGCGTGGATGGGTGTGCCGCAGGCGCGCGAGCGCATCCTGTACATCGGCGTGCGCGAGGACCTGGGCGTGGAGCCGTCCTTCCCGAAGCCGCTGCCGTACCACTACACCGTCCGCGACGGGTGGGCCGGGCTGGAGCAGACCGAGGCCGATGCCGCGGAGTGCGTGCACCTCGAAGCCGGCCACTTCCTCCACACGGCGTGGCACATGACGATGCCCGGGGACAACTTCATCCCGGCGGCCCAGCGGATGAAGGGCAAGGCGAGCTACTTCGACTATCGACGCCTCGGGTGGCACCTCCCGGCCCCCACGATCAAGGCGACGCCCGGCGGGCTGTACCATCCCGACCTGCCGCGGTCGTGCACCATCCCGGAGCTGCGCCGCCTGTCCGGGCTGCCCGACGACTTCCAGCTCATCGGTACCTACGAGGAGCGGTGGGAGCGGTGCGGGCGCCTGGTGCCGCCGCCCATGTACTACCACGTCGCCCGCCACGTCCGAGACGTCATCCTCGGGTGGAAGGGGACCCTGCCCAAGTACGCGAGGCCCGCATGACCGCGAACGCCATGGTCGATGCGCAGGAGCGCATCGACGCCGCCGGCATCCCGACCAACTGGACCTTCAAGGACGCGAAGGTGGCGGCCGGGTTCCAGCGCCACGTGCGCGAGACGCTACCGTGGTACGACCTGGCCACCGGGGCGGTGGCCCACGTGGCGCGGCACTTCATCCCCGACAAGGGGGTGGTGTACGACATCGGCGCGTCGGTGGGGAACATCGGCAACTGCCTCCGCGAGACCCTGGTCGACAGGAACGCCGAGTTCCACCCCATCGAAGCCAGCCCCGACATGTGCAAGCTGTACCAGGGCCCGGGAACGGTGGAGTGCGCCGACGCGATGACCTACGACTTCAAGCCGTACGACTGCGCCATCCTGTTCCTCGTCGTCATGTTCATGCCGCCTTGCAACCGGGTCACCTGGCTCAAGGACCTGCTGACCAGGATGAGGCCCGGCGGCTGCCTCATCCTGTTCGACAAGTTCCACACCGCGCACACCTCCCCGTACCTGGACACCGTCATGCGGCGCCTGACCCTGGCCGGGAAGGTCGCCACCGGGACCCCGGCCGAGGAGATCGTCGCCAAAGAGCTGTCGCTGTCCGGCGTTCAGCGGCCGCTGGACACGGTGCTGACGCACTACCTGTCGCCGCCCGCGTACCCCATGTTCCAGTTCGGCGAGTTCGCCGGCTATGTGTTCACCCGCCCGGAGTCCGGTTAGGGTTCAGCGCGGGCCGGTTTCTTGTCAGTTTTAGGCAGTTCGACCGGGAAGCCGTCCCGAGGCGCCTATCGCGGATGGGGTTCCCGGTCGAACCGCCGTTTCGCGGTTTCACAGTTCTTAGCGTTTGCTTATATCGTTTGCTGAGAGCGCTGACTAGCTCGCTTCGCTCTAATCTCTCTATCTATACTTCGTATAGATAGAGCTCTTCTCGCTCCGCTCGCTCGCCTCCGAACCCGCGTGAACCGCCGTTTCACGGTTCCTTGGAACCCGGAGGGGTGGCCCCTATGATGGGCCCGTCGTGAGAGCGAGAGGCCCGCTGGGGCTTGACCGCCGCGAGGTGCGAGTTATATAACGCGCACATCTTTGCAAACTGTATAGCGTAGTGCACATCATCGAGGTGAACGGCCTAAAGCCCGGAACCTCGACCATTGGGTGCAGCAAGCAACACGATTTCCTCGACTATGGATCGAGAGATCCGGGTTCGACTCCCGGCAGCGCTTCGGCGCTGTGGTGCAATGGTAGCACGTTAAAAACTTCGTGTTCGATACCCTCACCCTTATATGGCGGAGTCGACTGGAGACGGTCCCAGCCTGGCCTCATAAGCCACGTCACGCAGGTTCGATTCCTGCCTCCGCAACCAGATGGGCGCAGCAAAGCTGCCGGGTACTTCAACCATACGAAACCCCCCGGTGGCGTGAATCCTCGCCCTTTACCATTGAGACGCAGCAATGCCGACAGTTCCTTCTTGCTAAGAAACCAAACTGACGGCGTCAACCCTCGTCTCGTTTTTCATGGGGTCGAACAGGTTTCGACGGATGAGTCGAGAGCAGAGCGAGCGATGCCGTGGTGGGCGAGGCCACGTAAAACACGCCCAAGAGCACACAAGCCGACGATCACGTCGACTACGCTGTCGCCAAGGCCGCCTGAGCAATCAGGCTGCTAGACGCAGCGCCATAACCCCGAGGCCGCGCCGGTCCACCTCGGGCTCCATAGGCCGGCTGGGAACGCGTCATGGAAGGGGCGCGAACCGAGACACCACCTGACCAGCAGAACGTCCGCCGAAAGCTGTACCGGCTTGCCGGCGAAGCGGACTCGGGACGCCAGATCGACAAGCTGGCTACGCATCGTAGAGCGCACGCAGGACGCGCATTCGGACCCGGGTTCGATTCCCGGCGACTCCACCAACCCGGCACAGCGGGCAATCTGTGATGGTGGAGGCGAACGGGAAACCGTCCGCCCTATGTAGGTGGCTTAGCGGCTGCCGAAAGTCCCGGGGTCATTCCTTGGGCACGCGCGACGAGGTTCCAAAGACCTGGGCCCCTGCCTGAGCTCGCGCGTTTCCCGGATCAGGGGCCTGGGCGCTTCCTTGTGGAGCAGCAAGCCGAATCGGTTCCTTCTAGCGGGGCAACCCGCTGCCAACGAAACCCCGACCGGCATCCTTCTCTCCACGTTATGCTGATACTGGAAACGCGTTTCGACCCGAGAAGGGCGAGACCGGCGCACGAGCGCCGCATCGGTGAGGGGTTCGATTCCCCTGGTCAGCACCATCGCCCCAGCCGCAGGTGGGCCTAATAACAGCGGAAGTCCCGGGGAGTTTTCAGACCCTTTCTCTCCCTAGGCACCATTTTCAACCTCAACCACGTCGACCGTCGGTCGATACCCCAGGAGTCCACATGCCCACCGTCCTCCACCAGGTCCTCGCTGTCGAGAAAGGCGTGAAGAACCGCGCCACCGCAGCCCTGACCGAGATCCACAAGGCCAATCAGAAGGCCGACGCCTTTGCCGGTCTGCAGAAGCAGTACACGCCGATCACCGAGGACGGCGAGAAGCTGCCCTCCGAGAACGTGCTCGTCCAGCGCAGCGCCCCGTCGGTGCTGAAGCAGGCCGCCAAGATCCTGACCGAGCTGTTCGACGTCACCGCGCAGCGGGACTACACGAACTGCGAGGCCAAGGCCGACGTGGTGGTGGACGGCGTGGCGCTCCTCAAGGACGTGCCGGCGACCCACCTCCTCTTCCTCGAGAAGCAGCTGGTGGACGTGCGCACGCTGATCGGCGAGATCCCGACCCTCGACCCGGCCTACACCTGGACGCGGGATGAGAACAGCGGCCTCTTCGCCTCGAACGTGGTCCAGACCACGCGCACGAAGAAGGTCGAGGAGTTCGTCGTCGTCCTGCAGCCGACGAAGGAGCACCCGGGCAAGCACGAGAAGGTGACCAAGGACGTCACCGCCGGCACCTGGGCCACGACCAAGCTGTCCGGCGCCCTGCCCGCTCCCCGCAAGGAGGAGCTGACCGAGCGCATCGAGAAGCTCATCAAGGCGGTCAAGTTCGCCCGCGAGGCGGCGAACGGCACCGAGGTCAAGCCGATGACGTCGCTCGGCGACGCGATCTTCGGCTACCTCCTCCGCTGAACCAACTCTGCTGGGCGTCCCGCTTCTCCTCGGAGGGTGGGGCGCCCGGCTAGGCAAACTCAAGCTCTTGCTGACCGTCTTCGTCACAACATACCCTTGATGCAGGTTCGAGTCCTGCCTCCCGAACTCACTCGGGAGTGGCGCAACTGGCCGACGTGGGGTCTCAGACTATCGCCAACCAATCTCCTCGTGAAAACGCGACGCCTACATCTACCGCCACTGCAAGCACCGGGAAGCGCGGGTGTGACTCCCGCCGGGGACGCCATATGTCCCTGTGGTCTAGCAATATGACGCCTGACTCAGACTGAGCAGAGGGCTCAAGCGCCGGTAGGCCGATGCGACAATAACGTACTCGGCCGGGGGGAAGGCTACTCCCCTCGGCCACCTTATGGTCCGATCCGGGGAAACCCGGTAAGGTCCGTCTTCCTGAACCGCCGGTTCAGATCGTGCACTACGCTTCCACAGGTGGCATCGCCACCCCCTACTCACCGAAAGGTGCAGCAACCCATGTCCCGCTTCAACACCGCCGTCCAGATCCAGCCCAAGACCACGAAGGTCAAGGGCGTCTCCAACGCCAAGCCCGACACCCGCAACTCGGCCGGGGGCGAGGCCTACAGTATGCCCATCCGCCAGGAGATCGCCGCGGTCGTCCTGAACTGCATGCTGAACGATCGTTTCTACACCAGCGCCCAGGGCAACCTCGAGCAGCTCCACGATCTCGTGGCGCGCGCCGAGAAGGCCGGCGAGACCGAGTTCCTCGCCAAGGCCGCCCTGTACGCGCGCCAGAAGCACGGCCTCCGCACCGTCAGCCACATCCTGGCCGGCGAGATCGGCGACCTGTCGCGCGGCGCCTCCTGGAAGCGTCCGTTCTACGCCGCCGTGGCCGATCGCCCGGACGACGTGTGCGAGACGCTGGCCTACTGGAACCAGCGTCACCCCGGCAGCCGTCACCCGAACGCGATGACCCGCGGGTTCGCCCAGGCGCTCGCGTCCTATGACTCCTACGCCCTGGCGAAGTACCGGGGCGAGGGCAAGGGCGTGAACCTGATGGACGCGGTGAACATCTGCCACCCGCGTACCCCGAAGGGCCACCCGATCCACGACCTGATGACCGGCAAGCTGAAGCCGGCCGATACGTGGGAGGCGGCGCTGTCGAAGGCCGGTCAGGCGGCCGAGACCGAGGAGGACAAGGAGGAGCTGAAGGGCGCCGCGTGGGCGCGCCTCCTGGCCGAGCGCAAGCTGGGCTACCTGGCCTGCCTGCGGAACCTCCGCAACATCGCCGAGCAGGCGCCCGACGCGCTGCAGGCGGCGCTGGCGCTGATCCAGGACGAGAAGGCCGTGGCCAAGTCCCGCGTCTTCCCGTTTCAGTTCCGCACGGCCTACGACCTGTTCAAGGCGTCCAGCCTCGACACGCGCACCCTGGTCATGAAGGCGATCGCGAAGGCCGCCGACCTGGCCCTGGGCAACATCCCGAAGCTCCCGGGTAGGACCCTGGTCGTCGTGGACGACTCCGGGTCGATGACCTCGAGCGGCGGGACCGGTGGCGTCATCAAGATCGCGTCCGTGTTCGCGGCCGCGCTGGTGAAGGCGCTGCCGACCTGCGACTACATGCAGTTCAGCGACGACGCCAGGTACATCAACCTCGATACGGTCGGCATGAGCACCTTCGCCCTGGCCGAGAAGATCGAGGGCTCGTGCCGGAGCGCCGGTACCAACTTCAATGCGATCTTCGATCGCGCGAAGCACGGGTACGACCGCATCGTCATCCTCAGCGACATGCAGGGGTGGATGCAGGGCGGGCTGCAGGAGCGGTTCAAGGCCTACGTTCGGGCCTCCGGCAAGCTGCCGAAGCTGTACAGCTTCGACCTGACCGGCAACGGCACGGCGCAGTTCCCCGCCGACCAGGTGTGCCTCATGTCGGGCTTCTCCGACAAGGTCTTCACGCTGATGGGGCAGATGGAGGTCGACAAGGACGCCCTCGTCACCGACATCGAGGCCACCGTGTTCGCCCCCAGGAAGCGCGGCCCGGCGATGCCGGACCAGCCCGTCCCGCGGACGTCCGCGGAGCGCGCCAAGGCGCGGGCCAAGCGAGCCCCGAAGGGCGCGAAGTCGGCCAAGGCCCGCCGCGCGGCGGCGAAGCCCAAGTCCAACAAGAAGTGAGATCCCATGGCTCGGTTCAATACGCCGACGCCCAAGCCACCCGCGCCTTCCAAGGTGCGGGTGTGTTTGTTCGTCGACCCCCACATCTACACCCGGCTCAAGGCGCAGTGCGTCCTCGATGGTACGAACATCAGTCGCTGGTTCGATGAGCGTGCTCGCCACGAACTGGACCAACGTGTCCTCGGGTTCACCGAGGCTCCGCAGCGCTCGAGGGCGCGGTGACCCGTGGATAGCAGTTTCGCCAGCGGTGCGGAGGCTGCAGTAGGCCGCGTTATCGGCTACCTCGCGGTCCTCGGGGCTTCGCTCATGTTCACTGCCGGGTTCTTCGTCGGCCGTTGGACAGCGCCCCGATCATACCAATCGTGCGATCACCCGGAGTTCGCCATGCCTGCACCTACCCCGTATGTCTACCCCGTGCGCGGCGTCACCTCGATCTATGACGGTGACACGATGCGCGTCACCCTGGACCTGGGGTTCGATACCTACCGCCACGTGAACCTGCGCCTGGCTGGTCTGGACGCGCCCGAGGTCACAGGGGAGTCGAAGGACGCCGGGCGCGCCGTCCGGGACTGGGTGTCGCGTCAGATCGGCAAGGCGAAGCAGGTGACCGTGGAGTCGACCGAGGTGGACAAGTACGGTCGCTGCCTGGCCGTCGTGTACGTAGACGGACGGAGCCTGAACGACCTGCTCGTCAACGGCGGGATGGCCCTGGCCTATTCCGGCGGCGACCGCGCCGGGACCTGGACCGCTTCCAAGCTGGCTTCAGCGCGCGCCTGGGCGGAATCGCACTGATCCGGTTCCCGGAAACCGGTCCCTTGCAAACCCGGGTGCGCAGTTATATAGTGATGCCGTCATGCAGCTGATCCCATCCATACTCAGGGCCGAACAGGCAAACCGCGCGATGAATCGCGTGGCCGGGTGGGATCGTTTCGTCCCCACGAACTGCGGATTCGGTGCTGAGACCAAGCACATCCCGCACACCAGGGGCCGGACCTAGAGCAAGCCGACATACAGGCAAACTCCAGGACCCCGGCCAAGCAAGGCCGGGGTCCTTTCGTTTACAAATCCATACGCGTAGGCGATGTCGGCGGGCGAGAGCCCGCCCATCTGGAGCGGTCGATCAGCGGCCGATCACTGGACTGAAAACCCAGCAACGACGGTTCGACTCCGTCCCGCTCCACCATCATTCCCTTGTCGTATAACGGTATTATGCCTCGCTGTTACCGAGGTTATCGGGGTTCGAGTCCCTGCGGGGGAGCCACCTAACTTCTGTTGACATCAGGAGTTGTACCCATATTGCTGTTGGCGATGCGTTATACCGCGGATGCTACTAAGTCAGCAGCGAAGAGCGCCCAGTTAGGGATGCCTTTCGGTACCGCTTGCAACCGGTTACGTAAGTCGTTGCTCTTTTCGTTGGTGCAGCGTTGTGGATTAGACTCGTGCTGCAAGTGCGGTAAACTGATTGAGTCCGAAAGTGCTCTCTCAATAGAGCACGTCGTTCCGTGGGAGAAGTCAGCCGACCCTGTTCGGCTGTTTTTCGACCTCTCCAATGTCATGTTCTCTCACTTATATTGCAATGTACGCGCATCTCGAAAGATGGCTCCAAAGTTCACTCGCGGCGAGCAGTTGGCGAAAGCCGCGGCGCGTGCGCGTGCCAGATACACTATTGAGCGTCGGCGGCTCAAGAAGCTTCGTACTGGGCATTAGTCTCCATCTTCCCCGTGAACCGCCGTTTCACGGATACGGGTCGTTAGCTCAGCGGCAGAGCACTGGTTCGACATACCAGAGGCCCCAGGTTCGATCCCTGGCCGACCCACCACGTTCCCGCAGCAAGTGCGCGCAGATACTTCTTCGGTTCAACTCCGGGATTCGCCACCACATGGCGAATGGGTTCAGGCCCATTTCTGTACGCCAATCAATCTCGGGGTTCCTTTTCTCGTGCCCGCGTAGCGTAACGGACAGCGCTCCTCTTTCCTAAAGAGGCGGTCGAGGTTCGATTCCTCGCGCGGGCGCCAAGCATGGCCCTATCCGCTAATGGCAAGCGACTCGCCTTTCAAGCGAGCAATGCCCGGGTTCGATTCCCGCTAGGGCTACCATTCACGCTCGCATAGATCAACTGGCTTAGATCGTCGCCCTCTCAAGGCGGAGGTTGTGGGTTCGAGCCCCACTGCGAGTACCATCTCAGTCGTCATCCCCTCTGTAGTTCAATGGCAGAACGCTGGTTTGTGGCACCAGAGACGGCGGGTTCGATTCCCCCCAGGCGGACCATCTTAGTTTCATGCGCTCTTCATCTAATGGACAGGATACGAGACTACGAATCTCGACATGGTGGTTCAAGTCCACCAGAGCGCGCCATTCATGCCCGATTAGTAGACTGGCTAGCACATCTCCCCCACACGGAGAGGAAGGCGGTTCGATTCCGTCATCGGGTACCAAGTTGACAGTTTCAGTTCTGCCCGGTACTAGCTGGAGGATGCCCACCCCGTTCTGTAAATGCGGCGAACTTCGAGACATGCCGGGGCAGAGCCATTGTCGCAAGTGTCACAATGCCGCCAACAAGAGGTGGCGTTCACGCAACCCGGTCAAGAACGCGGTGTCCCAGGCTAAGTCACGCGCCTTTCATCCCATGGACTTTTCCAAGTACACCGCCGAGAAGTCGCGGCAGCTCGGGCAACCGTATGGGACTGCGATGCATATTCTCAGGAAGCGCATCATGTTCTCTTTGGTCCAGAGGTTAGGGTTGGACTGCTGCTTCAAGTGCGGTCAACGCATCCAGACCTCAGAGGACCTCAGCATCGAGCACAAGGTAGACTGGCTCCATTCATCAGACCCGGTAGCCTTGTTCAGTTCGTTGGACAATATCGCATTCAGCCATCGCTCTTGTAATAAGCGTCGTCGATAGTCTTTCATGGGCTTGTAGCACAACGGCCGTGCACTCGGTCCGCACCCGAGGGATCTCAGTTCGACTCTGAGCTTGTCCACCAACTGTGCACAGTGAAACACTCGCAAGAGCAGGACCCCGACCTGAGAAGTGCACCGCGCAAGCGTTCGGGATATGGGGTGATAGCTCAACTGGCAGAGCGCCTGCATGGCATGCAGGAGGTTCCGAGTTCGACTCTCGGTCATTCCACCAAGTTGACAGTTTCGGTTCGCCGGGTATTAGCTGGAGGATGCAATCCTCGAAAGTGTGTTCGCGCTGCAAGGTCGATAAGCCCTCGGCTGAGTACCGCATCGACACTTCCAAGTCGAAACCGAAACTGATGGCGATGTGTAAGGTGTGCCTTGCGGCGCACCGTTCCGAGAAGTTCAAGCAGCGGTATAGTAGTGACCTCGCATTTCGACTCAGCACCCTGGCCGCGGGGCGTGCGCGACGGGGGCGTAATCGGGTATCCGCTGTGATGACCGACATGCGTAAGTCGGATAAGCGGGCAGGGCGCGAGTTCAGTTTGACCGTCGAACTTGTTGCACGTCTTCTGGCCCAACCCTGCGCCTATTGCGGGGGCACGGAACTCCAGATGACGTTGGATAGGAAGGACAATGCGGTGGGGCACGTGCCCGACAACGTTGTTCCAGCTTGCTCCCGCTGCAACTATGTGCGGAGGGATATGCCGGAGCGCGTGTGGCTCATGTTGGCCCCGGCCATGCGCGCAGCCGTAGCCGCAGGTGCGTTCGGCGATTGGACGTGTCAGATTCATCATCGTTCTTAGGATGGCTCCATAGCTCAGTTGGCTTAGAGCACTGGCTTGTCACGCCAGAGGTCAGGGGTTCGAGCCCCCTTGGAGTCGCCATTCATCGGTCTGTAGCGAAGCCTGGCTTATCGCGCTGCGTTCGGGACGCAGAGATCGCTGGTTCAAATCCAGTCAGACCGACCACAGGGTGTAGCTCAGTGGCATAGAGCGCTCGGCTTGGGACCGAGAGGCCGGAGGTTCGATTCCTCTCACCTTGACCATCATACCGGAACGTAGCTCAGCCTGGATTAGAGCGCTGCCTTGGGGTGGCAGAGGTCGCAGGTTCAACTCCTGTCGTTCCGACCATTCGTTGTTGGGTGTCCTGGTAACGGTAACGCGCCTGATCGCCGCTGTGTCTAGCAGCGCGCTGATCCCTCTCCTTGCCGGACCAGGCGGCAGGGCGAGTAGAGGTATGAGCACCGCATCCAACATCGGCCGGGCCGGTGGCTGCCTGCAAAGCAGCTGATCACGAGGTTCGACTCCTCCGGTGCTCTCCAATCATGCGTGCATAGCACAATGGCAGTGCAGCGGTTTCCCATACCGCGGACGCGGGTCCGATTCCCGCTGCGCGCTCCAATCAATGGGTCATAAGCATATGAGACGGATGCAGCTGGCTCTTACCCAGCGGAGCGGGGCGCGACTCCCCGGTGGCCCACCATTCATAGTTGACATTCGAGAACTTCCTGGGACTAGCTGGGGATGCATAAGACATGTTCGGTATGTGGCCAGTCGAAGCCCTCTACGGAGTTCAGGAGGAACGGCTCGAAGTCATCATTGAAGTGCAAGCCGTGTTATCATATCTGGCAGCGTGAGTGGGCGAATAGAAAGCGTACTGATCCGGAATGGCGTGCTCGGGCGAATGCCGGGAAAAGCCGTCGTCGTCAAGAGGACCCGGCGCGTGCCATTCTTCACGACTCCAAGCAGTCGGATCGAAAGTATGGACGCGTCTTCGAGTTGACCCTGGAGTTCGTGCAGCGTCTCATCTCCCAACCGTGCGCCTATTGTGGCGGGACGGCTCTTCGCATGACCCTGGATCGCAAAGACAACGCCCTCGGACATACTCCGGGTAATGTGGTGCCCGCCTGCACCCGCTGCAACTATGTGCGCAGGGATATGCCTGAGAAAGCGTGGCTCATGCTGGCGCCCGCGATGCGCGTCGCGCGTGAAGCTGGTGCCTTCGGTGACTGGACTTGTCAGATTCATAAGCGTGTCGCTAAAGCGTTACGGTAGCGTACCTCCTTGCCATGGAGGGGGCCCGAGTTCGACTCTCGGTAGCGACTCCACATGCCGGTGTAGCTCAATGGCAGAGCGACTGCCTTCCAAGCAGAGGACGATAGGGTTCGATTCCCTCCACCGGCTCCACGTGCCCACCTAGCTCAATGGATAGAGCACCAGCCTCCGAAGCTGTAGGTTCCGCGTTCGAGTCGCGGGGTGGGCGCCACGCCATGATCCTCAGCGGTCTGAGGGCTCCCTTCATAAGGGAATACACCTGGTTCGACTCCAGGCGTGGCGACCATCGCCCGGGCCTGGCTCGATCGGTATAGGCATCCGCCTTATGAGCGGACACAGGCGGGTTCGACTCCTGCGGCCCGGACCATGAACCGCCGTTCCACGCCGCCGTAGCTCAGTCGGCAGAGCGCCCGTTTTGTACTCGGGATGCCAGGGGTTCGATTCCTCTCGGCGGCACCACCTACCGGTGTAGCTCAACGGATAGAGCGGCCGGCTTCTACCCGGCAGGCTGGAGGTTCGAGTCCTCTCACCGGTTCCACACGCTGTCCTAGCTCAGTGGCAGAGCAGCTGTTTCGTAAACAGCAGGTCGTCGGTTCGATTCCGACTGACAGCACCACCAAGGAGAACGCCATGCGTAGTAAGGCTGAACGGATACAGAAGCACGAGCGCATATTGGCCCGCCGGCTCCGGCAGCTCAGGAACGTCGGCAGCTCGGTCCCCCACCCGCACGCTCTCCTCGACGACGGCGTGCTCGGTCGCTGCGGGCACCGTCGCTGCATGTGCCACTGGATCGAGAAGAACAGGTATCAGGACCACAAGTACGATGAGGTCGCCGACGAGGCGGCCTAGGACGCTGCTTTGGCTCAGCGGTAGAGCACGTCATTGGTAATGACGAGGTCAGTGGTTCGACTCCACTAAGCAGCACCATCATCCACCGGCCTCCGGTCAAGAGGAGCTGGGTCTGATAAACCCGGACCGCTGGGTTCAACTCCCAGACGGTGGACCATGCATACGTTCGTAGCTCCAATGTAGAGCAGCGGATTCCAAATCCGCGGGTTGCTGGTTCAAGTCCAGCCGGACGTGCCATTTTCGTTCCATCGCCTACGTTCCCATCAACCCAGGAGGTGCTCCGTGCCCGGTGGTCGCTGTCTCGTCCTCAATGCCGATATGTCGCTCGTCCACGTCACCCCGACGTGGTTCGAGGGCGTCGAGCTGCTGTGCGCCGACAAGGCCCACCCCCTCGCCCTCTACGAGGACAAGGCCCGGTCGCAGCATGCCGCCCACGACATCCCCGCCGTCGTGGTGCTGAAGCGCTACGTGAAGATCGGTCGGCGTAGGCCGAGCTTCGCGTTCCCGTCGAAGCGGAACATCCTGGTGCGCGACGGCTTCGCCTGCGCGTACTGCGGGAAGCCGCTGACCATGGGCACGGTGACGCGCGAGCACGTCGTGCCCACCTGCCGCGGGGGCAAGGACGCGCTGACCAACGTGGTGTCGGCCTGCTGGCAGTGCAACAACCGGAAGGGCGACAAGACGCCGTCCGAGGCCGGGATGACCCTGCGGGTGAAGCCGCGGGAGCTGACGGCCGAGGAGAAGGTGCAGGTCATCGTCAAGACCCACAAGGCGCACGAGCGCGCGGTGTGGCTGACCTGCCTCAAGCAGCACGGCCTGGAGCTGGCGTGACTACCGTCAAGCTGTTCATGGGCTGGGTGTGGCGGTGCCCGGGATGCGGGCACCGCAACTTCCACGGTGGCGAGGTGGAGGATGACCCTGGCGTCCTCGCCGAAGCGCGTGAAGCCCTCGACCTCGAGGAAGGGGCCGAGGGCGTCCTGGTGTCCTGCCCGGACAAGGTGTTCTGCGCGAAGTGCGAGGAGCGGTTCGATACCGACCCGCAGTGAGCGAGGCTGTCATGGAAACCATCGTGCTGTCCCCCGAAGCTTTCGACGAGCTCAAACGCATCATCGACGACCCGTCCCCTCCGTCGCCGGCGCTGGTCGCGGCCGCGGAACGCTACAGGGACGAGGTCGCCGCTGGGCGGCTGAGGTCCGTGCCCGACGCCGAGATACCCGCTTGAGGCCAAAGTAGACGAGGCTGCCGGTTTTTACCCGGCGAAAAGCAGGTGCGAGTCCTGCCAGGCGGACCAAGTTGACGATTGGGCTGGGCCTGGTACTAGCTGAGGGATGAAGCGTTGCGCTTGCTGCGAGGAACTGCTGCCCCTAACTGCGTTCAACTCCAAGGGGCAAGGTAGGCTTCAGTCGTGGTGCCGTAAGTGCAATGCACTGCGGTCTCGTGCGCATTATCGGGATAATCGTTCGAGGGTTCGGGCACTCACTAAGGCGAACAACGCCCGATACCGTGACCGAAATACCGCGTGGTTGTCGGCGTTCAAGGAGCTCAATCCGTGCATCGTTTGCGGGGAGTCCAGGGAGCCGTGCTTGGATCTTCATCACCTGTCCGGGAAGTCTGACAACATCTCAGCCATGATGACTGGGTCCTTTGACACCCTGCAGGCCGAGGTGTCGAAATGTGTTGTGCTGTGTTCCAACTGTCATCGTTGCGTGCATGCTGGTATTCTTTCTCTCCCGGTTGTGGCCCTTCGTTGGCCGTGAGGTTCGGGGCCTTGCCAGTTCCCGAGAACCCGATACAAGAGGCCCAGCTAAGATCATGAACCAACTTTCCTCGTCGTTGCTCAGCCTGAGCTATTCCCAGCAGCTTACTGCCGGGGCGATGAGGTGCCGCGCGATCTGACCAACCGAGATCCTGCTCAGCCTCAGCCTCAGAAGCCCCGGTCCACGAGACCGGGGCTTTTCTTTTACATCTGCATAGGCGTGGCCCATCGTACGGAGGGTGCAGACCGCGTGGCGCGGCGGCTGCTTGGAAAGCAGCTCGGGGCAGCGATGTCCCGTGGGTTCGACTCCCACACTCTCCGCCAACACGGCGTGAACCGCCGTTTCATGCCCGGATGGCGGAACTGGCAGACGCGCTCGCTTGAGGTGCGAGATCATCTGGGGGTTCGACTCCCCCTCCGGGTACCAATGCCCCTGTGGCGAAATAGGCAAACGCGCTGCACTCAGGATGCAGATTCTCCCGGTTCGACTCCGGGCGGGGGTACCAATGGATCGTGAAGCTGCGTGGCGCAGCAACTCGTTGCTAACGAGTCTCGGGGGCGAGAGCTCCCGTAGGTTCGACTCCTCCCGCTTCCGCCACACTGGCACATAGCGCAACTGGCAGCGCAGCACGCTCTGAACGTGAAGGTTCCAGGTTCGACTCCTGGTGTGCCAACCAATGGAAGCGCTGAGCAAATGGCGAGCTCGGCTGCCTTGAAAGCAGTGGCCGCTTCACCGCGGCTTGGGGGTTCGACTCCTCCCGCTTCCGCCAGCCTACCTCGGTCGTCTAACGGCAGGACGAAGGCCTTTGGCACCTTCTGCACGGGTTCGACTCCCGTCCGGGGCACCACCTTTGCCCGGGTTCCGCCCGGCAGTACGATGCCGGCCATGCCTCCCGAGTACTCCCCCGACGACCTGGCGCTCCAGCTCGTAGATAGGCTTCCCCGCGCCCTGGACGACCTGAAGATCGTCCTGGCCGCCCGCGCCCGCGGCGAGATCCGGGAGGCGCGCTTCATAGGTTGCATGAGTCGCCTCAACGCGGCAGTATCCGAGCTGGCGCTGCTGGTGGTCACCGGAGGGGAGTCTCCCCAGGATGGGCACGTCGTATGAACATACCCCCCAAGCACGTCGTCCTGTATCCGGCGGCCGCCAAGGCCAAGACCGGGAACGGCGCCGGCCTGACCATCCCCGGCGACGTGGCGGCCTCGTCCGCCATGACCGAGATCTCCGGGAACTCCACGCAGGCGCGGTACGTGACGTTCGCCGGGACGATCCCGCACGCCGGGGAGGACCACCACGCCCTGGTGTGCGATAGCCGGGGGACCGCGGTGTGGGCGCGGGACATCCTGCGGCGCAAGCTGGGCTCCGCGGCCGCCCTGGCCATGGACGCGGACACCGGGGAGCTGATCGAGCACTCCCCGTCGGTGTACATCGCGTCCCGCATGGTGGCAGGCAAGCCGGTGCTGCGCGAGGGCCTGACCGACCGGGACGGGGACGCGATGGGGTCCAACCAGCCGCCGCTGAACCTCGGCGACAACGAGCTGCGCGCCAACAACGTCGGCGACCAGGATGCATGGCGCCCCGCGAACGCGGCCACGCCGCAGGGGAAGGCGCAGGCCATCCGCATGGCGATGGACCGCAGGGCCAAGAGCGCCCAGCCCAAGGCGGCCGATCAGCTGCCCGCTCCGATGGCCGACAACCTGCCGCCCGCGACGTCTGGGCAGGATAACTGGCCCGCCCTGCAGTTGCCGGACGGCATGCGTTGACAGGTTCCGGGGAAACCGTGTAGGATGGGGCATCGTGCCCAAGCCCCACCCGCTTTTCAGCCGTCCCGATCCAGCGGGGACCCGCGAGGCGGCGAAGGTGGTGCTGGTCGGGCAGGCGCCGTCCATGCGCGGCAGCGAGGTCTGCAGGGCGGCGTTGGGCGGTCCGGTGGGGCGAAAACTCATGGAGGTCCTGGGATGCGATCTGCGGTCGTACGTGCGCGGGTTCCGGCGGCTCAACCTGGTGCAGAGCTTCCCGGGGAGGACGAACGGTGCAGACGCGTTCGACGCCGCGGAGGCCGGTATGGCGTGGGCGCGGCTCCGGGAGAACGTAGCGCAGCGCATGGTCGTGTTGCTGGGCGCGAAGGTGGCCGACGTGGCGACGGTTGGGCTGTGGCGGGCGCACGGGTGGTGCGCGCCGTTCGACCACCTGCAGGTGCGCATGATGGTCGTCCCGCATCCGAGCGGGCTGAACCGGTGGTGGAACGATCCGGCGAACACCGCTGCGGCCACTATTGCCTTGAGGCGTTTCTGCGCGGAGGCGCTCCCTGCGTGACCCTGCAGTCCACGTTCTCCGGTATGTTGGCCGAGCTGCAGTCCGGGTTCCCGGAGGTCGTGCTGGTCCCGTCGGCGCGCCGCGAGGAGGCGGAGCGCGGCGCGATGGTGCGATTGGCGGTAGGCTTCAACGCCTACTGGTACCGGAAGTTCTGCGCCAAGTTCCCGTCCGCCCGTCGCCGGAGGAACGCGGCGTTCGATACGTGCATCAAGCGTGCCAACGTCACCCGGGTACTGGCGCGCCTGTCCCGGGGCCTACCATCGCGATCCCCGTACATCAGCGACCTGCTAGCAGCGTCAGCCGACGCCGATCCAGCCTACCTCCCCTCAGACGACGACGTCGTCCCCTTCTAGGAGTCCCCGTGACCGACCACTCACTGCAAGCCGCCCCCGCCGATGTCGGCGGTCCCGTCTCCACCGATGCCGGCACCGGCATCGTCCAGGTCTGCCTGTACCGAGACGCCGGCGGGAGGGTCATCGAGGCGCTCATCCCCGTGGGTCAGGTGTTCGTCGTCCCCAAGTTCCGCGCCAACGTCACGGTGATGGTCAACACGCCGATGGGTCCGCAGCCGATCCCTATCGAGATCGACATCGACGCCGCGACCGTCCCCGAGGCGTTCGCCGTCATGGACGTGCAGGTCAAGGCGAAGGCCGAGGAGGCCGTCAAGGCGAAGATCGACCAGATGCAGAAGATCGCGCGTCGTCAGCAGCTGGCGTCGGCGGGCAAGGTCGCCATCCCGTGAACAAGCCGCTCGCCCAGATGGACGTCAGTCGCCTCAAGCGCGCGCAGATCGACAACATCCTGCTGTCCCGGGCCCGCGAGAGCGGCGTCGAGCGGTGCGCGCGCCTGGCGATCGACGCCCTGGCCCAGTCCGAGATGATCGCCGTCACGCACTGCGCCCCGGATCAGTACCGGGACATGCTCCTCGAAGAATACCGGAGGGTCTGCAATGAGCTCCAGAGATAAACGCGTCGCCAGGATCGAGCGGGAGCTGGTCGCGCGAAGATGGCTTCCCCTGCGGCGCGCGACCCACGGCATGCTGTGGCGCACCCCGCAGGGTACCACCTACCTGCTGGCATCCAAGTTCACGCGAGAGCGTGATTACCTCAACGCACGCGCCGGTCTCCGGCGCCTGGGAGTCGAGATCACATGAATCCCCCGCTCTGCAAGACCTTCGACAACGGTATCCGCATCCTCGCGTCCAGCGAGGGGTACACGATCTGGCGAGGTCCGAATGAGCCCGGTAGCGACTACGCTTCCGTGTACCGCCTGGCCGCGCCGTTCACCAACTTCCAGTCGGCGGTGGAGAGCCTGCGCAGCGTCGGGCGCCTGTCGTTCGCCGGAGTGACGCCGTGGCCCGGCGACGCCGTCAGCGAGGTCGATCTCGCCCGGCACCGCCAGCAGATGGCCTCCCTGGCGGCCTGAGGGCTGGCTCCACCCTGGTGACCACCGGGAGGAGGTTCCGTAGGATAAGGGCCTAACCGAGCGATGAGCTCAGGAGGTCGCTATGCTACAGCCTATCGTCGTATCCTGGTGCGGGTACAGTATGCGCGTCGAGGTGGCGCGCGTGAACCGCCGTTTCATCAGGAGGGCCATGGCGCGCCTCCTGTGCATCCCGAAGTTCAACGCCGACTTCACGTACGCGAGGGAGTCGTGAGCGGGCTCGTCTACCTCCTGCACGCCTTCAGCCTCGACATGGTGCAGCGCGTGCCCGTGCGGGTGATCGCCTTCCCGGTCGACGATCTGCCCCGCAACCTGCCGTACCTGCCCTGCGTAGGGCTGGAGGCGGTGGCGCGGCTGCTGGCCGAGCACCTGGACGATCCGCGCGGATGGGAGGCGTACCTGCAGCCGCAGCCCGTCGTGCTACGCCCCGGCGATGTGGCCTACGTGGCGCGCTATCGCGGTCCGCTGCCGCCCAAGGAAGAACCCGATCACGTCCCCGGCTCGCTGGAGTTCTGGGGCCTGCGCTTCGAGGAGCCCACGTCATGATCCCCATCCGCCTGGAGGCGCCTCCCGAGGGTAGCGTCCTCGTTCTCGATCGAGGCTTCGCCACCGCACTGCCCGTGTGGTACCGCTCCGACAGCCCCAAGTTCCACCTCATCGTGTGCGACGTGATGGCGCTGGCGACCCTGGTGCCCGGCAAGCGCGGGGCCGGCAAGGTGGTCGTGGCGCTGCACCGGGTACCGCGCGCCCTGGCGCTGCCGTCCTATCGGTGCGAGGTGCACCGTCAGCCCGGCGCCCGTTATCCCGGCAGTTCCTGGATCGTCTGCGGTCCCGCCCGGTGGACGGTCGCCGTGACCGACGCTCACCGCACCAAGGCCTGGCGGCTCATCAAGAAGGCGGAGAAGGAGCTGCCGCGGTTCGCCTCCATCGAGGCCGCGTACAACTACCGGAGCGCCTGCATGACCCCGCCTGCCGGGGTGACCACCTGAGGGGGGCCGGTAGGATGAGAGGAACCCCAACCGAGCGATGAGCTCAGGAGCATGACATGACGATTCTCGCCACCGGGCCGTGCGCCCACCACCTCGTAGAGGGGCAAGCCGTCCCCGCCGAGCAGAGCGTCAACGGCGTCGCCCTGTGTGCGGATTGCGCCAAGGTGGAACCCGCGCCGTTCGTGCCCGTGCAGCCCGCGTCCGAGGAGGCGCGAGCCCTGCTCGCCGAGGGCAGCATCATCGTCTATACGGCGTACCTGACGCGCGATCGCGAGGAGCTGGTGCAGCGCGTGAAGGCGCTGAAGGATCCGCTGAAGCACGGGCTGATCGTGACCGATCACCTGATCGCGCTGGCGCCCGTCGTCGGCATGGGCGTGACCGAGCTGCACTGGACCGATCGCGAGCCCTTCGAGGTCGTGGCCGTCGACCCGTGCGGCAAGTGGTGCGACATCCGCCCGCTGGAGGCGAAGGGCGGGCTGCGGAAGGACCACGTGTTCATCCCCGGCGGCTTCGTCGGCCACGTGGTCGACCAGCACAGCGCCCAGGAGTGGCAGTTGTTCAGCGTGCCGGATGCGTCGACCAAGCGCATCCGGCTGTGCAAGGGCGGGTGGAAGCTCAAGACCATGCGGTACCGCATGGGGCACGCCACCAAGTTCTACGACTACAACTTCTGACCCAGGAGACATGGCCATGGGCATGGACGTCAGCGGGATCAACCCCACCACCGCGGAAGGCGAGTACTTCCGCGCCAACATCTGGAGCTGGCCAGGCATCCACCACCTCATCGCCGAGGCGGTGGCGCTGGAGCCGTTAGGCGCGGAGCCGTTGCTGACCGAGGAGCAGCTCCGCGCCATGTGCCACAACGACGGTGCGCCCGGCGTCATCGGGGCCGACAAGTGCGCGGAGCTGGCCGAGCGCATCGAGAAGATGCTCTCCGTCGCCGAGCAGCTCGGCGCCGAGAGCATCAAGCTCGCCAAGGCCGATGATCCCGGCGTGTGCCTAGCCGGTGCGGTCATGGCGGCCCTCGGCGGCGAGAAGGTCGAGCCCGCGCACTTCGTTACCCGCATAGCGCATGCCCGCGAGTTCGTCGCCTTCCTCCGCGGGTGCGGGGAAGGCTTCGAGGTCTGGTGACGGCAACCCCATAACCTACGGAACATCCCATGTCGCAGCGCGGAAAATACCTCTTCTCCCTCCACCCCCGGTTCGCCCGGGACTACGACCACCTGCTGGTGCACCTGTACGACCGCCAGCAGCGGTCCGGCGTGCGCGTGTGGCTGGAGTACCAGCGCAATGTCGGTTCCACCGACTGGTACGCCGGCAGCCTGCACGTCGAGTCGTCCAACCTGCAGGAGCCCCTGCGCCTGCTGCGCGCCTTGGAGCGCGACCTGGACGGCAAGGGGACGTATTCCGGGCAGCGCACCGTCGAGCAGCTCGTCTCCAAGAACTGGGGCTACGGCGGCTACGACCACTTGCGCTCCACATACGTGCTGACCGCCGACCTGCCGGTGCTGGGGTCGCGGTCCTACCGCGATGCGCACGCCAATGTGGCTCACGTGAACGGGTTCACCGGGCCCAAGGGCCCCGATATGGACGAGGAGCAGATGACGCGCCTGGCCCAGCAGGCGGTGGAGAACGCGATGCGCGCCGAGTGCAGAGCCGAGACCATCGCCGCGTGGGTGGGTGCCGGCAAGCCCGTGCGCTGGATCGAGACGCAGAAGACCTTCCCGCGCGCCTGGCCCGAGGTCCTCGCGGCCCGCGACTACGGTGCGATCGAGGAGCAGTGCGTGTGACCGCCCTCCTCGATGCGCGCCCCGCGCCCAAGCTCGTGTCCATGCACGCCTACCTCAAGTCGTGCGGCGGCCGGGACGTGCTGCGGTTCGATGCGCCCAGCCAGGCGACCGATGCCGCACGCACGCTGCGCGAGAGGTTCCCGGACCTCGGCGTGTCCGCGAGCTACGACCGGGTCACCTTGGAGCTGAAGGGGAAGCCGTGAGCGACCAGCAGATCTCCGCGCACGACAAGACCAACTTCGCTACGCTGAAGCGCGCCTTCAAGGACGGGCGCGTCGCGCTGGTGCGGTGCCAGCGCGTCTCCGATCGCAAGTACGTCACCGTGCTGTGCATGGTGAACGGGCCCGACGAGTCCGGGATGCTCGACTTCGTCCCGTTCGCCGAAATGCCCGACGGCAACCCGTACGCCGCCTACATCCCGCCGTCTCCGTGAACCGCCGTTTCAGTCCCGAGCCGCCGAGGTGACCACCGAAGGGGGTCGCCTTATGATTACCCTAGGAGATCGCGTTCAGCGACCCCGCCCACACCCAACCGTAGGAGAGCACGACATGCCGCTCGATTACCGACTCATCAACGATCCGCTGGCGCCCATAGGGCACCTGTCGAAGCGCGACCAGCGCCGCGTGTGCGAGCTGCGCACCGCGTACTCGCTGGCCATGGCCCGGTCCGCCGGGAGGCCCATGACCTCGCCCGAGGACGTGTACGCCCTGCTGGCGCCCGCCGTGAAGGGCCTCGAGGTCGAGCAGGCGTGGCTGATCGTCAACTCCACCGGGCAGCGCGCGATCTGCGAGCCCATTGTGGTGCACCGGGGCACCCGCGACTCCTGCGACATGGACCCGCGGGCCATCCTGCAGCACGCCTTCCGGTACCCGACGGCTCAGGCGCTGATCCTGGCGCACAACCACCCCAGCATGAACGATCGGCCGTCGACGGCCGATATGTCGGTCACGCGCACCGTCGCTGCTGCCTGCCGGGCTGTGGGGTTCACCCTGGCCGACCACCTCGTCTGCACCGAGCTGGGGTTCTGCTCGATGCGCCGCGAGTACACCTCCCTGTTCCAAGGATGACGCCATGAAGATCCTCCACGAGTCCTACGCCAGCCAAGGGCAGAACACGGTCCTCGATCGGGTCGTGATCGTCGACGGGCGCGTCTACCGCGTCCTGGTGCGCGCCGACAGCTCCTACCCGCAGCAGTCGCAGCTGCGCGTCGAGGTCTGGACGCCCGCCGGGTGGGCCGAGGTCCTGCACCCGCTGGGCATGTGCTATACATCCCAGATGGCGGCCATGTCGTCCTACGACCGCGACCAGGCGAAGGTGCGGCGACTGACCACCGAGTTCAGCGACGAGCTGCTGCTGCAGGCGCGTCGGATCGTGGGGGCCGCGTGAGCCCCCGCGTCCTGTCCGTGCTTGCGCTGTGCCTCGGGACGCTGGGGGCGTTGCTGGGGGCGTTCGCCTACCAGGGTACGTCCAGCGCCATGTACCGGGTCTCCGACCAGGCCCGGCGGGCCGAGGCCGCGGAGGCGCGGCTGGCGTACCTGGAGTGGTGGTACCGCTACGCGTGCGCGCGTTCGTCCGACGTCAACCCCCAGGCGCGCCAGGACCCCTTCGCGATCGCCGTGCCGCCCCCGCCCGGGCCTCCGCCCGTGCTGATGAAGGGGCTGCCGTCGTTCATGTCGCGCCCGCTGCCGGAGTCGTGGTCCGGCGTCCCGGCGGTCGACCCCGATGAGGTGCATGACTGGTCGGCCTGGGGGCCCGTCGAGGGTCCGACGCCATCCCCGTTGCCCTACGGACCGACGGGCGGCTTCAGGCGCTAGGGTGACCACCGGAGGGTTTCCCGATACGATGAGAGTCCAACCCGTGAGCGATGAGCTCCAGAAAGGTAGCCATGACTGACGCCTACGTTCCCCGCGCCGCTCGCAAGATCGCCATCGGCGAGCCGGAGTGCCTCAACTTCCTCGAAGTGCGCGCCCTCGGCCTGCGATTCGGCCAGAGCTGGGAGCGCGAGATCGAGATGGCCGTCGACAAGGCGGTCAACCACCAGGTCCCGCTGACCATGCAGTTCTTCGACGATGCGCACGGTCCCCGCCTGGGGTACAGCGGCGCGGTCGATAGCCTGGAGGGCTACGTCGGCCAGTCCTGCGCGCCGGGCCTGACGCAGGAGGCGGTGAACGAGCTCCGCGCCTACGTCGACGCGGTCGGCAAGCGCATCGCGCATTCGTGCGGTTACGTCCAGGTCGATTCCGGCGGTGTCGAGTACGCCCGCGCCCTCGGGATCTGGCACCACGCCGCCACCGGCAAGGCCCTGGAGCCGCGTAAGGGCGACGGCAGCGCGATGACCGAGGCCGAGTTCCGCGAGCTGATCGCGCAGCTGGAGGCCCTGGCCGTCACCTACGGCCCGACCTACTGCATCATGCGCACCGGAGAGGACAGCTGGATCGTCGACGGTGCCAAGTGCGAGTCCCTGGATGCCGCGGTCGACGCGTGCTCGGTGCGCGACGAGAAGTCCGGCGTCGACTGGGACCTCTCCATGCCGGGCACGTGCCGCGACGGCCTCACCGCCATCCCGGTCGGCAAGTGCATCACCGTCGACCTCACCTCGCTCATCGAAGCCTGAAAGGGGCGCCATGAACCTCCTCAACACCAGCAAGGCCGAGCAGCGCTTCGAGGATCGCCTCGAAGCGCTGGGCAAGCGTAAGGTCGGCAAGACCGAGGCGCAGCTCGAGCAGGAGCTGCCCGTCCCGTTCGACAACCAGCGCATCATCAAGGCCATCCGCCGTACCTTCAACGTCATCGGCACCGACATGGGCTGGGATGAGCGGCGCGAGAAGCTCAGCGTCGTCATGGAGGTCGTCGCCGACGCCGACTACATGGAGCAGAACGGCGGCGATCGCGAGGCCGTGAAGCGCTTCCGCGCGATGGGTAAGGCTGCCCGCGCGGTGCTGCTCAACGAGGCGCTCGGCCGCTGACAGTGCGATTCCCGGAGACAGTGGGACCCCGCCGCCGTATGGTGGCGGGGTCCAGTCGTCATATCCACCAACCCCCGTCCTAGACGGGAAGCGAGGACAACATGGCCGCCAAAGCCAAGAACACCACCCAACCCGAGGTCGCGCCCGCGAAGGGCCTGCCCACCGACAACGCCGTGCTGTCCATGGCCAAGCGCCTGACGGTGCTGGCCGAGGCGCGCTCCCAGCTGAGCGATGCCCAGGAGGCGCTGGTGCAGCGCTTCGGCAAGCTCAACAAGGACGTCGCGTGCCCGCAGGACGCCCTGCAGGCCTTCCTCCTGCTGAAGCAGATCAAGGACGATGCCGAGAAGGTGCTGGAGCTGATCAAGTCCGCCTTCGTGGAGCACTACAGCTCCAAGGGCGAGTTCGAGCACGGGCGGTTCGCCATCTCCATCAAGTCGGTCTCCAAGACCACGGTGGCGTGGAAGGAAGTCGGCATCGACCTCGGCCGCGAGCTGGCGCAGAAGGCCGGGCTGGCGTTCAACGCCGACGCCTTCGAGGGCGGCATCAAGGCCAAGTACGGCAAGAGCGGGGTGCAGCACAACGTCACCGTCGTCGAGAGCGCCTGAGCCATGCCCTGCATGTGCGGGGCCTACGACTGCTACGCCTGCCACCCGGAGAGCTTCCGGGTGGTCGGGCGGCAGCGCGTGTACGTAGGCGACATGGACGAGGACCAGGAGGCCGTTGCCGTCGCCGAAGCGGAGGACGCCCAGATCGACGCCGCGATGGTGCAGCGGGATGCGGCCGAGTGGAACGCCGCGCACGGCCCGGCGTGAACCGCCGTTTCGCCGCAGCCGCCGAGGTGACCGCCGGGAGGTTTCCCGATATGATGTCATTACAACCCCAACCGAGCGATGAGCTCAGGAGACTGTCATGATCGCCCCCGAACAATGCGTGCCCGGCACGCCCGTGGTCTTCGGCCGCGAGCGCGGAGAAAAGACCCGAGGCACCATCGTCGAACTGCTGCGTTCCCGCGTGAAGATCCGTCAGGAGGAGGCGCGCGGCGTCCACCGCGTCGGCACCATCTGGAAGGTGCCGTTCGAGCTGATCAGCCCGATCAACGTGAGCGCCACCGCCCTGGCCCAGCAGGTGCAGGCCCAGCCGTTCGTGCTGCCCAACCGCACCAGCCCCTTCGCCGGCGAGGGCGTGAAGATCGGCGCCGGTGCGCCCGACGATCGCTGGGTCCTCGACCACGAGTGCGAGCTGACGATCCTCCAGCAGATCCTCAGCGGCCTCAGCCCGGAGAACCTGACCTGCGACGGGGAGGCCTCCCGCGCCTACGTCATGCAGCGCCGCGCCGAGCTGACGCGCAAGTACCGCGCCGTCGAGGTGCTGTGCGATCGCGCCATCAGCGAGACGGAGGGGTGGGACCTGTGCATGCGCCTCAGCAAGCTGCTGGAGTCGCAGTCGTGACCGACGGTCACCACCTCTCCCGCCTGGTCCGCGTGGACCAGCTGTCGAACGTGCAGGCGGAGTTCGACAAGATCAACAAGAAGGCCGAGAAGTGCGGCCTGCCCGCCCTGGCGTGGCGCGAGGTCGGGCCGCGCACGACGCAGTGGCTGTGCGTCGACGAGACCGGCGGTACCTGGCGCGATCGCCAGCCCGGCCGGGCCGAGGGCGACGGCGGGACCCGCGAGGTCACGACCATCGAGATCGACTGGCCCGGGTACGCGTTGGCGCTGCCCGGGGGGTGGCGCATGGTCGCCGTCGTCGAGCGGGGCCTCGTCCTGGAGGACGGGACGACGCTGAACGAGGTCCGCGGTACGTCCGCGTCCGGGGACCTGAGCGCCTACCGCAAGGTCAGCCTGACCTGCGACCACTGCAAGGCCGACCGGCGGCGCAACAGCGTCATCGTGGTCCAGGACTCGCAGGGGAATCGTAGGAAGGTCGGTACGGGGTGCGTGGCCGATTACCTGGGGCACGACGTGCAGAAGCGCATAGACGCCCTGGCGGCCCTATTCCGGTTCGAGCAGGCCTTCGTGACCTGCGCCGACGACGATGCGTGGTTGAGCCCGGGAGGGCGCGGGGAATGGACCGTGCCGGCGGCTGCCCTGGGCCTGCTGGCGACGCGGTGGGCGGTGGAGGAGGGCTACACGTCCCGGAAGCAGGCGCGGGAGAGCGTGGAGCCCAAGGTGGCGACCGCCGACCAGATCCTCGTGTGGATGGGCGCGCCCAACCCCGAGCCCAGCCGGGAGGCGATGGCGGAGCAGCTCCAGTCGGAGCGCGTCGCTGCGCAGTGGGCCCTGACCGCGGCCGACCTGTCGCGGCTCTCGGAGCGTATTCGCGCGGACGACGAGAAGCTCGACGATTTCGAGTACAGCGCCGCGCTGATTTTCACACGGGGGTACGCTACGCGGGCCGGCGTCGGCACGTTCGTCGCCTTCTGCGTGCTCGCCTACCTGCGGCGCCAGCGCCAGGCTGAGCGCGCGGCGCGCGCCGAGGAGCTCGAGAGGCGCCCGTCCGAGTATGTCGGAGAGCCAGGAAAGCGTGTCGACCTGACCGTAGAGGTCGACCGCATCCGCACCTACGAGGGGCAATACGGACTCAAGGTCATCGTCGCGATGCGCGTCGTCGGCACCAACGACAGCCTGGTGTGGTTCGCCAGCGGGTGGCGCCCGGTGGAGGGCGCCGGACTGGCAGCCAACGCTGAACCGGTGCGTGGAGCGCACGAGGTACAGGTCTTCGTGAAGGAGCACAAGTCCGGGAAGTTCGGCAAGGAGACCGTCGTCCAGCGCGTCACCGCTCGCAAGGTCGCGGCCGCCGCCGTTCCGTGAACCGCCGTTTCACGGGGAGCACCGTGCCGGCGGGGGTGACCACCGCGGGGTGAGTGGATAGGATGGAGGGATAACTACCGCGCCCAGAAGGCGCGAGGAGGCCACATGTCCAGCATCCGCATCATCTTAGCTGCCTTCGAGGAGGAGGCGGTGGAGCTGCCCCGGTTCGAGCACGGCGGAGATCTCGACGAGATCTTCCGCCTCCTCAACCACGTGCAGCCCGGGGACGGCGCCCGGATGCCCACCGGAGGCAAGCACCGCTCCCTGTCGGCCGGCGACATCGTCGTCCGGGACGGGGTGGCCTGGGGGTGCGCCATGATGGGGTGGTACAGGATGACGCCCGTGCAGGTGAAAGCGTATGTGGAGGACAGCACCATGCTGGAGCGCCTGAGCGCGTACCGGCGGTGGGAGCCGTGGTGCGACCACGCCGTAGGCGCCGGGGTGACCACCGGAAGGTGAGTGGATAGGATGGAAGGAACCCAACAGCGCCGATGACGCGCAGAGAGGACCCCACATGAACATACCCCCCACCCTGCAGGCTGCCGTCGTGGCCGCCGCGGGCGCCGCCATGGCGCAGGCCATGGCCGACGCCCACCTCCGTGCGTTCCAGACGCACCCGGAGGACATGGCCAACGCCCTCAAGACGGCGGCGCAGGCCGTCTGCTTCGAGGCGATCGAGGACGGCGCGGTCGACCTCGAGCAGGCCGCGAAGGACGCGATCAGCGAGAAGCTGGACGAGGATCCGGCCCTGGACCTCGAGCAGATCGCCGAGGACCAGATCGAGCGCGCGGTCGAGCGCATCGACCTCGACAAGATCACCTCCGCCGCCGAGAGCAGCGTGCAGGACGAGGTCGAGTCCCGGCTCAACCGGATCGACGTGGATGCCCTGGTCCGCGATGAGCTGGCCGACCACATCGCCCAGCCCGTCACCCACGAGGCCGTGGTGCAGACCGCCGGCAGGCTGCTGGCCGAGGCCGTGGTCTCCCAAGCGCAAGCGCAGTCCTAGTCATGCCTTACACTCTCTGGCGAGCCCTACCGGCGATCGTCACCCCCCTCGCGGGCGGTGAGCCGCCCATAGGAGATCGCCATGAAGTACGAGACACCGTGGGAGGCAGTGAGGTTCGTACCCCACCCTGACCACGACCTGTTCGCCGACACGAAGGTCGTGGCCACCGCCCCGACCGAACCCGCCCTGCGGATGCTGCTCAAGAAGCGGTATCCGCGGGGGCTGCCCAGCGGGACCTTCCTGCGGCAGACCGGGGTGTCGCTGTTCGCCGGCAAGCACCTGCCCCGCAGGTGATCGTCACCCCAGCGTGCGGGGCACGCTGGGGTGACCGCGTTAGAGGGAGTGGATAGGATGGAAGGGTAAAGCGACCGCGTAGTGGTCGCGGGTGGAAAGCGAGGCAGCGCAAGCCGCCGAGGTGACCACCGGTTAGGAAGTGGATATGATGTAAGGGATGAACGGCAACTGAAGGGTGACTGAAGGCGATCGCCGACGGCCCTGCAGGTGCCAACAACCGGGTGAGCGGAGTCGCAACTCCCCACTCACCCACAGCGCCCGATGAGGGCACTGGATGCTGCCATGGCCAAGCGCGCCAAGCAGAACAAGGCGACCGACAACTCCGTCGTCGCCCCCACCACCACCGTCGCCGACGAGCAGGTCGATCTGCTGGTCAACGACACCCCGCCGGGCGCCGACCAGGCCGCGCAGGTCTCCGAGAAGCCCAAGCTCACCGACGAGGAGAAGAAGGCCAAGCGCAGCGCCCGCCGCAAGGAGCGCCGGCTGGCCAAGCTCGCCGCCGAGGGCAAGGTCCCCCGCAGCGAGGCGCCCCGGACGGCCAACGGCGCCCTGGTGCCGCGCGAGGGCGGCGCCCGCGCCTTCTGCTACAAGATCCAGGTCGCCCACGGCTTCCCGGACCCCAAGCAGCTGGCCGAGCTGATGCGCAACGAGGCGAAGGGCACCCCCTTCGAGGGCAAGCCCAACCGCTGGTTCGCCCGCCGCGCCTGGCGCAACGCCCGCCTGTACAAGGGCGAGACCGTCCAGGCCTGAGCAGCCGCAGATGAACCGAGTGAGCCCCGGAGCGCCCCGCGCTCCGGGGCCACTGTCGTTACTAGAACGCCGACACACGGCGAAGGAGGACTCCATGAGCACCATCACCGCGGATGAGCTCCGCCGCAGGGAGCTGTACTGGCGCTGGGTCAGCGGCAGCTACTCCACAGCTGTCGACAAACTGGTCTGCAGGATCCTCGGGATCGCCTACAGCGACCCGTTCAGCGACCTCAGCCCGCACGGGTGAGGCGCCCTGGAGATGCAGGGGCGTAGGAACGCCGGTTAGCGGGCCTCGTGCCGCGAAAAGCGATTGTGCGCCCCCGCGCCCCCGCGCCCCCGCGCCGTCCCGGCAGCCGAGGTGAGCGCCATGGGTGAGGGGATATAATGTTTATATGAAAGCGGCCACAGAAAGGTCGCCGAGGAGAACGGCCGATCCGTGAACCGCCGTTTCACGGGAAGCCACCCCGGGCGCTATAGCGCCCGGGGTGGCGGGCGTACTAGGAGACCACATATGCCCCTCATCTCGTATGACGCCCTGGAGCGGGTGGACGCCCGCTTCCGCTCCCGCCGCCAGGCTGGTCGGGTGCGCCGGGCCCTCGCGCTGCGGCCGCTCCTGTGGGAGCTGGACCGCGAGCTCACGGGGGGTCTGGAGGACCCCATGACCCAGGCCTACGGCTGCGCTGCCGCGGAAGCGGTCAGCGACAGCTGCAGCGCGAAGGAGCGCGCCCTGCTGAAGCGCTTCGGCTTCAGCTCGCGCGACGAAGTCGAAGCGCTGGTCGACATGGAGTCGCCGGAGGACAGGGCGCAGCGGCAGGCCGATGACGCCTTCCGCGCCCTGCCGCCCGAGGAGCAGGAGCGCCAGATGGCCGCCATCATGGCGGCAGGCCCGGGCGCGCTGTAGGGCGCCCCAGGCGCCAGTCGCCGCTATTCGCGACCCCGGGTGGGGGTCGCGGAAGCGCGCGGCACGGGCCGCCACCGCACTCGCGACCCTCTGAGGCATTTTCGTTGTCCACTAATGCGTTCCTGTGCAGCCGCTGGCGGCTTCCTGCAGCCTGCCCGGGCCGGCGGTTGTCCACTAATGCGTTCCGGGTCAGGGTACGGCGTAGTCGTAGCAGGGGCCCAGGTACACCAGCTGCATGCCGCAGAGGTCCGGTAGGCGCCCTATGGGTTGGTCGGCGAGGTGCGCTGCTACCGTCTCCGCGTAGCGGGAGAGGATGGTGTGCAGCCTGGTGCGGAAGCGCGGCAGGGGGTCGATCTCGCTGTGGGCCGCTATGCGGGCGTGGAACTCGGGCAGCTTGCTGACAGCGCTCAGGCGCAGGGTGCTGCGCTTGCCTTTGAGCTGGACGCCGCCCAAGGCTTCCACGAGGCATACCCACTGGTCCTCGGGTGCTGGGCCCCAGTGGAGCGCCATGAAGGGGGCGTAGCCGGACTGGATGGCGTGCAGGGTGGACAGCCCGACGGCCCTGTCCTGGCTGTCCTGGGAGGCGAGGTTGGCCTCCAGGTCCCCCATGATGCACTTCATGCCGTGGTCGGCCAGAGCGGTCATTATGGTGTCGGCCTTGTCGAGTGGGAGGCCGGTGACGAGGTCGTTGAGGGACTCGGCCCAGGTGGCGTGGATGTGGGAGGCGGTGGGGTAGGGCATACCGGATTATACCGATTCCCGGGAACCGTTGAAAGTGAACCGCCGTTTCACGGTTGGCGGGAGAGGAGGAGGAGGGCCGCGTAGACGGTGCGACGGGGGTTCTCGTTGCGCTGGCGGCAGAGGGTGGTCAGGAGGGCGGCCGACTTGTTGCCGATGAGGATGCGGCGGCCGTTGGGGTCGGTGCGGGCCTCGCCGGGGGAGCGGCGGCGGACCAGGCGTACCGTGCGGCGGGTGGAGGGGCAGCGAGTGGTGCCGTCTTCCACCAGGACGCCTTCCCGTAGCAGGTGGGTGATGGTGGGGCGGACGGCGTTCATGTCGGTGAAGCCGAGGGCTTCGGCCACGGCGCGGTCGGTGACGCCTATGGCGGAGGGGACCTGGGAGAGGACGAGGTCCCGGCGGGCGGCCTTGTCGAGCTGCCTGTGGGAGGTGCGGCTGTTGGCGTGTATCGGCATGGGGTTGAACCGCCGTTTCAGGGGAGGAGGTGGGAGCGGTAGTAGGTCACGGCGGCTTCCCAGCCGGCCGCGAAGTGGCGCTGCTGGTCGTCCGTCCAGGGTTCCTGTTTGTGCATGCGTTCCAGGAGGTCGTAGTCCTTGGCGCGCAGGTCGAGGGACTCGCCGTCGTCCTGGAGGGGGTTATGGGAGTCGCGCTCGAGTTGGCGGGCGACGGAGGGGCAGCCGGGGAGGTGGGTGCCTGGGAGGTCGTCCACGGATGGGGGGCAGGTGCAGGGGGCGCGTCCGGCCGCCAAGGCGGCGCAGATGGGGCAGGCGTTGGGGTTGCTGGCCCGGTACCACATGTGCGGGTGCTCGCCCCAGAGGCGGTTGCAGCGAGCGCAGGGGCCTTTGTCCTGCTGGTAGTAGTTGGCCTGGGCGCGATCGGTGGTCATTTCCGAGGGTCTCCGTCCCAGTCGAGGATGCCGAGGGCCTTGTCGATCTCCCACTGGTCCTCGCCGCTCAGCTGGTTGTGGTTGGCGGGTCGACGCAGTGCCGCGGTGGCCATGGGGCCGAGTTCGTGGTCGGGCACCGGTTCCGGCTTCGAGCAGGTGGTGAGGTGCGGCTGGCGGCCGAACACGGAGAGCATGCCGCACTCGGGGCACGTGGTGTTGTTCATTTGGTGAGGTCCTGAACGCGGTGGAGGAGGTTCTGGTAAAGCATGGCGTTCTCGTTGGCCCGGATGACGGCCCCGTCGTAGAACGTCTTGTACTGGAGGGCGTTGGCCTGGGCGGCGTCGCGCTCTTTGATTAGCCTGTCCACAGGGTCTTCACACATGCATTCCATGGCAGAGCAGTCGCATGGGTACATGGCATCCAGTTTGGCGAGGCGTTGGCGCTCCCGGACTATCGTGTCCCGTAGGGCGACGATGAGGTTGCGTACCTCGTCGTGGGCCATGCACTCCGGGTTGAACTGCCCGCCGTTGGCGAGGTATTCATCGACGAGGGCGATGGGGTCGGTCACGGCTGCATCCGGTCCATCCGTTCGATCTCGGCCATGATGAGGGCCGCTGCCCGGATGAGGTTGCTGCGCTGGTCCTTCGGCTTCCACCAATGCGGAGACCATGGCCAAAGCTGGGCGGCGAGGTGTGGGCAGGCGTAGCAGGCGGCTGCCTTGGCGAGTTCGCCGTCCTTGTGCTGGTCGTCGGGGTGGGAGTCGAACCGCTCCTCCACGATCTGGCGGTGGCGTTCGTCGCGGATCTCGACGAGGACGTTGGGCATGCTCACTTGATGCACTTCCGTTTCTTGAGGTGGGCGGTCAGCTGGATCTCGATGAGACGAGCGGCGCCCAAGGTGCTGTACTCGGCGATGCAGGAGGATGGAGGCGGCTTCGGGTTCGACGGTCATGTCAGGTTCCTGGGGTGGGCCGCGTGTAGGCGGAGAGGGCGGAGGCGATGCGCTGCATAGCCTTGCGGCCGGGGCGTTGGCCGTAGGTGCAGAACAGCAGCTGCATGTCGCAGTAGGGGACGCCGAGGGTGCGGGCCCATGCAGCGCCGCAGCCTTTGGCGAGGTTGCCGCGCCCGCGGCCGTCCCAGTCGAGGATGCCGAGGGCGCGCTTGACGGCGGCGCGCAGGTCGCGGACCTCGGCCGCCGTGACCCGCTGCCTGGCGGTAGGGGCCTTGGGTAGGGGAGGGCGGTCCGGGGAGGCGCGGCGCTTGGCCTTGCGGCGGGTGAGCTCCGCGAGGGTGGTGTGGCGGCCCGTCAGGAGGCAGTAGTGGGAGCTGTTCACTTCCGCACCTTCCGGCCCAGCTTGGGCTTGGTGAGCTTGCGGCGGCGTTCGGCGGAGGCGTAGTCGACGATGGCCTGCAGGATGTTGTCGAGGTCCTTGGCCGGGATGGTCTGCAGGGTCTGCATGGCGCCGGCGGCGATCTTGACCTTGAGGCCGCGGGGTTTGCGGACGACGGCGTCGGTGTAGCCGCCGTCGCCGCGCAGGGAGGACTCGATGAGGAGGCGCTCGGCGGTGGAGAGTTCGGAGAGCTTGATCGGCCGGACGGTGACCTTGGCGGTGAACTTGGTCGCCGGCCGGCGCTTGCGGGTCGGTTTGGTGGGCATGCCCTATGGTATGGGGAGGGCAGATCCCGGGAAACCGCGAGGGTCAGTCGTCGACGATGGCGAAGAAATCGTCGTCGAGGTCGGACACTTCGAGCACCGGGTCGACCTGGGGAGGCGGCGCTGGGAGCGCCGGGGGCGCAGGCCTGCCGGGGCGGCCGACCTGCAGGCGCAGGGCGGCGTCGCGCTTGGTGCGGTGGTTGTTGCGCACCTGGGCGGCGTAGCGGGAGAGGTGGAGGCAGGGGACGTGCACGGGGGCAGGGTATCGACCGGCGAGGCGTCCATACTGGTCCGAATGAACCCTACCGTGGACCGCCGTTTCACATCCCGAGCATGGGTGATACGGTGTCGCCATGGACGGCATCCGCGAGACCGCTCGACACCGCAAGCTGGACCGTGGCGATCCAGGCGCCTGGTTCAAGATGAGCGACAAGGAGAAGGAGTCCGTCACCGCGACGCGCGAGTGGGGGCGGCCGATCGGGCAGGAGGCGCCCGGGAGAGACCAGGGGCTACTGCCCAACCACATGCGCCCCGTCGTGCGCGCTGCGGACGGCGTCATCGGCGCCGGGCCGAACAAGTGGTACGGGCACTATGTGCAGCTCCGCTCGTATCTGCCCGACCTGCCGAGGGACGTCATGAAGCGCGCCGCGAAGGCGCACCTGCGCGTCGACGACCAGGTGTGGAAGTGGCGCAAGGCCGGGATCGCGGACAAGCACATCGCCGGGCCGCTGTGGCGACTGCAGTACACGACGGCCGGTCAGTTCAACAAGCCCGGCGAGGCCTTCAACGTCGGGCAGCACCCGCACCTCCGCGAGAAGGGGTTCAAGTCCTCGTCCGTGTACGGGACGCGGCCGGACAACGACCTGCAGGTCGACGAGCTGCGCAAGTCGCTCCACATGCACCTGTACCGCCACCTCGAGGCTGCCGGGGTCGACGCCGACGAGCTGCCGCCCATGCGCCTGAACGAGTTGAAGGGGACGGAGTCAGGGCCGCACAACCCCAGCCGCTATACCTCGAACGCCCTGGCCACCCGGATCAAGGCCCACGCGGCCGCCGGAGGGGAGTGGACGCCGGCCGCGGTGGCGAAGATGGGGAGGGACCACGCCAGCGAGGTGGCGAAGCGGGCCAAGTCGGGGGCGGTCGGGGCGCTGGAGGCGCACTTCGAGAAGCAGGACTCGCTGCCGCGCCTGAGCGGGATGCCCGAGGGGTTCCGCGAGGCGACGAAGGCCGACGTGCCGAAGCTGGCCGACTGGTGCGTGCGCAAGAACGCGTGCCTGTGGCGGGCGGTGAGCGGTCAGCTGGGGGCGGCCTACGTCCCCGACCGGGTGGCGATCCACCCCGGGACCGGCCACGTGGTCGGGCTGCACAAGCAGGGCGATGGCACCCACGTCGTGAAGCACGACTCGCAGGCGACAGATCAGAACAACGACGGCGCTCCCGAGGTGCGGGAGCTGTTCGGTCGGCACGTCATCAAGTGACTTTGACGTCGGCGCTGACGTAGACGGACCAGATGCCGTCCTCGCCCTCGCCCTCGATGGCGGCCGGCAGCTTGGTCACCCCGGCGGCGTGCATGACGAGGCGGACGGCGCCGGCGCAGTGGGCCGGGACGTAGCCGACGTGGTGCCACTTCACCTTCTTGGCCTTGGAGTAGAGCCAGACGGCGACCGCGTAGCGGTCGTGGCTGTTGTCGTCTTCGGCGCGCAGCTCGCCCACCATGGGGTCGCCGATGTCGATGGCCTCCTGGAGGGCGTGGCGGGCGACCGAGCTGTGGTACTCGATGCCGACCACCTTGGTGCGGCGCAGGATGTGGAACTTAGGCATCCGGTTTCTCCCGTAGCGTGAAGGGTTGGAAGGTGGCGCGCCAGGCGATCTCGGCCGCCTGCGCTTGAGCCTTGGCCAGGTTGGCGGCCGAGATCAGCTCCGGCTCTATGCCGCTGGCGACGCGGGGGTCGGTGTACAGGTGGAGGGCGAGCATGTCCGGCCAGCTGTGCTTCTTGCGGTCGCGGACGTAGGTGGCGTAGCTGGTGCGCGAGCCGTAGGTGGCCGCGAGGTGGCGGCACTCGGCCGCCAGGGACTTCAGCGGGGTGGCGATCTGCTGCGCGAGGGCCTTGGCCAGCTCTCGCCGGCGCCTGAACAGCGCCATCTCGGCGCGGTGCAGGTCGGCCTGTGCCCGGTTGTGGCGTTCGTTCTCCGCCTTGCCGGCGAGGTGCTTGTCCAGCAGGGCGTACCTGGCCGCGCACGCCGGGCAGTCGATGGTCGTCGTGCGGTTGATCGGGCCGAGGGAGAACGTGTTGCAGTACTGCGAGCACTCCTCGGTGATCGTGCCCTGCCCGCAGGGGCAGTAGTAGGTCGAGGTCCAGCGGTCGGTGTTGCTGTTCACGACTCGCTCAGCAGGACGCGGGCCAGGCGCTTGTGCCCCGCGTCGAGGTAGTGGCGGGTCCACCAGTCGGCGACCGCCTTGCGGGCCTCGACGGGAACGGTCTTGAGCAGGTCGGCCTTCGCCTTCTCGGCGGCGGCGTCCATGTCGGTCTTCGGTTCGTCGCTCATCGGATGCCTTTCAGGTCGATGACTTCGGGGTTGGGGAACACGTTGCGCCACTTCACGGCGGCGAAGGCTTCGGTCCACATCAGGGACGGGTCGCCGGGGTGTTCGTAGCCGTACTTGTAGTAGGGGTGCCGCATCCGCTGGGCGTAGAAGCGGGCCAGGCGCGCCTTGGCGTCGGGGTCGTCCGGGTCGCGGCCGTAGTTCGGGTGCTCGAGCTCCTCGAAGGCCTGCTGCCGGCCGTAGGCGAACATGCAGCCGGCGTCGTAGGGGTAGATGAACCCGCACTGCGTGCACTTGTGCCAGTGGCCGATGCTCCAGTGGTAGGCGAGGCAGGCTGGGCAGCGGACCGCGCCCGGGTCGGCGGCGAAGGCGGCGCGCCAGTTGGTCGAGCCGTCCGGGTTCTGCACCGCGTTCATGGCCTTGTCGCACTCCCGCCAGATGGCTTCCTTGTCGGGAGGAGGGACGTCGAGGACGATCGGATCGTGGATGGTGTAGTCCATGGCGGGGTTGTACCGGGTTCCGGGGAACCCGGGGAGAGGCTGGCTTATGGAGCTGCCCCGGTTAGCCTGCGAGGAGGAGCAACACCATGCGTATCTTCTTCGCGCTCGCGCTCGCGGCGCTCACCGCCACCGCCTTCGCCGAGGAGGCCGCGTCCTCCTCGTCCGCCGGTACCGCCGGCGTGGTCGCCGGCATCGTCGCCGCGATCGTGGCGATCGTCGTCCCCCTGCTGTTCAAGCTGCTCGGGAAGTCCAAGCCCGAGGCGGCGCCCGAGATGCCGGCCGACCTCAAGCTGGACGAGGCGCGGAACTTCTTCATCGACAAGCGCCTCATCCCGTTCCTCGTGTCCACCGCCGAGCACTGGCTCATCACCCAGCTGCCCGCCATCGTGGCCGACGCGACCGACGGGAACGGGTTCGACTGGAAGCAGCACTGGACCGAGCTGCGCGCCTACCTGAAGCAGCGCGCCGTGGACAAGTTCGCCGCCGAGAACCGCGACCTGGTCAAGTTCCTCGGCAGCAGCCGGGAGCTGGACGACATCATCGACCGGCAGGTCGCCAAGCTGCTGGCCAAGCTGCCCGACGCCGTGAAGGCGCTCCTGCCGCAGTCGGCCGTGGACATGCTGGTCGACAAGGCGAAGGCGTTCCTCGTGGCCAAGGCCGACGACCTCCTCACCCCCAAGGCCTGACCGGCCGATAGGACCACGCCATGCCCGCCACCGATCCGCCCATCGGCAGCCCGCTCTCCGCCGGCGCCGCCATGTCCGCCCTGCCGATGGACGCCCTCATCAGCGGGCCCCTCCTGGCCTGCATCAAGGCCGAGGCGCAGGCCGCGAACCTCTACGCCGAGTGGGTCAAGACCGCCGGCATGACGCCCGACGGCAAGCCCGTGATGATCGACTTCACCTACACCGAGGACGTCCTGGACGGCCAGGGCAAGGTGACCTCGACGAACACGCGGCACTTCACCATCCCCCTGCTGGCCATCCTGCAGCACCCGGCGATCGGCATCGAGAAGGCCAGCGTGGACTTCGAGATGACCGTCGAGACCAGTGAGGCCTCGCACAGCGAGACCGCCGCCTCCGGCGGCTTCGACGCCAAGATCGGCTGGGGGCCGTTCAGCGTCAGCGTGCACGGCAAGGTCAGCCACAAGAGCGAGCAGACCCGCAAGACCGACACGCGGTCGAAGTACAGCTTCCACGTCGAGGTGATCCACCGCGGACCGACCGAGTGCATGCAGCGGGTGATGGACGCCATCACCGATGCCAGCATCCGGCCGGCGAAGGTCGCCTCGACGCCGGCTCCGTAGCGGGGCGCCGTGTTCGACTGGCTGTTCGGCAAGAAAGCGTCCGAGCCGGCGAGGGCACCCGCCGGCCAGACGCTTTCGGACATCGTGCGCGGCATCGCGCACGCCGCCGAGTCGGCCAACGACATCGGGGACATGGCCGTCCTCAACCAGCTCAAGTTCTTCTTCGACATCGGTGACGACGGCACCTTCGTGGCCAAGACGGCCCGGGTGAAGCTGAACGGGGACCACTATATCGACGTCCCGCTCGTCAGCCTGGTCGACACCGGAGGCATGTCGCTGAACGAGATGGAGGTGCGCATGTCGGTGCGGCTGACGCAGGCCGAGGTGAAGGAGCAGCTGCACGCCGCGGCCGAGGACATGAAGGTGCAGCGATCGTCGTTCGGGGTGGCGCTGACCGGAGCCAAGTCAGGGACGGCCGGTGACGTCATCGACGTGGTGATGAAGTTCAAGCACGCGGCGCCGCAGGAGGGCATGGCGCGCGTTCTGGACGAGGTGGCGGGGCAGGCGCAGGTCAAGAAGTTCGGCCCCGATACGCCGCCCGTGCGGCCCCTGGCGATGACGACGCAGCTGCGGAAGGCGCGGGAGGAGAAGGCGGCGACCGTGAGGGTGGAACCGCCCGACGAGCTGCGCCCCACCGACGAGGTGAAGTGAACCGCCGTTTCAGGCCTGGAGCAGTTCGGACATCTCGGCGTCCGTAGCGCGCGGGAAGTGCGAGTCGACGACGACCATGTGCTTGAGGGCTCGCTGCACGGCCTCGCCCAGCGTGTGACCGACGCCCTTGCCGCGGGCGAAGAACCGGATGGCGTGGACCTCCCAGCGGAAGCCGTGGCGGGGCCAGTCGCGGTTGTGGATGCTGAAGTCGGTGCACTCGGCGTCGAGGAGGGCGATGGCCTCGGCGTCCGTCATGGCCGGGAAGGTCAGGCGCGGCATTCCGACTCCCGCTTCAGGATGGCCTCGCGCAGGGCCCAGCATTCCGTCATGACGACGACCTGGCGGCCGCAGGTCAGGGTGATCTCGGTCGCCTCGAGCTGCGTGGTGCCGCCGGTGCCGCCGGTGCCGACTTTGACCACCTTGGTGGGGGCCAGCATGGCCACGTGGTCGAGGTTCACAGCGATCTGGTCGCCCGGGATCGTCTTCCCGTACCCGTCCGGCTGGTCCGGCCGCGGGAGGGAGAGGAAGCCCAGCCTCACTTGCCGCCCTCGGTGACCAGGGCGGCGCGGTCCTCGGCGCTGTAGGACATCGAGGCGGCGATGACCTGGGCGTCGTTGGTCTGCAGGCCGCGGGTCAGCGAGGTCTTGGTTGCGTAGTTCGCGAAGGCGACGTGGGCGTTCCCTCCGGAGAACATGGCCGCGTTGCTGGACGAGATGCCGAGCTGCCCGGCGCCCTTCATGGCCTCCAGGCCGCAGCCCATGAAGTTGAACACCCAGCCGTACTTGTCGGTCTGGTGCTTGATCATGTCCTTCACGCGCTGCTCGGTGTACTCCTTCGAGCTGTTCTCCTCGCCGTCGGTGATGATCAGCACGATCACCTTGCCGGGGCGCTTGGCCTCCGGCATGCCCGCCAGGCGGCCACCGAGCTGGTCGATGGTGGTGCCGACGGCGTCGAACAGGGCGGTGCCGCCCCAGGGGCGGTATTCCAGCGGCAGGGGCACCTGGCCCAGCGGCTTGTCGGTGTAATCCACCGTGGCCTTCTCGTTGAACCTGGTCAGGGTGACGGTGCACTCACCAGGCACCCGCCGCTGCTCCTCGATGAAGGTCTGGAATCCGACGACGACGTCGGAGACGCGCGTGCCCATGGAGCCGGAGGCGTCCAGGATCACGGCGATGGCGGTCTTGTTTGGGTCGGTCATGTTTCCTCCTGCCCCAGTATCAGGCGGGGACAGGCTCCGTGGAGAGGGATTCCGAGAGCTGCACACCCTGGATGCGTTGGACGCCCAGCATGCGCAGCGTGTTGATGGCGCGTCGGCCGCCGTGGACCGCGACCGGCTTGCCGCGGGTCTCGTAGATGGTGCCCAGGATGCACCGGGCGGCGGAGGAGGAGAAGGGGCCGTCGCCGACGATGTTGATCGTGTAGGCCTCGGCGGAGGGGTCGACGGCGAGGCAGCTTCGGGTCCCGCTACAACCGGGCGGGCAGTCTGCGATGTGCATGGTCAGGTGCTGCGGCATGGTGGGCATGCATGATCTTAGGCCGGCTCCTGGAGTCCATAGTCCGTGAACCGCCGTTTCACGAGGACGGGCTTGCCGGCCCAAGTGGACCCTATACGCTCACGTCCGACCCCCACCTCCACCTACCCTGGCCTCGGCCGGAGCTGACCCATGCTCGACTTCTTCGCCCCCGTGTTCGTGACCGAGTCCAAGATGGTGCTCGACGAGGAGGGCGAGGTCGTCGCTCCGCTCAGCGAGATGGCCATGTCGACCGACCTCTCCCGCTTCAAGGGCAAGACCCGGGCGTCGTGGAAGTTCTTCCTCGGCAACCTCAAGGACCCCAGCTCCATCCCCGCCGACCACGCCGGTCGCCACTTCTTCGCGCTGAAGAAGAAGGACCCGCAGTTCGCGCAGGACGTGAAGGACGCCGGCATCGGTCTCTCCACCCGGGTGCGGAGCCACAAGGACGCCGACGCCGATGAGAGCGAAGGCGGTTCGTACCGCGTCGAGCAGGGCGAGAAGGGCCCGGTGAAGGTGCGCGACATCCTGCACATCCGGACGCTGGGCCATGAGCAGCACGCCCCGCTGGCGCGCGCCCTGGACACCTGGGCCGGGCACGTCGAGGCGAACGGCGGCAACGCCACGCATGCCCAGAAGCTGCGCTATGAGGCCGCCAAGCTCCGCACCCACTTCGGCACCGGCACCGATGCCGATGCGGCCCTCGTCGGCGCCGGCCGCCCCGGCCCCCGCGGGTCGGCGGCATCGCTGGACGATGTCGACCTCGACATCGGCGGGGAGGCCCCGGCCAAGGCCGCCGAGCCCGCCGCCAAGTTCGACAAGAAGGGCAAGGGCAAGAAGGTTCCGCCCGCCGCGTCGGTCGACCTCGCCGGCGACATGAAGGAGTCGGCCGACCCGGTCAAGGGCACCGCCAAGGCCGCCTGGGCGCTGGTGGAGAGTCGCAAGGCCGCTGCCGCCGAGAAGCCCGCCGAGGAAGCGGCCAAGGCCTGAACACTCGCCCGTCACAGGGCACCGCTGCGCCCCGTCGGCCATCCGGCGGGGCGCTGTCGTTTCAGGGTGCGATGGCCGCGCCGGCCAGGCGCTCGGCGTGCGGCGTGACGCCGGGGATCGCGTCGGTGGAGACGAAGCTCACCTGGCCCGACCAGGCGATGCGCCCCGTGGCCACCTCGTGCAGGGTGCCGGCCAGGGTGAAGCGGGAGGTTGGCACCGCGTACGGGTAGTCGTTACGCTCGCCGCGGTTGGGAGACCAGTCGACGGTGACCTCGAGGAGCGCCCAGGCCCCAGCCGCCTTCGCCGCCGCGATCGTCGTCGGCAGCCGCGCCGAGTCGCGGGCGTCGATGCGGGTCCCCGTCGCGCCGCCGGCCCGCATGAGGCCGCGCTCGGAGGCGGTGGCCGCCAGCTCGATGGCCGACCAGTCGAACCAGTGGTCGGAGGGGTGCGCCCAGACGGCGATCGGTCCGCCCGGCTTTACGCCGCCGGTGTGGTCGACCGCGCTGATCGGCTGCTGGCGCTCCGCGTAGCAGCCGGCCAGGAGGAGCAGGGCCAGGAGGGGCAGGTATCTCATTCGTCGATCTCCGAGTGGAGGATGACCGGAGTGCCCGCGCCGACGGCCAGGCACTCGATGTTGAAGCCGTACCAGTCCCAGGCGTGTTCTTCCGGGGTCATGGCGTCGGTCGGGTCGTTGTCCGCAGAGAAGCGTTCGCACAGCAGTTCGATGATGCGGCCCTCGGAGTAGCAGAGCACCGGGGCCATGCCGGCGTGCTGGCGGGCGATGCCGATGACGGCGTAGTCCAGGCCGTCGAAGCGGACGGCCTCCGGGTTCTCGTCCCGGAGGTCCTCGCAGAGGTCGTCCACCCGCCGCTTGGCCTCGTCGTCGAGGCGTTTCCGAGCGGCGGGTGGGAGGGAGGATCGCTCACTCATCCTCTTCGCCGTCCTCGCGAGGGGTGACCTTGATGACGCCGGCCCAGTCGGCGTTCATCACGAGGGTGTAGCTGGCCATGGGGTCAGCGTCCACCTCGGGGATGATGGAGCCGAGGTAGGTCCACAGGTCGTAGCGGGGGAGGGGGCCGCCGTCCTCCATGTCGCTGAGCTCGGCGACCTTGTACAGCTGGTCGTCGGTGAAGCGCCAGGCGCCGAGGATGGTGCGGCCCTCGCACTTGTCGCCGACGTTGTAGGTCTTGGCGTTGCCCTGGATCTCGATCAGCACCATGCGGGCGTTGGAGGTGTTGAGCCCGCACTCCTTGCCGCGGCAGGCCGGGACCTTCTCGTTGACGAAGCGCCACAGGTCCAGCTTGGCCATGGTGAGGCCCGGGGCCTTCTTGTCGCGCAGCTCGAACATGAGCTGGGCCTTCTCGAGCAGCGTGCGCGTGTGCTCGCGGGGGAAGGGGATGCGGTCGAGGACGCGGCGCTTGCGGGGGCGTTCACCGGCGGCCAGGGCGGCGAGGAGTTCGTGGGGGATCATAGGAGCGTTCCTGTTGTCAGGGGGTTGCGGGGAGGTTGAAGGCGGCGCCCAGGCCGTGTTCCTGGGCCTCGAGGCGCTCGTCGATCTGGTCGACGACGGCTTCGAGGACGCGCTGGTGGTCCTCGGGGGAGAGGTCCTGTCGGGCGGCGTCGAGGAAGTTGCCGATGGCGGTGATGAGGCTGTCGGCGTCGAGCCGGAGTCTGGCTGGCATGTCGATCCTTGGGATGCGCGCTGCGAGTCGCCGGACGGCGAGGAGACGCAGAGCAGATGGGCGGGGGTGAAGGCGGCGCCTGGTGAGCATGCCCCGATGGTAAGCCGTTTCCGTGGAACCCGGGAAGGGTAGTCCCCGGCGCGGTTCCGGTACAGGGCCGTCTGTTGCCGACCCCGGCCGGAGCCTCATAACGTCCGCCTATGCCCAAGCACATCGATGCACACGTGTACGCTCCCGGGAACCTCAGGCCGGAGAAGCGGCGCGTGATAGGCTGCGATGCGGCGGCGGTGATGCACATCGTCGCGAAGGATCGGTCCATCCCCGGCAGCGCCATCGTCAAGCTCGTCGACGACGGTACCACGGTGGCGATGTTCGCCGTGATCCCGAAAGGGCCCGTCCGCGTCAACGACCGTGATGCCGAGCTGCTGATCCGGGAGAGGGACTACGCCAAGCGCGCCCGGATGCTGGCCGAGGTGGTGCGCAGCGCACTGTGCCGGGGTTGACCGGACCCCGGGGGCCTTGCTAAGGTGGGCCCATGTACCGAGTAGACCGCGTCTCCTTCACCTGGCGCATCGACCCCGAACGGGTCACGCACTACCTCAGCGCCGTGCCGGCCACCACCGGTGGGAGGTGCATCCTGTACCTGGCGTTGCGGGAGGCGCCCATCGTCGGAGCCTACCGCGTGTGGCCGGTGGCAGACGCCGCGAACCGCCTGGAGAGGCTGCACCAGGCGTTCTCCCGGCTGTTGAAGTAGCCGGCCTGGCGTGCCGGGGAGCGTACCGGTACTATTCCGAGAGGAGGCCGTACCCATGGCGTTAGAAGCGTGCCCCGCGTGCCGCGGGCTCAACTTTCCCGGCTGGACAGAGTGCGAGGACTGCGGCTGCCCGAAGGGGGCCAAGCAGGACGTAGCCAAGGCCTACTGGCGAAAACAGCTGCCCGGGCACCTGGCCATGTTGAGGGAGGGGGCCAAGGCGGCCGCAGCGAGCGTTCCGCGCCCGGCCGGTAAGTGGCGCGTGCTCGGCGTCTCCGGTGAGGAGCGTGTGCCGGTGTGGAAGGACGACCCGGTCGACGAGGCGCAGGCGCGGGAATGGATCGCGTGGACTCGCAAGCGGGTGCAGGCAGGCAAGGCGGCCTTCCAGCGCATCCTGCTGGTGAACCCGTTCGGGCAGATCGTGGAGCAGCACCCGTGCTGACGCGCCGCGGCGTGAACCGCCGTTTCGGATTCGTTTTTCGCCTGTGTGCGCTAGCGCGTCTTCGCGCTTCGCTCTCTCGTATCTCTCTATCTTCTCTACTTCGTAGAGAAGATAGCGATCTACTCGTTCGCTTCGCGCGACGCGGTTTTCCCGTGAACCGCCGTTTCACGCAGGGTACGGTTGAACCGTGAACATCTTCGCCCTCGATGACGACCCCGTCGACGCCGCAGAGGCGTTGAACGACAACCATGCCAACAAGATGACGACCGAGATGGGTCAGCTGCTGAGCACCCACGTCCGGATCCTGTTTCCGGAGGAGGTCGTCGGCGACGCGTGGTGCGGACTGCCGGTGTGGCGCGCCACGCATCCCCACCACCCGTGCCGGGCGTGGCTCGGGTTGAGCCCCGGCAACGTGGCGTGGGCCGTCGACCATTTCCGCGCCCAGCTGGCGCAGTGGCTGGCGTGGAAGGGCCGTACCCATGGTGCGTCCGTCATCCGCCCGGCGGCCGACCTCCTTGTATCCCGTCTCGGTCGTGCGCCGCGCACCCCGTTCGCGCTGGGCATGGACTCGCCGGTCAAGGGCGCCGGCCTGGACCCCGTCAGCGTGTACCGGCTGTATTACGCCTCCGCCAAGCGGCACCTGGGCGTGTGGCGCCGCTCTGCGGAACCGGCCTGGTGGCGCAGCGCGTGCGCGGAGGTCGACAGGATGGGTATTCCGGTTCCGGGGAGCCGTTAGAGTAGGGGCATGCCAACCGACACCGTTCCCGCCCTGGTCAAGTCGATCACGCGGGCCGCCAAAGCCTACTACCGCGGCGAGGACTCCGGCCTGACCGACGAGCAGTTCGATGACCTGCGCGATCGCCTCAAGGCCCTGGACCCCGCGCACCCGCTGCTGGCCTCCGTCGGCCACGGGTTCAGCGGCGGCAACACCCTCAAGAAGGTCAAGCTGACGACCCGCATGGGGTCGCTGGACAACTGCTTCAGCCGGGACGACATCCGCCGGTGGGTGGAGCGGGTGACCAAGCTGTGCAACGACCAGGGCATCCCGGTCCCGAAGCGCGTCGCCTTCCAGCCGAAGCTGGACGGTCTGTCCGTGCAGTTGACCTACCGGAACGGCATGCTGGTGCAGGCGGCCACGCGCGGAGACGGCGCCGTGGGCGAGGATGTGACCGCGTCGGCCAGGAAGGCCCACGGCGTGCCCCTGAGCATCCCGGAGACGGGAGACCTGGACGTGCGCGGCGAGATGGTCGTCCTCAAGGCGGACTTCGAGAAGTACTTCAAGCCGGAGGGTGCGGCCAATGCGCGCAACAGCGCGGCCGGGACCGTGCGCAGGCAGGACGGCCGGTTGGCCGAGCACCTGTGGTTCATCGCCTTCGACGCGAACTTCCTCGACGGCAGGGAGGACGACCGGTTCAAGACCGAGCTCATCATGAACACCACGCTGAACCTGTGGCGGTTCACGGCGGCGTTCACCTCCGATACGCCGTTCGAGGTGGACGCTATCGTCGCGGAGTGGGAAGCCTGGAAGGCGCGCCGGGACAACCTGAACTATCTGGCCGACGGGTGCGTGGTGAAGGTCAACGGTCGCCGTACCGCGAAGGCGCTGGGGTGGTCGGAGAGCTGCCCGCGCGGAGCCTTCGCCGGCAAGTGGAAGGGCGGCATGGTGGCGGTCACCGAGGTGCTCGGCGTCGAGCACAGCGTTGGCCGTACCGGCGTCATCACGCCCGTCGCCAAGGTGAAGCCCGTCGAGTGCGGAGGCGTGACGGTGGAGTCCGTCAGCCTGATGAACTGGGACGAGGTGAACCGCATCGAGGACGGGTCGCTGGGCAAGGCGACCCTGGGGGTCGGGTCGACCGTGCGCATCGAGCGCGCCGGCGACGTCATCCCCCGCGTGATCGCGGTCATCAAGGCCTGCAAGCCGCAGGACGTGTTCGGCCGTCCGGAGAAGTGCCCGAGCTGCGGGACGCAGACCATCGTGGACGGGCCCCGGCAGCGGTGCCCGAACGGCGGCGGCTGCCCGGCGCAGGGCTACCGGTGGGTGCTGAACTGGGTCAAGAAGCGCGAGATCATGTTCCTGGGCGACGAGACCATCGACCGCCTGATGGCTATCGGGGGGCCGGTCAGCAAGCCGTCCGACCTGTATGCCCTGTCCCGCGATGAGCTGAAGGCGGCCACAGGCGGGTACGTGATGGCCGACAAGATCGCGGCGCAGCTGGAGAAGTCGCGAGACTGCACCCTGGCGCAGCTGTTCGGGGCCGTCGGCATCGAGGGGTGCGGCATGGTCGAGGCCGAGAAGGCCGTAGCGCACCTCGCCGCCGAGGACGTCGAGACCGTCATCACCCGCGTCGATGAGCTGGAGCCGGCGCTCGGTCCCGCTCGGGCAGGATTGTTCGCAGCCGGGGTGCGGGGGATGGAGACGGAGATCCGGGCGCTTGCCGCCGTTCTGAGGATCGCGAAGCCCGTCGCGGTGGACACCTCCAAGGCCACCGCAGCCTGGAAGGGAAAGACCTTCTGCATCACCGGCGCGACCGAGCTGCCGCGGAACGCGCTCATCGACATCATCGTCAAGGCCGGCGGGGTGTGGAAGTCCTCCGTCAGCAAGAACTGCGAGTACCTCGTCATCGCCGACCCGTCCTCGACCTCCAACAAGGCGGAGGCCGCCAGGAAGCTGGGGGTCACGCTCATCAGCGAGGCGCAGGCGTTGGACATGGCGGACTACTCGTAATGATGGCGCGCCGTGACCCCTGACCCCAAGACCAGGGTGGCCTGGCCGAAGTGGACGAAGCGGAAGGACCGCACGTCCCGTCACTATGTAGACCCCACGCTGGAGCTTACATGTCCCTATTGTCGTACCGTCAACCGGTGGAGGCTGTCGCAGGTGCAGTCCGAAGACGCGCTGCCGTGCCGCAAGCGCTCCTGCGCGGGCTCCTACTGCTCGCGGCGCCCGTTCTCGCCCTGGGCGCAGAGGAGCAGTACGGCGACTGGCTAGGGGAGTGGGAGGAGGTCGTCGCGACCGCCTACAGCCCGCACGACCCCATCGACGGCGCCTATCACGCGACCAAGGGGGCCAGGTGGCGGTGGATCACCGCCGACGGCCGGACCGATGTGCGCCATACCCCGTACGGGGTGGCCGTGCCGCTGCAGCCCGGGACGCGGAAGCCGCATTGGCCGTTCGGGACGCAGCTGGTGATCCCTGCCGAGACGGGATACCTGGCGCGGTCGCGTCCCGATGACCGGGTGTTCCCGGTCGACGACGTGGGGAACGGGCGGCAGTACTTCAAGCGCGACCAGGCCGGGAGGCTGCATATCGACCTCCGGTTCAAGTTGCACGCCAGCGCGATCGCCTGGGCCGGGCCCACCGGGCGCAGGGTCATAACGGTGTTCCGCATCACCGGCGTAGCCCCGCCACCGCCCCCACCTCCTCCGGCGCTACCCGACCCGTTCCCGTCGTTGGCCGATGTGCCCATGGCGGAAGCCGATCCCGCCCCGCGTGAAACGGCGTTTCACGCCGAGGCCGCGCTGCCCCTGCCGCACCCCGTAGCCGCCGCGGTCGTCCTGCTGGTGGTCATGCTGCTGAGGTTCGCGCTGGTCGTCGGCCGCGCATGGCGGGGCTTGCCCAGGTAGTCCTACGGCGATAGGCTGTCGGGGTCCGCATGGAGCTCCGACCGATGCCTACCCCAGTCGAGAAGCGTCGCGCCGTCTTCCAGTCGGTCGTGAAGTGCTACCACAACGACCTGGCGTGCGAGGGGAAGGCCGAGGCCCGGCACTCGAAGGAGTTCATCAAGCGCGCCATGCGCGCCGGGGTGTGTGAGGCCGTCACCGACACCGACCCGCGCCTGACCAGCACCTCGTTCGGTGCCGCCGCCGTCATGGTGGCGCGGAAGGTGATGGAGAACGGGAAGGCGGCCAAGGCCTTCATCGACGTCGAGATCGCCGGCATGCGGGACCCGTCGCTGTGCGTGACTTTCGACCGCAATATCGACCGCAGCGTGGCCTACACGCTCCTGTCGTCCCTCGGCGAGGCGGCGCTGCTGTGCAAGCCGGACGACAAGATCGCCCCCGGCGTCGTCAGCGATGTCCACATGTACCTCGTCGAGCCCGGGCAGGCCGTGGTGAACGAGGCGCTGGGCGACGCCCTGGCCGACGTCATCTCCGAGTCGCCGTCTCCCGTGCTGGGCCTGCACCTGAAGGGTGCGCACCTGAAGCATGGGCACCACGCCCATGCGCAGTTCACCGAGGCCGAGCAGAACCGCGCGGCGAAGTGGCTGAACAGCGAGGGCGCCCACTGGGTCGAGGGCAAGGGCTGGATGGTGCAGGAGCAGGGGCGGCAGGTGCCGTTGAGCCCCGACCCGCACAAGTCCGCCGCCGAGGTGCTGCCCTACGCCGTGCGGCGCTTCCGCAGCAAGCTCACCCCGGCGCAGATCATGGGAGTGCGCGGGCTCGGGCGCGATCCCAAGTTCCACGTCGGCCGGAACACGGCCCCCGGCGCCGCCACCTATGCGGCCCAGGCCGCCTCCGCTGCGGCCGGTGACGGCGGGGGCGACGGCGGCGGCGACGCCTCCGAGGCGAAGGTCGGCCCCATCGATCGCAAGGTCTGGGCGCGCGCCGAGGCCGCTGCCATGAAGTCGTACGGAGATCTGCGCGACTCCGACGACCCCTCCCAGCGCAAGAAGTTCTACGGAACCACCATGACCATCTACAAGAACATGATCGGCGTCCGCGAGGCCGCCGAATCCCTCTGCGGCTACGTGGGGGAGAGCGCCAAGGGCGACCAGGCGCTGGCCTACCTGATGGGCGTGTTCGGCCCCAACGGGAAGGCCGCCAAGGCGTCCGGCATGTCGGAGTTCAAGCGCGCCCTCCTGGCCGCGAAGCGCCTGACCGAGGGCACCGAGGACATCGATGGGCCCATCGATGACGTGGCCTTCGAGATGGCCGAGGTGCCCGTCAAGACGGTCGTCGAGAGCCTGGTCGGAGGCGAGGGAGACGACGCGGCCAAGGTGGCCGAGATCTGCGCCGAGAGCAAGACGGCCCACGCCGAGGTCCTGCGCACCGCGGCCAAGCTCCTCCTGCTGAGCGAGGGCAAGGTGCCGTCGAACCTCAAGGCGTCCCTGGAAGCGCTGGTCGCCCATATCCGCGACACCGTGGTCCGGGCGTGAACCGCCGTTTCACGGACAGGGCCTTTGACCTGAGCGCTCCCGTCCGTACAACCTCCAGCGTCACCACCCCAGGATAGCCCCATGTCAGCCAACAGCTCCGGTTCAGTCGAGCGCTTCATGCTCGGGGCCAACGAGTCGAAGGACTTCGAGGTCTTCCCGCCCGGCGGGTCGATCATCGCCCTCGATGTGTCGAACGGCATCGACCAGCTGGTGAGCGGCGACATGGTCGGAGCGTCGGCCACCGTGCTGCTCCAGTCCGGCGAGGCGACCCCCGCCCTGCCCGCGACCCTGACCACCGCCCTGGCCGGGGCCAACAACGACCTGCGCTTCCAGGCCGTGACCCCCGGCGTCGGCGGCAACACCGTCACGATCGAGTACCTCGATCCGCTGGCCAACGACTCCCCGCTGTCGATCACCGTCACCCTGAGCGCCATCCAGGTGTCGCTGGCGACCGGCCCCGCCGGCGCCATCACCTCGACCGCCGCCCAGGTCGCCGCCCTGATCGCCGGAACCCCGGCCGCGGCCGCCCTGGTGTGGTCGCAGAACGCGGCCGGTAACGACGGCACCGGCGTCGTGACCGCCCTGGCGGCCACGCCCCTGACCGGCGGCGCCGCCGCCGCGACGACCTACACCACCAAGGCCACCCTGACCGTCGTTCCCGGCGGGCGCGAGGCGGCCGCGGGCGTCTGCGGCAAGTACTGCCGCATCCGCAACACCGGCAACGGTCTCGCGACCGTCGTCGCCAAGCCCTCCCACCGCCTCCAGCCCGTCACCTCGCTGTGACATTCCCAGGATAAGGATACCCTATGAGCGCCAACAGCTCCGGCTCCGTCGAACGCTTCCTTCTCGGCGTGAACGAGAACAAGACCTTCGAGACGCTGGCCCCGGGTGGCAACACCCTGGTCATCGACGTCGAGAACTTCATCAACCAGGGCATCGACGGTGCGATGGCGACCGGCGGCAACGCCAACGTCATCCTCGGCGTCGACACCTCCGAGGACGCCTCCTCGTGGACCGCCGTCGACTGCACCCCCGGTGTGGGCGGCGACACCCTGACCGTCGTTCCCGGCGGCAAGGCCTCGGCGACCGTCAAGGTCGGCAAGTTCTGCCGCGTGACGAACACCGGCACCGGCCTGGCCACCTTCGTCGTCAAGCCCCTGCACCGCATCCAGGTCCGCGGCGCGCTCTGAGCCGCGACTGAGCCATGGTCGCGGACATCGTCCCCGTGCTTGCTGCCGTATGCGAGGTCGACGCCGAGGAGGCGAACGCCGAGCTGGGCAACGTGCTGGGGGCCTTGGCCGACCACCGCGGCGGGACGGTCGATACGCGCGCCTTCCTGTCGGCCGTCGTGGCCTTCAGGGAGGCGCACCCGTTCGGCCTCAACCAGCTGCAGTCCGGCCAGATGGCGAGGGAGGAGCTGGATGCCCGCGCAGCTGGCACCGCCTGACCGGCTCGACCACCTGCGGTACTTCCTGGTGCGCCTCGACCGCGACACTCGGAGGTACGAGCTGATCGAGCCCGGGAGGGCGCAGACCTACGACCTCGGAGACGTGTTCGCGGCGCGGAGGTACCTGGAGAAGGCCGCCGGGGAGTACCTCGGCGGCAGGGCGTTGGACAGCGCGACCGCCTTCGGCGTAGCGCAGGCCATCCCCCGGGAGCGTAGGGCGTTCGGACTGGATCTGTTGAAGGTCGACCTGGAAGCTGGACTGCTCAAAGCCGATCGTGACCTCGACAACGAGCGGCTGTTCGGACCCGATGCCGTCGAGACGGAGCTGATCGCATGAAGCCGCGCCTGACCGTCGAGTCCGTCCGCAACGCCCGCCTGACCCCGCTGCGGGAGTCCGAGGTCGGGGTGCACGTCGTTCCCGACGCCCTCGACGACGGCGAGGCCTACGACCACACCCAGGTCACGCCCGGCGTGCGCGGGAAGGTCCTCGTCCACAAGGGCCGCGTCGGCTACATGTACAAGGCCTGGCCGGTGCAGGTGGTTGGCAAGCACGGCGCCTGGCATGAGCTCAACCCCGACGCCAAGGACAAGGACGCTGAACTCGAGGCAGGCGTCGCCGCCGCCCGGGCCCACGCCGCGAAGCTGGGCATCACCGAGAGCGACTGGGGCATGAAGGGGATGAAGGACGACTCCCACGAGGAGTACGGCAGCGAGCTGGCGAAGTCGGCCGCGAAGCCCGCCGCCCCGGCCAAGCCTGCCGATGGCGGCATAAAGCACGTCGCCGGCCTGATCACCGCCGCGCACAATGCGCACCTCGACTGGGGCTACAAGCTCCTGTCGAAGCTCGGAGACGCGGAGAGCCGCAAGACGCTGCCGCCGGCCGACGAGGCCAATGCGACCGTGGAGCGTACCCACGAACACAAGGCCGGGGCGATGCTCGCCCTGGCCTACGCCGTGGCTGGGCGAGGCGACCGCGCCACCAACCTTCGGAAGGCGGTCGACCACCTGGAGTACATGCACAAGACGCTCGGCGGGCACTCCTACAAGACCGACGATGGCGACTTCAGCCCCGCCGGGTTCGCCGCCGCCCGCGAAGCCATCAGCTGAGGACACCATGACCTTCGACCGCGCCAAGATCCTCGCTGAAGGTGGCACCTACCACGACGAGAAGAACCCGCTCGTGGAGTGCACGACCTTCAAGGCCGACCGCATCTCCTGGGAGGGCGTGGCCGAGACCGGTGCGGCGCCCGCCTCGATCAAGGAGGACGCCAACCTCCCGAAGCGCATGGTCATCGAGGGTGTGTTCCAGCGCTTCATGCCCGCCGGCGCGGACCCCAACAAGTTCCGCAACGCGAACAAGCGCGTGTACACGATGGAGCGGGTGGGCAAGAAGGTCCTCGACCCGAACGGCGACGTGCAGAAGCGCATCGCCGAGCGCGCCATGATCGGCCACCTGGAGCATCCCAGCGACGGCACCACCGACCTGAACAAGGGCGCCATCCTCATCACCAAGGTGTGGGCCGAGAACGACGGCACCGTCAAGGGCCGGGCGATGGTCTACAACACTCCCGAGGGCCAGCGCATCCAGGAGTACGTGACGACCGGCACCAAGATCGGCATCAGCAGCCGCGGTACCGGCACCGTCGACCAGAACGGGTTCGTGTGCGAGGACTTCGCGCTCGAGACCTGGGACATGGTCTACAACCCGAGCACCGCCGGAGCCAACCCCACCGCCGCCTCCGAGGCCGCGACCGAATCCCGTGAAACGGCGGTTCACGGCAAGCAGGTTCTTGAATCTGCGCCCCCAGCCCACACCATTCAGCCCCAGGACAAACCCATGAACGTCGCCGAACGCATCGCCAAGGTGAAGGAGGACGCCGCCCGTCTCCTCGCGGCCGACCCCAAGCAGCTCACCGTGGAGCAGCGCAAGGCGTTGGCGGCCGACCTGCTCAACCTCAAGATCGCCGTCGCCGAGGAGTTCACCGGCGCCCGCGCCGAGGTGGCCGCGCCCGTCCTGACCGCCATCGCCGAGAAGCTGACCGCGGTCGAGTCGACCCTCAGCGCCGGCGTCGGCGGGTTCGCTTCCAGCGCCCTGCCCGGTTCCGCCTCCGGCGGCGCCGCCCCCGAGGGCCAGACCGACGGCACCGGCGTGCCCGGCAACACCTGGGACATGCTGAACCGTGCCGTGGCCGCTTCCGGCCCGGGACGCGCGAAGGCGGTCGAGAGCCTCAAGGGGCTCGCCGACATGATCGCCGCCAACCTGGGCAAGCTGCCCGAGATCAAGGTCGCGGCCGAGTCGGCCCTGGCCGAGAAGAAGTCCCCCGACGCCCTCCCCGAGCCGGTGGTTGCCGCGCTCAGCGAGGCGCGCGACGAACTCATCAAGTTGACGGAGCGCGACGAGGCCGCCTCCGCCATCATCGCCGAGATGACTGCGCGTCTCGCCAAGGCCAGCACCGAGCTGGCCGCGGCGAACAGCAAGGTCGAGAGCCTCGTGAGCGAGAACGCGGAACTCAAGGCTGCCGCCGAGAAGTCCGCGGAGACGATCGCCACCTTGTCCAGCGCCAAGAACGCTGGAAAGGTCGCCGAATCGGCCGTGTCGGCCGGTCCGGCTCCCCGCAAGCCGCTCCACGAGCGGTTGGCGAAGCCCCAGCCCAAGTCCGAGGACGATGGAGCCCTGCCGAAGCCCGGCGCGGTCATCGAGTCGTCCAAGGATGCCGGGACGGCCTCGCCCAAGACGGCCCTCAGCGAGTCCGCCTCGCATGTCGGTGCCGGCCTGGCGGCGCGCGCCCTTGCCAAGCTGAACCTGGACGCGTGACGATCCTTCTCAGCGCCCACGAGAACCCCTCGATCCCAAGGACATCCCTGTCATGACCAAGCCCCTCATCAACCCCGGCGCCGTGTCCGCCTATAACGACACCATCGCCTTCGGCCGGCAGCTCCTCGAGCGCTCGGAGAAGGAAGGCGGCTGGCGCGAGTACTTCGATGCCGACAACGGCCTCGGCATGGAGAACGAGATCCTCGCGGCCCAGACCGCGATCATGCTCGAGAACTCCCGCCGCTGGCTGAGCTCGCTCGACGAGTCGACCCTCGCCATGACGGTCGGCGGCTTCCGCGACTACATCTTCCCGATCGTGCGCGCGGCCTTCCCGGCCAACCCGATCAACGAGATCGTCTCGGTCCAGCCCCAGACCCGCAAGAACGGCACCATCTACTGGCTGAACTACATCATCGGCCAGACCCGCGGCCAGTTCCTGCGCGGCCAGACCCTGTTCGACGCCAACAACGGCTGGCAGGGCCGCGTCGGCTACACCGACGAGAAGGTCATGGGCGAGTCGATCGGCACCCCCGGTGCCGGCGCCACCCAGACCGGCACCCTGTCCGAGCTGCCTCTGCGCCCGAACACCGTCGAGGTGACCTTCACCACGGCGGGCGGTGCGGCCCTCCTGCGCGATGACGGCAACGGCGCCTTCGTCGAGGTGAGCAACACCACCGGCCAGGCCCTGTCGTCCGGCACGGTGAACTACCAGACCGGCGCCGTCTCGGCGACCTTCGCTGGTTCGATCACCACGACCGCGATCACCACCGACTACGAGACCAACGCCGAAGGGCAGTACGTCCGCAGCCAGGTGGACCTCGAGATCCAGTCGTCCGGCGTCACGGCCATCCGTCGTGCGATCGCCATGCGCATCAGCATGGAGTCGATGCAGGACTTCCAGGCCGAGTTCGGCCAGGACCTGAGCCAGCAGATCGTCACCGCCGCCAGCCAGCAGATCCTGGCCGACGTGGGCGGCGAGGTCGTGCGCGACCTGTGGGACATGACCGGAGCCGCGGTGGCCAGCTTCTCGCTGACCGTCCCGACCGGCGTGAACCGCGCCGAGCACTTCCGCGACATCAACTGGGAGATCCAGCAGGCCTCGGGCGCCATCACCGACGCGACCCAGCGCGGTGAGGGTACCTTCCTGATCGTCGACCAGAACGCCGCGAACGTGCTGATCACCGCCGGTGCCTCGGCCGGCTTCGCCAAGGCCTCGAACACCTACAAGGGCCAGGGCCTGGTCTACATCGGCGACTACAACGGGCTCCGCACCTACAAGTACAAGTTCATGTCCGCCTTCCCGAGCGCCTCGGCCTACGGCAACATCGTCGTCGGCTACAAGGGCGAGGACTGGTGGGACACGGGCTACGTCCACGCCCCGTACCAGCAGTTCTACACGAACGGCCCGGACGAGCGCGCCGACCTGACCCGCCGTCAGGCCTTCGCGATGCGCTACGCCAAGAAGCGCATCAACTCGAACATGTACAAGCGCGTCGCCATCACCGCCTGATCCGGTGACCGCAAGCTAGGCCCAAAGCGGCCGCCGCCAGCGAGGCGGCGGCCGTTTTGTTTCACGGGGCGCGTCGCGCCCTACCTCGGAGACACCCCATGCCCTGCTACCGCAACCCCAACCCTCACCCCGTCTCGGTCACGCTCCTCGAGCCGCGTACGTCGCTCAAGGTGTTCCCGTGGCGATGGCCCGCGTCGCGCGTGCCTGAGGGGGGAGCGCAGTCCGTCGAGCTGTCTGCCGAGCTGGCGCGCGTGATGGTGTCGACCGGCATGCTGGAGGCGTGCCCCGGTGAACCGCCGGTTCAGGCTCAGCCCGCCCCGCCCGCCGCTCCCCCGGTGCCCGAGCCCGAGCCCGAGCCGGTGGATGTCGTCACGCCTACCCCCGAGCAGCTGGCCACCGCGGCCGCGCCTATTCCCGATCCCGCGCGGGAGGATACGGTACGCATCGAGGCGCCCAGCCGGAAGTCGCAGCGGCGCCGCTTCTACGTACCCGAGGAGGGGTAAGACATGCCTGACTGGTCCCTGGCGGACATCCGAGCGGCTGTCACCGCGAACCTCGGCGGCGGTCGGGTCGACCTCGAGCTGGATGAGGCCCACTTCACGCGTTCCGTGGACGCGGCCGTCAAGGCCATGGCGCGCCACTTCCCGATGCATGGGTACCAGGTCCTGCCCATCTCGCCCGGCGGCATCCGCATCCAGCTGACGATGCAGAACCTGCTCGGCGTGCTGGCGTGCGACTTCTTCATCGGCGGCCTGCGCCTGGAGGAGGCGCCCTACTACACCCGGTGGGTCGACCGCATGATCGAGCTGGGCGACATGAAGGACACGCAGCGGGTGTTCGGCGACCAGCCCGAGTGGCACTGGCAGACCGAGGTGAACCCGAGCACGCTGGCTGAGGAGCACTGGCTGTACGTGCACACGACCCGGTCGTCGTTCATGGACACCTTCGCCCGCATCCCCAGCCACGTGTGCGTGCAGTTCGCGTGGTACGTCTCGCCCAGCGACGACCGCATGGTCGGGGTGCGCCGTATCCCGTTCGACATGCGCCAGTGGGTGGAGGACTACGCCACCGCCAAGTGCCGGACCATCCTCGGCGACATCCGCGGCAAGTACCGCGGCGTGCCCGGCATGTCCGACGAGTCGGTGCTGCCGAACGACGGGGCCGAGCTGGTGCAGCGCGGTGAGCGCGACATGCAGCGGCTGGAGGAGGACCTGCGCATGCGCAAGCGCCAGGCGCCCCTCCTCATCGACTGAGCCCTTCATCGCTATAGGATACGACGCCATGCTGATCGTCATCATCGAAGGGCGCGAGGTGCCGCTCCACATCCAGCGGGAGCAGGGGCTCGTCGACGCCGCCGTGTCGCGGTACAAGAGCAAGAAGTCGAAGACCAACCCGAACTTCAAGCCGGCCAAGGTGTTCGTGAAGCACCACCCGCACCGGGCGGAGACGACGATCAAGGTCCCCACCGAGCATGCCGACAACCTGCGGAAGCACCTGCAGCGCGGCGGTATCGAGGCCGGAGTGCACAAGCGCGAGGGGACCAGCAAGTACAAGACGCTGCTGATCACCCACCCCGTCGAGGACCTGGAGACGGCGCAGAAGGACCGCCCGTACAAGCCGCCCAAGCGGACGCTGTCCGACATGCTCGGGTCGCTGCACAGGAAGGTCCATAGGTCCATCACCACCGCCATGTCCGGCCTGAACACCGTCGTGCTGCACAACCTGCGCAGGGTGACGGGGAAGCACGGCGACGCGTGGGAGTGCATCCCCGATCGCGTGTTCGACCTCGTCGAGAGGCTGGACGAGTTGTCCGACCAGTACGCCGTGCTGGTGGAGGCCATCAGCTCCGACGAGCTGCGCGACCTGATGGCCGGGCACGGCGACCGGATGCGCGGCGGGAAGGCCGATGCGAGGAAGCCCGACGACTTCGACTTCCACCAGCTGTTGGCCGGGGTGAACGTGGAGGCCGAGCACACCGACGATCCCGCGAAGGCGCTGGAGATCGCGATGGACCACCTGGCCGAGCATCCCGACTACTATAGCCGCCTCGATCGCGCAGGGCTCGTCGACGAGCCCCTGCCCGACGAGGCCGTCAGGGGGCTGTGATGTTCCGTATGGGCTCGTACGCCGGGTTCGCCAACCCGAAGCCGAACCGTCATCCCGGGTTCAGTATCCTGCGGCACTACAACCAGCTGCACGCCAGGCACGCAGCCGCCGTCCAGCACGCGGCCGACACCGAGGACCCGCGCGGCTACGTCCTCGAGATCCATCATCGTGATCCGACCGTCCCGAAGGTGCACGCCCAGGACCTCGCCGATACCGCCGCCATCGTGAAGCACCTGCAGGGGGAGGTGCATAAGCGCCACTTCGCCGCTGGCGGGTCGCACAAGGACCTGCCCACCGTCACGCTGCATGACATTCAGGTCGTGAAGCCGTCGGGGAAGGCCGGGGCCGTCGACGAGTTCGGTGGCTACACCGTGCACGGCCACGACATCCCGATGCGGACCGCGAAGCAGGCCGGCTACGTGCATATGGTGCACGGAGTGCAGCAGGCCATGGCCAAGGTGGGGGAGACGCATCGGCGCCTGGCGGCGATCGCCGGGACCTACCGCGGGAAGTCGCAGGCGCACGACGGGATGGCGCTGGGCCTCGGAGACGATCCGGCGCTGCACGCCTACCCGCACTACCACAACGACGGTGGCCCCACCAGCTCGAAGAAGCACCTGCGCAATGTGCACGCCAGCCAGTTCCGCTTCTCCAGCAAGGCCGACGCCTGGCGTGCCATGACCGCGCTCGGGCACGCCCCCGAGGTGCACGACATCCACGTGGTCGATTCCGACGGAACCGAGGTGCTGAACCTCCTCGATCGCCCGTCGCGCAAGGCCTTCGGAGAGAGCCTGGAGGAGGCGTACCGCACCGCCGGCGGCAGGTTCGCCCGCCTCGACCAGGCCGGCGGTGCCCGCTGGGTCGAGGACATCCCCAAGAGTGTGCGCGCCGCCGTCGAGGAGATGGGCGGCAAGGTGCGGCGCAGCGGCGCCGGGTTGGCGTGCGTCTTCCGCACCGACGAGGCGGCGAAGGCGGCCCACGCCAAGCTGGTCGAGGCCGGGCACAGGGTGTCACCGCACGACATCCCCGGCGTGCTGCTGGTGACCTTCGTCCGTGAAACGCCGGTTCACGAGAACTTGGACCCCTACGATCCCGCCCACGTGGCGGCGCACTCGTCGACGCCGTACGGCTGGTGGGTGCACCCCGAGACCAAGCAGGTCGTTCCCGTCGCGTTCCAGGCGCACCAGGAGACGGTGGTCGACCATCCCGAGGTGTTCGGGAAGCCTCGGAAGAACTCCGACGCGTACGCCCACGCCGGTCGGCGCGGGTGGGTGCGGGTGGCGAATCATGTCGACCGCTTCGGGAAGGTCACCGGGCGCGGGTACAGCACCTACGGTGGCCTCGATGCCGTGGCCGACGCCCACAAGATCCTCGTGCAGCACGGGTTCCGCGAGGAGCCCGGGAGCGCGTACGTGATGCACTTCACCCCGAAGGGGTACTACGATCGCGACGAGGACTACGGCACCCATGCCGAGATGATGGCGGCCGCCCGCGACCCCGAGGCGCACCTGCGCAAGCAGATGCGCAAGGGCCCCAACGTCGTGCGTGATGAGCCGGCCGACGACAAGGGCTTCAGCGCCTATGAGGCTGGCGGCCTGCGCCGCATCGAGGGGAACCCGAACCAGAAGGATGCCCTCGACATCGCGCGTCAGCTGGGCGCGAGCGTGGACGACGTGCGCCGCACCGGCGAGGTGCGCGTGCATCACCCGTCGTGGCCCAACGGGGTGACCATCAACAGCCGCCGCAAGGACACGCCGAGGGAGCTGATCAAGCGCCTCAACCAGCTGATCAGCTCGAAGCGCGTCAACGAGGACGAGGAGGCCGATGACATCGAGGCCGCCCGCAAGCTGGCGAAGCTGGCCAAGGTGCCCGGCGGGAAGGAGCTGGCCGACCAGCTGAACACCGCCCGCGCCGCGAAGTTCAAGAGGGCGGCCGCGAAGGCGGCCGCCGGGCAGCCGGGGCAGGTGCGCTTCCACCCGGCCCGATTCCGTAAGGCCACCGTGCTGGACAAGCTGGCGAAGATCGTGCCCGTCGGCGTTCGCCGCAAGCTGTTCGGGAAGCCCTCCGAGATCGTGCACGAGGAGAGGTCCGACGAGGACTTCCACATGGTCGTGGACGGGCAGGACGAGGCGCTGAAGTCCGGCCAGGCCATGGCCGACCGCATCTCCGCTCCCGTCGTCGTAGTCGCGTGCTACGACGACCTGGCCGAGGACGAGGACCCCGACTACATGGTACTGCCGGCCGACCAGTGGGAGGACCCCGACGAGGAGGACCCCGAGGACTACACCCTCGTGGCCGTCCTCTCCCCCGGCGGGTCGCCCCCGGCGTCCGACGGAGTCTCGGAGGCGGTAGCGAGCCGAAGGAGGCTTGCCGCGCGCATGTCTGCCGCCAGAATCCGGCGTAGGCCCCTCGGCGGTAAGCGGCTGCGAGCCGCCCGGCGCGCGAAGGCCTGGAGGCGAGCCAATCCCGGAAAGACCCGACGCAAGCGCATGCACACCGTCTACCGCGTGAAGCCCCCTCTCACTCCCTCACTCTCCCGTTAGGATACCCAATGCCCGCTACCGCTACCTTCGTCGTCCATGTCGGCCGCGACTCCATGGGCACCCTCGTCGCCCGCCCGCTGATCGAGCAGATCGTCGGCAAGTACGGCGGCACCGTCCGCCCCGGCGGCGCCGGCTCGTCGCAGGACCCCATCGTGGCGGACTTCGCCGACAAGGGTGCGGCGCAGGAGGCGGCGAAGGAGCTGTGGTACCACGACTCCATCGAGTCGGCCTACGTGCACGACACCGACAACCTGGCCACCTCCACCATCCGCGAGGGAGTGGCGGCCGGCAAGGTCGATCCCGTCGAGGCCGTCATGCAGGGCGTCTCGGTCTCCGAGACGATCGATGCGTTCATCGATGCGGCGACCGCCGGGCGACTGACCGTCGAGGAGGACGAGGCGGCCGACGCCGACGGTGATGGAGAGGACGGCAAGGTCGAGGAGTCGTGCTTGGCCGACCCCGCCGAGCTGCCCAAGATCAAGGAGCTGGCCGAGGAGCTCGAGGAGATCGTCAAGAACTTCTGCTGCCTCAAGACCGACACCGCGGCCGTCTTCGTGCAGGACGCCAAGGCCGCGGCCGACGCCCTGCGCAAGATCGTCAGCAGCTACCCGCAGGCCTGACCGTGCGGGAGTACGACCTCCTGGCGATCGCGCCGCTGGTGCCGATCCAGGAGGCGCGATCCCGGGACGACCTCGATAGGATCATCGCCGAGCTGCGCGGCAGCTCAGAATGGCAGCCCGATGGGCGGACCATCGCCGAGGTGCGCGGCGAGATCGACCCGGACTTCATCAACCACTCCCAGCACTACCTGCGCATGATGCAGGGCGGGCGGCGCCCCGACGGGTCCACCTATCGAGGAGGCGGCGGCCTGCAGTCCGTCCGCATGCAGATCGGGGAGAGGACGGCCGAGGTCGTCATAGCCGGGTCGCGCGAGTGGCGGCCCGAGGCGCACAGCTACCTGACCCGCATCCGGTTCGCCAACTATCCGCTGATCGCCGGGCAGCCGCTGACGTGGACTGAGCGTGCTCGACTCCTGTTGCGCGACGATGTCCGGGTGCATTGCTCGTGCCCGGCATTTCGCTACTATCACGCGCATGCTGCTACCGAGAAGGGTTTCGCGTTGCTGCCCGAGGACCGGCCAGCCTCCGCCATCAACCCCGCCGGTCGCGGCGGGGTGTGCAAGCACCTCGAGCACGCCCTGCGGTATGTCGCCGCCAACTACACCACGATTGCCGGCGCCATGAAGCGTCACAACCAGGCAGAGGAGTCCGTCGTGACTACCGTCCGTGAACCGCCGTTTCAGCGCGTGGCCCTGGATATGCTCGAAGCCGAGCTGGCCATCGCCGCCCCGCTCGTTGAGTCCAAGCTCCTCACCACCGTCGAGGTGCCCAAGGTCCGGCACGCCATCGACCTGGCCGGGTACGACAGCGAGAAGCATGGTCCCGTCGACCGCGAGATCCACTTCTTCCACCACCCCGACGGCACCGAGAAGGCCTACTTCGCTGACGCGGTTCCCGCGTCCGTCCAGGGCCAGGTGCTGAAGCCGGTCAAGGAGAAGGTGTACGGCACCGACCAGCGCTGGGCCTCGCGCACCACCCGCCGGTCGGCCGGTGCCGACGCGCCTCGCCGCGGGCGCGTCGTCGATGTCGGGCACGGCGAGCGCGACATCGACTTCGGCCGGCGCGATGCGCGCGGCACGCTGAAGGTGCTGACCGACGTGGCGCAGGACCTGCACCCGGAGATGGCGACGCACTTCAAGGCCGCCGTGAAGTCCAACCCGGAGCTGGGGGAGCGGTACAAGACCGACGTGGCCTCCGTCGGGCGGCCCGCCATGGGGCCCGAGTGGTGGCACCATCCGACCGTGCAGCACTTCCTGTCGACCTATGACCCGAAGAACCACGCCAAGGCAGAACCCGCCGGCGCCCCGGTGGTGAAGGTCAAGACGCGCATGCCCATGCCCGGGCTGGCGCAGAGCCTGACCGCCGACTGGGAGAAGCGGTATAAGGCTGCCAACCCCGACTGGCACGTCGGCAAGGGCGAGAGGGGCAGCCCGCACGCCCAGTACGGCCAGCACCGCAAGACGGCCGTGGAACAGTTCAACCTCGCCCACCAGGCGGTGCAGTACCACATGCACCAGCTGCTGAAGGACCCGTCGCAGATCGGCAAGAAGTCGACCAACCTGTCCGACCCCGGCGACATGACGAAGGACCGCGGCGAGGAGCACAACCCCAATGCCGGTCGCCGCGACCCCAACTGGGACCGCGAGGACTTCGCCACCTGGGAGCGTGTGCGCCGGTACCTCAAGAGCCCGGCCGGCGCCTCCATCGTGCGCATGAACGCCATCCCGAACAAGGACGGCGATGTCGCGAGGGCGCTGGTGCATGGACTGACCCACGCGACCGTCATGGAGCCGGACCATACCGCTCCACCGAAGGACGACGGCTCTCCGGTCATGCGCGTGAAGCGCGATGAGGCCGGAGTCCGTGTCGTTCAGCCGCGCGCCGACGCCGTCTCGTACTGGAAGTCCGACGTCTACAACCTGCGCAAGCAGAGCCTGACGCGGCAGCGTGCCGCTTTCCGGTACGACGCCTCCGGCAAGCGCGTCCTCGATGTGACCGACGCCCCGAAGCCGGCGCAGGACTACCAGTTCCGCAAGGGCGGGGAGTTCGACCAGAAGCCGCCGCAGGCGGTACCCGCCGACATGGTCGATCGGCTGAAGTGGCGCCAGGAGGTCCTCAAGCAGAAGGACAAGACGCGCGCCGCCGTCGCGCAGTCGATGAAGAACCTGGCCGCGGCCAAGCGTGCCGCCAGCGGGCGCGCCGACAGGCCCGTCGCCGACATGGACGACCCGTTCGAGGGGGCCAAGGCCGCCGACATCGCCGACCCGTTCGATGCGGCGCGTACCGCGTCTCCGGCGCCGGCCCCAGTCGTGTCGGTGCGCACGAAGGACCACGAGGACCGGGTGCGCTCCCTCCTCGGGCGCCTGCCGTACACCGGCCGCCACGCCGGTACGCAGCGCCTGCGGGCCGGGCACGTCGACGAGCCGGCGAAGCCGGCCGCCTCGCCCAAGGATGTCAGCGGCCTGGACACCGTGAGCCTCGACCTCCCGGCGGCCGTCAAGCCGAAGGCCGCCCCCAAGGCGAAGAAGCTGGCGACGCTCGGTGCTGCCGACGACGCCGCCATCGACGCCTACCACGCCGAGCTGCGCAAGGAGGACCCGGAGATCTCGCGCCCCGAGGCCGCCGCCCTGTACCGCGCACGCAAGAGCAAGATCAAGCTGGAGTCGCTGCCCACCGCCTTCCGCCTGCGTGTCCTGCAGGAGGGCGTGGCCGAGGACTTCACCAACTCCCTGCGCCTCGTGCTGGCGCAGGCTCGCAAGGCCGGGTTCTCGCGCACCTACGCCCAGCTGGTGCAGGCGCTGAACCAGGCCACCTCGGAGGGCGGTACCGCCTCAGGCACCATGGTCCCCGCCGATCCGCGCGCCCCTGCGCCGTCGATGGTGAACGTGTGATCGTGCCCAAGCTGAAGTCGATCTACGAGGCGAAGTCGTTCTTCGCCCCGCCGGCTATCAGGTTCGACCCGCTCTCCGCAGTGAAGGCTGCGTACAAGCGCGGCGGCCGCGCCGGGGTCGCCGCTCTGGCCCAGGCCGCCCGTTCCGCTATGGTGGCATCCGATGAGCGACCTGCTGTCACGCCTCGAGAGTCTCCTCCCGTCGCCGATCGGCGAGGAGCGCCGCATCCAGGACTCGCTCAGCGGAGCGGTCGGGGAGAAGGTGATCGTCAAGCCGTGGATCGACGGCCGCACGGCGGTCGTAGTCCCCGCGCGGGTCTTCGTCCCTAACGGGCTGAAGGTCGTCGAGTCGGCCGTCCCGTCGCATCCCCCGACGCTGGCCGGCACCCCGTACGCCGTGGCCGGTGCCGAGAGGCGCCTGGCGAAGCTGATCGGGGAGGGGTACGGGGCCAGGCTGGTGGACTTCATCCCGCAGACCGGAGACGCGGTATTCACCGTGGTCACTTATGCCGAAGCTGCACGTACCTGACCTCGCGCGAGCGCTGAACGACATCGGTAAGGCGGCCAAGGATGCCGCCACGGAGGAGCTGCGTCACGAGGCCAACGCCCTCCGCGACCAGTTCGTCGAGCGTATCCGCCGCCAGGATTTCCCGTCGTTCCGGCGCGTGCCGCTGTCATGGCAGTGGCAGTCGCGCAAGGCCGCCTGGAACCTCGACCCGCGCGTGATGATCGCCACCGGGGCCTACACGCGCAGCATCCAGGTGTTCGAGATCCCCACCAGGAGCGGGCTGCAGCTGAGGATCGGCATCCACCCGTCCGTGGCCGTGCGGCACCCGCTGAGCGGCCGCCGCAAGCGCATCCCCATGTGGCTGCTGGCGTGCGTCCACGAGTTCGGGTCCAGCGCCGCGAAGGTGCCCGCCCGTCCGCACTGGCATCCGTTCTTCGCTGAGGCTCACCAGGTGCAGGCGCCCGACATCGCGCGCCGCATGGTGCAGGCCGTCGGACGCAAGATCTCCGGGAGGGCCCGGCCGTGAGCCTGCCAGGACAGCCGCACCTCGCCGTCGACGAGACGGTCATGTTCCACGGGGCCGGGTACGACCTCAACACCGCCCAGCGCATGCTGGAGGAGCGGTGGAAGCTGATGTACCCGGCGGTGGCGTACTACCCGCTGATCAAGCTGTCGACCGCCGTGGGGACCTCGACCGAGATCCTGTCCGGCGCACCTGACTCGACGCCGTGGGACCCGCTGTGGGGTGAGGCGGTCGAGCGACCGACCGGGCACCCCGAGTGGCGTCAGCCGCACCTCAGCGAGCAGACGGTGCAGGACCCGTCCCGCGATGCCCCGCGGACGGCGGCCGAGCCCGAGGTGCGCGGGGAGCCGCGGCGACTGCACATGCGCGTGGCCCGCGTGTCCCGCGAGGAGACGCTCAAGAAGCTCGGCTTCGACCTGGTGCGCACGATGATCGGCAGCGTGCCGACGACGATGTACGACCGGTACGCCATCAAGCCGCAGGTCGGGGACCGGTTCCGCTGGAACGACGAGTGGTACGAGGTGCTGCAGATCAGCCCGCGCGGGTGGTACCGGAACACCACGCACAACCTGCTGTGGTACCTCTCCATCAAGTCCGCGAGGCTCGGGTCATGATGCGCTTCGTCCAGGCCAGCGTTATCCGCGTCGCCGGGTGCGAGGGGTTCGATGCCGACATCGACCTCGGGTTCGGAGTGCACGTACACCGCCTCGTGCGTATGCGCCGTCGCGACCTGCCGTACGAGTACGCCGGCCACGGGCAGGAGGCCAACCACTGCCTCGTGTGCCTGGTGGGCGGGAAGCCGGTCCTGCTCGTGGACGCCCGCGAGGACGGGAAGTGGGTGACCGCCGACGTGTTCCTGACCGCCCCGACGGCGCAGTTCCCGCAGGTGGCTCTTCCCGGGTTGCCCGGTAAGTACGTCGACGTGTACGCGGCGATGCTGTGGGCCGCGGCGCAGGGGTGGGATGCGCGTCTCGTCCGGGAGGCCTTGAAGCCGTGAGCACGCCCTACAACTTCGAGGACACCATGCGGCGTCACGACGCCGCCGTGTACCACTGGCTGGACGACCTCCTGGTCGACTACAACCAGATCAACGGGCAGGACCGGCGCGCCCACCCGATCCTGCGCGTGTTCGCCGCTCCTCACCGCGCCTTCGCTCAGGCCTACGACCTGTTGGTCAAGATGGGGTGGGCCGCCGGCGGCAACGACGAGCAGGCGCGGTTGACCGCCGAGGCGGACTGGACCACCCTGCCGCTGCCCTTCTGCACCATCGACCGTGACTACCCGATGTTCACCCAGGAGCTGGCGGCGTCGGCTCTGACGTACGAGCGGACGTTCCGCGACCCCGTCACCGGGGAGTGGGTGGTCCTGCCGTACCCGCTCCACGCCCAGACCACGTACCGGCTCACGTTCTGGAGCCTCAAGCGCTACACGGAGGCGTTCATCCTCGAGTGGTTCTACACGCGATTCGGCAACCGCGGTGCCGGCAACCGCGAGGTGTTCCTGACCGTCGAGCACGAGCCGCCGTTCGGGCCGCAGATGCAGGCGCTGCGCTGGATCGGGACCGGTGACCAGGGCGAGCTGGAGGGCGAGAACCCCCGCTACCTGCGAATGAACGCCACCGTCATGCTGCGCACCTGGTTCATGCGGGGGACCTGGCCGTCGGCTCGCCGTGAAACGGCGGTTCACGCCATCCAGCGGGAGGCCTACCAGACCGAGGAGATGGCCGCTACCGCGTCGTGGTGGGGGACCGGGAATCTTTGGTCCATCGTCTCCCCGCAGGACCCGGTGGCGCTGGCACGGTGGTCCGTGCGCGGCAGCCCGGAGCTCACCGTCGTGGGCCCGGACGGCCTGGCCATCGCCTCCGGCGGCGGCCTGGACCGCGTGGACCTGATCGAGCTGGGCTCCATCCGCAACGACGACGAGTACCAGATCCTGTCCATCGCCGGAACCGTCGATACGGACGCCCCCGTGTCGCTGGAGGTCGAGGACCTGTACGGCGACCCGACGCCGTGGGTCCCGCCCGTCGTGCCGCAGATGTACCCGCAGGCCGTGGCGCCCCCGGTCGCCAGCGCCTTCGGCCCGATCGACCTCTCCGTCCAGATGGACGGGGACATGCGCATCGGGACCCCGGTGTGGGGGCTGGAGCTGCCCGCCGGGGAGGGGTCGTTCCACGAGTTCACCTTGTCGTACGGCCGCCGCTTCCGCTACGGGGTGTTCGGCGGCCCGGCCGAGACCGAGCTGCGGCGCATCGACGTGCGCCAGGTGTTCGACGCCGCCAGGACCGCCCCGACCTCGCAGACCGGGAGCATGGCCGGGACGGAGTACGTGTGGCAGGGGCTGGAGGCTCGCCCGTACCTCATTGTCGTCCGCCTCGTGACCCCGACCACCCCCGGCACGAACCTGGTGTTCGCCGACGATGCGGCCACCCCGGCCTTCTCCCGGACCCGCGCCGTGTCCCGGGAGCACACCCACGGTGTGCTGGCCCTGCTCCAGCCCAAGGTCGACTCCCTCCGGGTGTTCGTCCCGCTGGCGGCCCTCGTCGCCGACGTCTACGTACGGCCCTTTGACGGGCCGTTCCTCGGCGGTACGCTCCCCCCATGACCGGCCCCACCGGCTTCCCTCACGCGGTGAGCCACGCCCCGCACGCTGACTCCCTCTTCCTCCGCCAGGACTGAACCATGGCCACCGTCTCCCCCGGCATCTACGTTCGCGAGTTCGACTTCTCCGAGTACGTCGCTCAGCTCGGGTCGAGCACCCTGGCGCTCCTCGGTGGCGCCACCAAGGGCCCGCTGAACGAGCCCACGCTCGTCACGAACGAAGGTGACCTGGTGCGGCTGTTCGGACCGCCCGTCTCGAACGACTACGGCCTGCAGACCGCCGTGCAGTTCCTCAAGCGCGGCAGCCGCGTCCTCTTCACCCGCGTGGCCGACGACGATGCGGTGGCCGGCGTCAAGACCGCCGACGCGAAGTTCTACGGCGGCGTGCGCGCCTCCGGCACCATCTCGTTCTCGGCCAAGCCCGTCGACGGCGACACGATCGCCATCGCCCCCGGCAACCCCATCCTGGCGCTGGAGAACAACGCCACCGGCACTGCCGGCAACAAGCCCATCCTCGTCGCCGGGGCCAGCGCCGCGTCGATGATCGCGGTCGGCCTCAGCGGAGGCACCGTGTCGGCCAAGGCCACCGGCAGCATCCGCTTCGACGACAGCGTCAACCCCGCCGACGGCACGAAGTTCGTCGTCCCCAGCAGCCTCGGTGAGCGCACCTTCGAGATCGACGATGACGTGTCCGACGGCGCCCATGCCGCCGCGTCCTTCTCCGGCCAGCCGGCCGATGCCGACCAGATCGTGCTGAACGACGGTGTCAACCCGGCCATCACCTTCGAGTTCGACAGCAACAGCAGCGTCGTCGAGACCTCCGTCCTCAAGCAGGTGGTCATCGGCGCCGACCTGGCCAGCACCCTGGCCAACTTCGCCGCCAAGGTGAACCTGACGACCAGCGGCACCTTCACCATCTCCTCCGAGGTGCTGACGGCCGGGCGCATCGACTTCTTCGACTCCAGCTCCGCTGGTGCCGAGGTCATCTCCAAGGTCGATGCCGGCGGCGTGGTGACCCTCAAGGCCTTCGCCGACAACATCGTCGTGACCCGAGGCCTGACCGCGGCGGCCACCATGGCCGCCCTCGTCTCCGCGATCAACACCGCCTCCTTCGGCATCACGGCTACCGACCTGACCGGCGCCGTCGTGTTCGAGTTCGACGACGATTCCTCCGTGGCCGGCACGAACGTCCCCGTGCCGCTGGGCGACGGGACCGTCACCATGTTCACGGTGATGCAGTCGCTCGTGGCGGCCATCAATGCCAACGCCGTCTTCGGCGACCTGAGCATCTCGGCCACCGACAGCAGCGTGACCACGCCGTCGTGCGTCCTGGTCGCGTCGTCCACCGGCGACCAGTACAACAGCGCCATCGTCGTCACCCAGACCGGTACCGCCATCGCCGCCACCGGCCTCGCCGGCGGTATCGACTCCGGCGCCCAGCACCTGGTGACGTTCCACGCCGTCAACCCCGGATCGTGGGGCAACTCGGTCATCGTGCAGGTGGTCGAGTACCGCGCCCCCGGCGTGCCCGCTACCGCTGCCACCGTGCGGCGCAGCGTCCTGGTCAGCGCGGCCGTGGAGCCCGGCGCCACCCCGACCGTCGTCGAGGTGTTCGCCGACGTCAGCCTCGACCCCGCCAGCGACCGGTACATCGAGACCATGCTGCTGCGCGGCATCACCGGCGAAGTCGGAGCCTCCGAGTACATCCGCGCCGACGTGTACCCGGCCGGCGCCGTGTCGTCCGTGCCCACCGGCATCCTGGACCCTGCCACGGTGCAGCTCGGCCGCGGCGACCTCGGCAATACGATCGGCCAGGACGGGATCACCGGCCTGCGCGGTGCCAACGGGTTCTCGTTCTTCGTCGGCACCGTCAACGGTTCCGCGTCGACCGGCCTCCAGGCGCTGCGGAACCCGGAGACCACGGAGTTCAACCTCCTGGCCGTGCCCGGCATCAGCCACCGGTCGGTCATCTCCGCCGGCCTGACCCTGTGCCGCAACCGCGGCGACGCCCTGTACCTGATCGACCCGCCGCTCGGCCTGACCGTCGACGAAGTGGTCGCCTGGCACAACGGCCTGGGCTCCACCGGCACCGGCGGCGACGATCCGACCGCCCCCGGCGCGGCGCTCGACGACTCCTACGGCGCCATGTTCTGGCCCTGGCTGGAGATCGACGACCCGTACACCAAGAAGACGCTCTGGCTGCCGCCCTCGGGCTTCGTCGCCTCCGCCATGTCGGTGGTCGACGACAACCAGGGGCCGTGGTGGGCCGTCGCCGGCTTCGTGCGCGGCAAGCTGTCCGCCAACCGCAGCGAGTACAGCCCGACCCGCGAGGAGCGCGACCTCCTGGTCGGCGGCACCAACCGCGTCAACCCGATCGTCAACTTCCAGGGCAAGGGCCTGACCATCTACGGCAACCGTACCCTGCAGCGTCGGGCCACCGCGCTCAACAGCCTGCACGTCCGGCGCATGCTGCTGTATGCCGAGAAGATCTGCGCCACCGCTGTCCAGGTGCTCCAGTTCAACCCGAACGACGAGGTCACCTGGCGCGACTTCACCCGCCTCTGCTCCGACCAGTTGGATCGGATCAAGGCCGGGCGCGGCCTGGAGGACTTCAAGGTCATCTGCGACGCCAGCACCAACCCGCCGGCGCTGCGTCAGAACAAGACCATGCGCGGCAAGCTGCTGCTGAAGCCCATCGAGGCCGCCGAGATCATCCTGCTGGACTTCGCCATCTTCGCCTCCGGGGCGACGTTCGACGAGTCGCGTCTGTGATGAACCGCCGTTTCACGCAAACTCCCTGACCCAGGACCATCGCCATGGCTGCTACCGATGCCAACTTCCTCGGAGGGGTGCTGAACGGCACCGCTTACGAGCCCATCCGCAACAACAACGCGATCCTGCGGTTCACCGAGCTTCCCGCCCCGCTGACGGCCGCCGTCAGCAACGCCGTGGAGCAGCTGAAGCTGACCCTGGCCGGATTCTCGCTGCCCAAGACCGAGACCAACCCGATCATGGTGCCGTACCTGAACGAGGTGCGCAAGTTCGCCGGAACGACGATGTTCGACGACTTCAGCGTGTCGTTCCACGACTACGTCGATGCCCGTACCGCCAAGCTGCTGTGGACGTGGCGCTCCATCGTGCACGACCCCAAGACCGGCCTCCGCGGATTGAAGGCCCAGTACGCCGCCCAGGGCGTCATCGAGCACTTCGCCCCCGACGGCGGTCGCCTGCGGACGTACCGGATGCTCAACGTCTGGCCCATGTCGCTCGATATGGGCGAGGCCGAGATGGGCGCCGACGAGGCGATGCGCGTCCAGGTGCGCTTCTCCTGCGACAAGTGCTACCCCGACGACCAGGGGCAGGAAGTGGCGGTCACCCACACGCTCTCCAAGGGCGGAAGCGACCAGCTGGCGAACCCGTAGTAAGTCTCACCCTCGCCGGCCGTCGGCCGGCACACATAGGATCACCGCATGTCCACCGCACCCGTCGGGTACGCCCCGGTTCCCCTCCCCTCGCGCGGCCTCCTCTACGGCGGCAAGATGCCCGAGGGGAAGGTCTACATCCGCAAGCTGCGCGTCACCGAGGAGGCGGCCATCCAGGGCTCGACCTCCGGCATCGACCTGGTGAACGCCACCGTTGGAGCCTGCGTGCAGCTCCCCGAAGGGCTGACGCACCAGGACCTCCTGATCACCGACCGCCTGGCGCTCCTCGTCGCCCTGCGCGTCTTCACCTTCGGTCCCACCTACAGCTACGGCTACAAGTGCCCGTCGTGCGGGGCCCGGAACAACCAGGACTTCAACCTCGCCGAGCTGTCCTCGAAGCTGGCCGACGACGGCCTGGTCGAGCCCATCATCGTCAAGCTGCCCGATGCCGACCGCACCGTCGGCCTGCGCTTCCTGCGCGGCAAGGACGAGGCGCAGATCGCGCGTGTGGCGAAGCGGGTCGCCCTGCAGAGCAACGACGCCGCCGACGCGAACAGCCTCGTGCTGCGCAAGGCGCTGCAGATCGTGAGCGTGGACGGGGCCGACATGCCCATGGCCGACAAGGAGGCCTTCGTCCGCCAGCTGACGATGGTGGACTCCCAGGCCATGTCCGAGGCGCTGGATGATGCCGAGCCCGGGGTGGACCTGCGCATCTACCCCGAGTGCAAGGCGTGCGGGTTCCAGACCGACATGGCCCTGCCCTTCACCCTCGAGTTTTTTCGCGCAGCCCGCCGTACCGCTTGAGGATCTCCTCGACGCGCAGTTCTACCTCCTGAACTACGGCCACGGGTACACCGATGTAGGAGTAGGGCAGCTGACTTACAGGGAGCTCGCATGGCACGTGAAGAAGCTATCCGCGAAGCTCCAGGAGGAATCCCAGGCCCGTCAGCGCGGCGTGGCGGCAGCCATGCGCAAGGCCGAGGCGCAGAAGCAGCAGATGCTGAGGACCCGTCGGCGGTGAACCGCCGTTTCACGGGGAGGCCGCGTTGCCCGCGCCCGCTTACGGCGTACCCTGTCAGCGGAGGTCGACGTGGCCCTTTCTGACCAGACCCTCGGGTTCTACCTCTCGCTCGACACGGAGCGGTGGGATGCGGCCGTCAAGACGGTCGACAGCGACTACAAGAAGTTCGTCGCGTCGCTGGACCGCGCGACCACGAAAGTGTCGCAGCGCCCGCAGGCGGCCATCGACAAGCTGGCGGCGTCCATGCGCATGCTGGGCACCGCCGTCAAGGACGCCCAGTCGCTCCTCGAGACGCTGGACAAGGGGTTCTCGCGCGGGAAGCCCGTCAAGATCCCCGTGCAGCTGGTCTTCCAGGGCGGCGGCTTCAAGCAGGCGGTGGCCGACGCCGTGACGCAGGCCCTGGGCCGCACGACGATGACGCTGTCCCCGCAGGTGCCGTCCAGGGCGCAGCCCGGGTTCAAGCCGGGCACCACCCGGGCCACCTACCGGAAGGACGTCGTCACCCCGCCGAACATGGTCGGGTCGTTCGTCACCGCCCACGGGTCCCCGGCCCCGACGCGCCGCAAGGCCGTCCCCGGCGGCAGCCCCAGGCTGCCGCGAGGGCCCATGGCCTACCCGGTCGTGGCGCACGGCGGCGAGGCCATCACCTCGGCCACCGTGTCCGACCTGCTCGAATCCCTCGTGCGCGCCGCCGCCACCGAGGGCTGGGGCGGGGTGTCGACCAAGGTGGCCGAGGGCGCGATGCGCCTGCGCGGGTACAAGAAGCTCAAGGCCGCGGTGCCCGGCTACCTGTCCGAGGTGGAGGGGCTGCAGGACCTGTACATGCGCCGCGATATGGGCGAGAAGGTCTCCAAGCGGGACGTTCGCGCCCAGTACAAGAGGATCGAGGAGTCCCACGCCAAGCTGTCCGACCTGCTGAAGAACATCAAGGACCCGGCCACCTGGCGCGCCGGCCAGCTGGCCCTGTCGAAGTTCAACGAGCAGTTGGCGGCCCTGCACTCCAACGCCGAGGTCGCCGGTACCATCTTCGATCCGCGGCACTGGGCCGCCCTGACGCGTCACGCCAACCCCGTCGTGCGCAACGCCGCCCAGTGGCTGGCCACGAACCGCGGCGGGCGCATGACGCTCGGCGGCGTGGGCATGCTCTACGCCGGGTACAAGGGGTACGTGCACTCCGGCGGGCTGCAGTCGGCGATGACGGTGCACGGCATGGCCGGGGAGCTGCTGCGCTCGCAGCCCGGGATGACCCGAGAGCAGGCGTTGGCGCTGGCGGCCGACACCATCGGCCGCACCAGTCCCCTCATCAGCCGGGAGCAGATCGCCGCCGGGTACGGCGCCGTCACCGGGGCCGGCCTCGGGGTCATGTCGCGCGGCGCGGCCGCCGAGTACCTGGCGCAGGCCCAGCAGGGGTACGGGCTGGACTACGGAGTCGGTGCCGACGTGGTCGGCCAGATGACCAACCGGTTCGGGGCCGCGCTGTCCGACGCCACGCTCTCGCTGGACAGGTTCGCCGCCCAGTCGCGCATGGCCCGTGTCAGCATCAACGAGCTCGGACAGGTGGCCTCGCAGGCCGCCGACGCGGCCACCGTCGCCGACTACCGCAGCCGCGGCCGCGGGGCCGTCGGGCGCATCCAGGCGCACGTCGGGGGGACGGCCGCGCTGACGCAGTACTTCGGCGGAGGTCAGGCCGGTGCCCGACTGGCGGCCCCCATCTCGAGCCTGGCGCTGAACCTGCAGCGCGGAGAGATCGGCGCGGCGCAGGGCGGGGTCATGCTGTTCGGCGGGGCCGCCGTCCGCGCCCTCCAGGGGAAGGCCGACACCGCCGAGTTGCTGCGGAACGTCAACTACGGCCTGCTGCGCAACATGGGGAACATGAACCCCATGCAGATGCAGGTCATGGCGCAGAACATGGGCGTGCCGTACGAGACGCTGACCAAGATGGTCTCCCTGGCGGTGCAGGGCAAGCCGATCACCGAGGCGTCGCTGAAGGGACCCGATCCCACCAAGGCCGCCGACGCCGCCGCGCAGATGCGGGCGTCGCTGGAGAGGCTGCGCCTGTGGGGTGCCTCAGGCGTGGATGCCGTGACCGGCATGGCCCCGGGCGTCACGACCGAGCTGGGGTTCGGCCACCAGATCCTCGGTACCTTGACGCCCATCCTCGGCGACCTGGCCCTGGCCTACGGCAGCGCCAAGCTGGCGACCTCAGGGTTCCGCGGCGTGGGCCGCGGCGCCGGCGCCGGGCCGCGCGCTCCCGGCCGGTTCGGGAGGCTGATGGGGTCGCTGCGTAGGCCGGCCGGCTTGCCCGGACGCGGTCCCGGCGTGTTGGGAGGCGTAGGTGCCGGGCTCAGGGCCGCTGGACGCGTCGGCATGGGCAGTGCCCCCGCCGTCGGGCGCCTGGGCGGGCTGCTCGGGATGGGAGGGCTCAGTGCCGGCGGCATGGGGGCTGGGCTAGCCACCCTCGGGGCAGGTTCGCTGGCGGTCGGTGCGCTGGCCAACCTCGGGTCCGTCATCTACGAGGCGTTCGACTCGCGCGACCGCGCCGGACGCATCATGACCGCCGGCGACATCGTCAAGGACGGCAAGGTGGTCGGTATCGACGCCCTGGCCGGCCTGGCGGCCGCCTCGAAGGAGGGCGGCTGGGGAGCCGGGTTCACCGATGCGGTGTCGTTCAGCGGAGCGCGCAAGACGCGCGTGGACACCTTCCGCCAGCAGATCGAGTCGTTCGCGCAGACCGCCCTGTTCGACAAGTTCAAGGTGGCCGCCGAGGCCGAGGGGATCGACCTCGGCGCGTACATGCAGCAGCACCAGGAGGACTTCAACCGGACGATGGCCGGGGTGCGCGAGCAGCTGGCGCCGGCCACGAGCATCAATGAGCTGGCCGCGAAGGCCGGGGAGCTGCGCGGCATCCTTGGCGACCAGATCGCCGTCGCCGGCCGTACGCCCGTCGAGGCCTCCGCCTACTACCTCGAGCGCATCTTCAACCTGCTGCAGAGCCGGGGGTGACGGGTGCCCGCTGACCTCCCCGTCGACGGTGTCTTCCAGCTCGTCGTCTCGGCCACGCGGCCGACGGCCGTGCAGTGGCTGCGCAAGTACAGCATTATCCGGTCGGCGTACCTCTCAGCGACCGACGCGGTGGCGTTCTTCTCCGCGCCCTATGTCGACGCGTCGCACGAGTTCGGGTACGCCGTGTCTCCCTCCTACAAGGCGCTGCCCAACCTGGTGCGGCCCGAGCCGGCGCTGCGCTTCATGGGGGTCGAGGCGGTGTCGTTCCAGGTGCGGCTGCACCTTGTGGCCGACGGAGAGCGCTACGGGCTGGACGACGTGCGCGGGGCCGTGCGGTGGTTGGCGGCGCTCAACCAGCCTACCCTGGATCCGACCGCCGCCCGGAGGCGGTACTCCCCGCCGCCCGTGCGCGTGCTGATGGGAAACGTCCTGAGGATCAACGCCGTCGTCGAGCACGTGACCATCAACTGGGGTGGGCCGTGGGCCTACGGCGGCGCCGGTGCACCCGTGCAACCCTCCATGGTGGACGTGCAGCTCGGGTTCGTCACCGTGCCCGACGGATTCGACAACTTCGCCCGCGGCGGTAGCGCCGAGGACCTCGGGCGCCTGACGGACGGGGGCATCAGTGTCTGACCCCATCCTCACCCTGGCCCCCGACCAGTCGGCCCCGTCCGACCTGCGCGCGGCGTTCGTAGCCCTGTTGGGGCGGTGCGATGAGCGCCTGTCACTGTGGGAGGCGTTCACCGTGCTGCCGTACTCCGGGCCGTGCGGGTTCGACCCCACGACGCTGGTGGAGTCCAGCTCGAGCGAGTACGCGTCGCAGATGTGCGTCGGCGGGCATTCGCCCGGCCGGACGTTCCTCCGCAACTCCAATCGCTCCGTCGTGTTCTCTCTGGACTTCCGAGCCGATCGCGCCGACGGTTCCGGGGACGAGTGCATCCGCCAGGTGCAGGCCCCCGTCGCGCTGCTGGGGTCGCTGTGCTACCCCTACCGCAGTCCGTCGAACCCTCTGCAGGTGTACGCGCCCCCGCTGATGCAGCTGGAGGTGGCCCAGGTCGGGATCTATCGCGGGTTCATGACGTCGGTGCAGGCGATGTGGGGCGGCGGGTGGACGCCGCAGGCTTCGGCGGCCGGATACGTGCCCGACAACGCCACCGTCGCGTGCACCTTCACGTGCGTGGGGTTCGGCGGCGGCAGCTATGGCCGCGGCGCGTTCGTATCTGTCGGGGGTCGGTGAACCGCCGTTTCACGGAGCAGCCATGTCGAGCACCTTCACGATCTCCAACCGCAGCCGCTACAAGGACACCTACTTCTACCTGGACGACGGCGTCCCGGTGACCGGGCCCTTCGTGCCGCCCGAGGAGTTCCTGTCGGCGCGCCGCGGGTGGATCGCGCACACCGTCGCCGAGCACGAGGTTGGCTTCCCCGACATCATCGCCGCGCGGTACTACGGCATCGACGGCGAGGCGTTCTGGTGGGTCGTGTGCCTGGTGAACGGGGTCGTCGACCCCGACCTGGATCTCGTCCCCGGGCAGGTACTCTCCGTTCCGCCGCTTGACGTCGTCTCGCGATTCGTGTCCAGGGGGCCGCGTGTCTAGTGCCAGCAAGGGTCGCGCCTACTCCCCGGTCGCCGTCAGGGCGACGTTCTACGATCCGGTGCCGGAGAAGCCTGCCGACGAGAAGAACGCCGCCGTCTTCCGTCCGCTGTCCGACGTGGAGGGGCTGCAGGATGTATTCAACGTGCTGATCACCGGCGTCGAGGCGCGCATGCTCAGCCCGCCCGAGCTCCAGCCGGACCCGAGCGATTCCAACACGCGCAAGCTGATGTCGTTCTGGCAGGCCGACATCGACTTCGCCGATGCCGAGGGTGCGACCCTCGACCAGCTCACCTACATCCTCGGCGAGGGCGTGCCGCTGGACATCAGGTTCGGGTACGAGGTCGATGACGTCAGCCTCGACGTGGTTATCGCCGGAACGGTCGTGTCGCGTGAGTACAACCTGACCGCCCTCGACGGCATGTCGATGCGCGCGACGATCGTGTCACGGGTGGTGTACGAGACCCGCCGTCAGGCCCGCGAGTCCGGCGCCGCGATGCCGGTCGGAGCCCCCGTGACGGCGGTCATGCAGAGGTTGGCGCAGCAGTACGGGTGGGCCGCGGATAAGCTCATCGTGCAACCCGGTGCCAAGTTGGCCACCTCCGTGCAGTTCGACAAGTCGACCGACATCTTCTCGTTCATCCACGGGACGGTGTGCCCGGCGCTGGACACCACCGGCGCCGCCGGCAACACCGGCGAGGCCTACGTGCTGTTCATCGAGGCGTCCGGGCATGTGCACTTCCACCAGCCCAACTGGGGCGGCAACCCGCGCCGCAACATCGTGTTCGGTGACCTGCCCGAGGTGGTGGTGCGGTCGCCCGACGGCGATGTGCTCGACTGCCGCATCGAGACGCAGCTTTTCAAGGTGGCGCAGATGGGGTTGGCGGAGGCGGTGCTACGCGCCTACGAGGCGCAGCGGGCGCAGCCCGTCAACGCCGTGACCGAGGCGACCGACCTGACGTCGACCAACGGGGACACCAAGGTCGCGCAGCTGGCCTACCGCGTGAACATCCCCATCGTCGCCAGCAGCGAGGCCGAGCGGCAGGCGAAGATCACGATCTACATGGAGCACCTGCGCAAGCAGGCCGTGAAGCTGTACCTGACCCTGCGCGGGCGGTCCGACATCAACCTGTTCGACAACTTCCTGCTGCAGTACGTGCTGTCGTCCGGCAAGGTGCACTACCTGTCCGGCGTGTACACGGCGTTCGCCGTCTCGCACTCAGTGGGCGACTCAGGATGGATCACGCATATCGAGGCCTACCGCCTCAGCCTGGGGGATGAGGATCCCGCCATCAAGGCGGCGGTGACCAGCGTGAACCAGGCGCGCGTGCGCGCCGCCGACTCCGTCGCCCGGCGGACCGCCAAGGCGGAGCGCGACGAGGAGGTGTTCACGCGGCTGAACGTCCCGAATACCACCCAGCGGCGCTACGGAAGGTGATAGGCGATGAGTAGGCTCCAGCAGCTCTATGGCATCTACCGCGGGATCGTCCGCTCGGCCATCTCCCAGGATGACCAGGGGCGCATGCGCGTGCAGGTCGAGGTGCCCTACATCCACGAGGCCGGGCAGACCGACCTGCCGTTCGCCGAGTGCTGCCAGGACGTCGGCTTCATGCGCGGGAAGTTCTTCGCCTTCCGCCCCGGTGATCCCGTGTGGGTCATGTTCGAGGGCGGAAACTTCGCATCCCCGGTGGTCGTCGGTGCGCCGGTGGTGAATGACTCCGGCGTTTCGTCCGCCCCCATCGACGTGCAGGTCGACCAGAACGACTCCGTGTCCGTGGAGACGGACGATGCCGGCAACGCGATCATCTTCGATGGGCGGCTCGACAAGCGGAAGGTCATCATCAGGAGCGGCGGCGCCGAGCTGGAGGTGTCCGGTACCGGTGATCGCCTGCACCTGAAGGCGGTCAACGGGTCGGTGACCATCGAGTCCGCCACCGCCAACGTGGTGGCGACCAACGCCTCCGTCGAGGCGTCCCAGATCAACATCGCCGCTACCGCCTCCGACCTGCTCGGGGTGGATGCCGGCAGCCTGACCGAGTCCGCGAACGACCGCATCGTGCGGGCCGCGCTGCCGACCGTCCCTGCCGTGTCGAACGCCGACGCCATCCACGGGTCGATCAACGACGGCGGTCTGGTGCCGACCCTGCGCGGCATCCCTGTTCCGCCCGGCCGCCCCCTGCAGTCCAACAAGCACAACCTGCGGTCGCGCATCATCAACATCGGTGTTGGTCCGACCGGGTTCGTCATGGATCCGTTTGCCGGGGACCCGGCCACTTCCCCGTTCGTGGACTACGAGCCCAACGTGTCGGAGGCCGCGGCGGCGACCGCCACCGGTACGCCGTCGGTGCCGTACCCGCTCCTGCCGACGCTGGAGATCAACATCCGCTCGGCCGTGAAGGTGAACGTCGTCGCTCCGACGGTGCTCGTGGGTGGCGTGCTGTCGGTGGACCTGCAGTCGCAGGCGCTGATGAGCCTGACCGCGCTGGCCGACCTCTCGGTCACGGCCGTGGGCAAGGCCTCCGTGACCGTGGGAGGCAATCTCGACGCCGTGGTAGGGGGCACGGCTTCCGTCCTCGTCGGCGGTTCGCTGAGCGCCGTCATCGGCGGTACCGCCGACCTGATCTGCGGCGACGCGATGTCGCTGGCGGCCCCCACCATCTCGCTCACCGGAACGGTGCAGGTGTACGGTCCGCTCAACATGTTCGGTCCGCTCACCGGCATGCTGGGTGTCCTGTTCGACCTGCACACCCACCCCTACATCGATACCCCCGTCGGGCTGAGCCTGACCCTGCCGCCGGTGTAAGCCATGGCTACCGTCTACGTCCTCACGCGCATCACCCTGTCCGGCCACCCGTCCGTCGCGATCACGACCAGCGTGGCGAAGTCCATCGCCACGCTGCCGCCGACGCAGACGCAGTTCCTGAATAACGCCCCGACCCTGCTGGCCGTCGCCGGCGCGTTGAGCAACATCAGCACCGACCCCGCCGGCCAGCTCGGCCAGGCCGCCGGTGCGCTGGGGCAGGGGCAGCAGTTCGAGAACGCCCGCAAGACGCTGACCGCCGACAACTACCGGTCGTGCGGTCTGTGTCCCGACTCGCTGGTGAACACCATCTCCGCCGAGGTGCAGGAGGTCATGGACATGGTGCTGCGGGTGAAGTGCATCGTGCGGACGCTGAACCGCGTCCTGGAGGGGGCGGAGAGGACCGTCATCGATTTCCTGAACGGCTTCATCGACCTCATCCCCGCGCCGCCCATCTTCGACCTGCGCGAGCTGGTGCGCATGCTCATGTGCCCGCTCCTGTTCCAGTCGTACGGCATCTCCGTGTACCAGAAGGCGATCACGTCTGCGCACCGTGTGGCCAGCAACACCGTTCCCTTCGGTTCGCTGAACCCCGGCTACTATCCGGTGCTGGCGCAGATGACGACCAAGTACTTCATCGAGGACAGCGTGCGCCTGGTGTCCGGTGCCGTCGAGTCGGCGAAGCAGCTGTGGGTGAAGCTGGCGAAAATGTGGGCGGATATGGCCCGGGAGTTCTGGCGGAGGTTCATGCTGTACATCGACGAGCAGAACCCGTTCACCGACTTCGGGTCCGGCGGACGGCAGTCCACCGACGGTACGACGAATAGCGGGTCCGCGTCGAACTTCGGCAACTCGTTCCTGCGGGTGGGCAGCCTGTCCGACGTGAAGAACCCCGTCGAGGGGATGGTCGTCTACATCGAGTCGTCGCCCGCTGCGCCGCAGTTCAGCGGTGAGGAGCGCACGCAATACCACCAGTACTCCACCTCGTCGAATCCCGACGCCGGCCTGGCGGCCCGCAAGCGGCTCAGCCCGGAGGACCAGATCGCCCAGAACATCGACACCGGCGTGGTTCGTCGCAGGCAGCGGTACGTGTACCGCGATCGGGCGTGGGTGCCCCTGGCCGATTCCAGCATGAAGCGGTTGGTCAAGACCATCTTCCGCCTGCTGATGGAGCTGTGGGGCGTGATCCGCAATGCCGGGTACTTCTCCGTCCGCGCGGCCGTGACCAAGGGCTCCGTCGCCCTGGTGCGGGCGACCTGCCCGGCCGTGTACAACAGCGACGCCTACCCGTTCAAGAGGTTCGATGTCCTCATGCGCGACTTCCGTATGGAGGGGTTCGTGCCGTCCGGCCTGGGGTCGAGCAGCCGCCCCTTCGCCGAGGTAGGGCTGCGCCTCATCATCAAGATCGAGGCCTGGGCGGCCGCGAGCTTCATCACCCTGGTGTGACGTGACCGAACCCCTGTGCACCTGCATGCGCTTCGCTCCGCACGAGCACCTGACGAGGTGGCAGGCCCGGGTGCTGCCCGTCGTGACCCGGATGGCGATGCGCGGGCGAGCTCCCGACAGTGACGAGCTGGACAAGACCGTCGCGCTGATCCTGGTCATGGAGCGCGGGGCGCCGGAGTGCTTCGCCGCCGAGAACCGGCACCGCAGCCACCACCTGCCCGACTGCCCGTGGGCCCCGCGCAACCGCGGGCCGCGGCCGTCCCCCGAGCAGGCTGCCGCCACCAAGGCCGCCGTGGCTTCGTACCGGTACGCCGGGATGGTCTCCTATTTCGACGGCCCCTACCAGGCCGCCGTGAACCGCCGTTTCACGGGGCAGGGCGCTGGCCCGGCCCCCGCCGCTGACTAGGATCCCGCCATGCCGGCCACCGTTCCCCAGCGTTCCGGTCTCGCCCTGCCCGTCGTCCGGCTGAACGGCGGGTACCTCGCCGCCAGGTCCGCCTACGACCTGGCGTGGAGCGATCTCATCGTCGCCGCCTTCTGTCCCGTGGGTGGCAGGGTGATGCGCCGCAACCTCGGCAGCACAGCCCCCGACCAGCTGATGAACCCCGTTGACAGCTTCCTTGAGGCCGGGCTGTCGAGCGCCATCCAGTCGGCCGTGGCCACGCAGTGCCCGCACATCCGCATCCTCGATGTGGCCGTGAAGTCGACGACCCGGGCCCAGGTCGAGGTCTCCATCTCGTTCACGCTGACCAACATCCCGCAGAGCGTAGAGACGCGCCTGGCCCGCCTGGACCGCCGTATGGTCGCCGACATCATGCGCATCTCGAGGACCTCGTAAGGATCCCACGTGGCCATCACCGTACCTACCCGCACCCTCACCGCCCGCGAGTTCCAGACCGTCTATGACGCGCTGGTGCAGCACGTGCGCCGCACGCGGCCGGACCTGTGGACCGACTTCTTCCAGTCCAGCCTGGGCACCTCGCTGGTGGAGCTGTTGTCCGCCGTGGGGGACTGGGCCAGCTTCGGGCAGGATGCCGCCCTGCTGGAGATGTTCCTGGCGACCTGCCGCCGTTATGAGTCCGGCCTGGCCTACGCCCGCAGCGTCGGGTACACCCCCCTGCAGGCCGCGGCCGCTTCGGCGTCGGTCTTCGCCAACATCCCGCCCTCGACGTCCCTGCTGGCGTACGGCGGCGTCGTGCCGGCCGGCTCCGTCCTCTCCGGGGACAACGGCCTGGTTTACGAGTTCGTGGAGGACGTGCTCGTGCCGGCAGGGGCCAGCTCCGTCCGCGCCCAGGTGGTGCAGGGCGCCAGCTATACCGAGTCGTTCGCACCCAACCCCGCCCCCAACCCGTCGGTCACCGTCGAGAACGCCAACGTGGTCCAGGGCTCGTGGCGCGTGTACGTCGGAGACCCAGCCGACCCGGTGAACGAGTGGCGCCAGGTGGACGCCGTGTCCCTGGAGCCCTCCGCCTCGCAGACCTACGAGGTGCTGTTCGATGCCGCTTCCCGCATGACTGTCCGGTTCGGCGACGGCGTGTACGGCGCCATCCCGGCGCAGACCATCACGGTCAAGTATCGCACCTGCTCTGGCGCCGCCGGCAACACGCCGGTCCGCACCATCCGCGGTCCGGTCGCCGTGCGCCTCAACTCGCCGGCCACCGGCACCACCTCGATCGAGTTCGAGAACTACGACCCGTTGCCCGCCACCGAGGGCAACGTGTCGACCCAGGTCGGCGAGCTCGGCGTCCCCCTGTCCGGCGGGTCCGGGTCGTTCGCCGTCGTCGTGCCGCTGGCGCACGCCCCGGTGAAGCCCGGGACGCTGGTGCTGACGCTGCGGTTCCTCGGCGGCGGGCAGATCGTCCTGCAGGACGACGCGTACGGGAACCTGATCGTGTCCGGGACCACGGTCACCATCCCCGACCTCACCAACCCGCCGTCCAACCTGCTCGGAGTGCTGAGCGCGTACATCAACTATAGCACCGGTGAGTGCTCGATCACGCTGACCTCCGACGTCCCGCCGGCGAACGCCGGCGAGCAGCCCATCTCGGACTACGACTACTTCGTCAGCACCGACCCCCTGTCCGCCATCGTCCAGGGTGCCGCCACCGGCGGCGCCGACCGGGAGGACCTCGAGGCCCTGCGCCAGTCGGTCAAGGTGTTCGTGAAGTCGCAGGACCGCTTCATCACCACCACGGACTACGACCAGGGCCTCCTCCGCCTGCCCGGGGTGGCGTTGGCCAAGACCGACGCCCGCCCCCTGGCGTACACCGGCAACGTCGTGCGCCTGAACGTGTGGGCCGACGAGACGGTCACCTTCCGCTCCGTCCCCTACGACGGCCTGGTCGGCACCGCCAGCTATCGCCGGTACGTGACCGCCGCCCCGGCGCTGAGCGCGCAGGTCCAGCAGTTCGTGAAGGACAAGTCGCTGGTGTCCGTCCACCACGTCGTGTCCCGTCCCGGCATCCTGTGGGTCGACCTGTACTTCCGGGACCTGGCCTTCGACCCCCGCGCCGACGCGCAGGCCGTCCGCGACGGCGTGACCGCTGCCGTGGTCTCCGCGTTCCAGGAGGGGTCCGGGTTCGAGATGCGCCTGTCTGAGCTGTACGCCGCCATCTACCGGGTGCCCGGGGTGGCGTACTTCACCCTCCACCGCGCCGCCGTGGGGACGATGTCGCAGTCCGCCCCGGCCGAGGCGCTGGGGTTCACCGCCGCGTCCCCCGTGTTCTCCGCCCAGCTGCCCAGCGTGGGGACGGTGCTCGGAGGGGCCCTGCTGCGGCCGCGGTCGCTGCGCGTGAGCATCGACCAGGGCGTCGATCGCCTGATCCTGGCCGACGACGGGGTCGGCGGCATGGTGCAGGTGGCAGGCGTGTCGAACACGCTGGCGCCGACCGGCAACACCGTGGACTACGTGACCGGGCTCGTGCAGCTGACCTTCAACAGCTCCCTGACCGCCGGCGCCGCCGCCGTGGCCACCTACGACAACATCATCGGGGACTACCGGCAGAATCCCCGGCTGACCAAGAACAGCCTGGACGACGGCGACTGGTGGCCGTCGCCCTCTCCGCTGGCGGCGCAGTTCTCGCCCGTGTCGACGACCCTGGTGCGCTACGACGGGCGTCCGCTCACCATGCCGGGGGCGGTCGACATTGAGTATGAGTCGCTGCGCGACATCGTCGTGGAGTCCGCGCTGGTGGACCTCCGGTTCTACGACGACGCGTACCTGTACGACAACTCGTTCTACTACGACAGCGAGATGCGCTTCAACAAGCCCATGCGGGCCATCAACCTGCGGCTGCTGGATTTCCGCGCCGCCCCGAGGGCCTGAGCCGTGGCCGCACCCACACGAGACCTCAGCCGGTACCGCGGCCCGCTCCCGTTCATCGTGGAGTGGGAGGACGTGGCGACGATGGCGCAGGTGCCGCCCGCCACCGCGGCCAACCGCGGCAAGTTCTTCCTGGTCGCCACCGGGACGGCGCTCGACCCCGCCCTGGAGGCGCTCGGCGCTGCGCCCGGCTCGTTGGGCATGGTCGGGCTGGACGCGTACGGGGTGTCGTACGTGTTCCGCTCCCCGAAGCTCGGGGACGTGGTGTGCCGGCCCGATGCGTCGCTCCTCCGCTACGTCGAGGTCCGGCGCCCAGACCCGGCCACCAGCGAGAACGTGGTCACCCTGGAGTGGGTGCCGTACCGGACGCCGCCGCAGCGCGCCCTCGACGGCATGTCGGTGTTCGACATCTTCGACCCCGACGGCGTGTACGACTACTATGCCAGGCTCGTCGGTGCCGTGCTGGCGCAGATGCAGGTCACCAACCTCGACCTGGCCACCTGGCGCGACCCGCAGAAGCTGCCGGCCGAGTTCCTGGAGCTTGCGGCGTCGTCCGTCGGCGTGCGCTTCTACCCGTGGGACTCCGAGCGGCTGCGACGGAGCAAGGTGGAGGCGGCCGTCCCCGCCTCCCGCCTGCGCGGCACCGATCCGAGCTTCAAGCTGAAGTTCCGCCAGCTGGGGTATCTGGGCTACGTCACCGAGTCGTGGCAGCGTCAGTCGATGCTGGACTGGAACGTGCCTGTGCGCGAGCGCGTCCCGTTGTACCAGCAGGCCAGCGTGGTGTTCGCGCACAACCAGAACCCGCATACCGGCGACTCCATCACGATGCAGGTGACCGAGCTCGTGGGGCCGCCGACGGCGTACATGCCCGCCCCGGTCACGCTGACGTTCTCCGGGCGCGTCGAGGACGAGGCCCAGGGGGTGACGGCCGCCGGGACCTCGCAGCTCGGCGTGCTCCTGCAGCCGCCCGTGCTGCCCTTCAGCGTGCGCATCGCGATCAGCGACGGGGGCACGACCTACTACTGCCAGGACAACGGGGCCGGGGCGCTGGTCGGCGATTTCACCGGGACGATCGACTACGCGACCGGCGCCTGGCTGGCCAACGCCTCTCAGGCGTTCGCGGCCGGGAACCCCATGTCCGCCAGCTACCTGCAGTCGGCCGTGCCGTCGCCGCTGGTCCCCATCGGACTGTCGGCCCGCGAGACGCTGGAGAACCTGGTCGGGCGCATCCAGACGCTCGGCACGCTGGCGCCCTACATCGAGGCCGGACCCTACCTCGATTCGGTCCCCCACCTCCTGCTCCAGTCCCGCGTGCCGTACAACGCGGCCGGGAACCCGCGCCTGACCGTGTCCTCGACCCAGTTGTACCTGCGCGTCGTCCAGCCCTCCCAGCCCAACACGCCGTGGAACCCGCCGAGCAAGGCGATCGGGTGGCCCGTCATCCACCTTGCGCGCCTGTCGAATGACGCCCAGCTGGAGGTGCGCGCCATCCGCTCCGACGGGGACCCGCTGTCGCCGTACCTGACCATCGAGGTGCGCCCCGGAAACGCCTACAGGCGCACCCGCGCCGCCATCGTGTTCTACGACCTCTACCTGCCGCAGCCCGGCGACCGCGTGATCGTCGTCCTCGGGGGCACGGAGACGGTCTTCGAGTACGGCGGAAACTGGCCAGCCGTCCCCGACACCGGGGAGAGGTCGCAGGATAGCCACCTGGCGGCAGAGAGCCTGTTGGCGACCCTGGCGGCCTACTACCCCACCGGTCTCGCGATCTCTCGCGCGCCGCTCGGGTTCGACTTCGTCGTCGGCGTCGGAGAGGACGGTGCCGGGTACGTGGACCCGACCGCGGCGTGGATCGAGGTCCCGCACGGGACGCGGTCCGGCGAGCCGGCCATCCACTCGCCGACCAACCTCATCACCGTGCACATGAATGCCGCCAACGGGGCGCCGTTGTCGTTCCCCGGCATCCCGCAGCCCGGGACGTCGGTCGGGTCGTCCGGGCCGACCCCGGCGATGGACGAGCTGCGCACCCTGGTCATGTCCGAGCTGGTGGCCGATGTGCTGCCCGCCAACGGACGGGTGCGGCAGTGGGTGACCGACATCAAGATGCCGTCGCTCCTGGAGGGCGCCGGAGAGGTGGTCCTCGTCGGGGACACGCTGCAGGTCGGCGTGCCCGCCAACCTGATCACGCAGACCGGCGACGACATCCTCACGCAGACCGGCGATCAGATCTATGTCTACCCGTAGCCTCGCATTGCGGGGCCCTGCCTCGGAGGTATCGTAGCGCCATGAGTGACGGGATCCGGGCTTGCGGTCGCCTGCGCATCTATCGGACCGGCGTGAACCGCCGTTTCACGGAGTGCCTCGTCGACACCCACAACCTGATCGTCGACGACGGATTGTCGGCCATCAGCCGCCTCATCGGCGGAGGGTACGGCGTCCCGGTCGTCGGCGCCGGGGTGACGACCTACCCGCTGTCGGCCCTGTCCGGGGCGTCGGTTTCGACCATGCTCCTCGGCACCCGCGATGCCCTGCCGGCGCCGCTGCCGGGGGACGGGGATGCAGGACCCATCCCGACCGTGGACGTTCCCGCCGGGGGCGGGTTCCGCGGGCAGTTCACCGCCGTAGGCGGGACGTTGGCGATCTCCTACCCTACCCCCACCTCCGTGCGCTTCACCGCCTACGCCGGGACCGGGCAGTGGAACGACCCCAACCCGCCCATCACCGAGGAGATGCTGCTCACCGAGATGGGCACCGTCTTCGCCCGCGTCGTCCTGCCCATCCCCGTGAACACCACGTCGTCGTCCGGCCTGTCGTTCGTCCATGACATCATCCTGAGCCGAGCCTGATATGCCCTCCCAGACACTGATCGCAGGCGTTCCGCAGCTCATCACCACCGGTACCTCCGATGCCGTCGGCGACCTGCCGGCGCCGGTGTGGCCCACGCTCGAGCGCATCGCCGTCATCGACCTCGTGGGGCCCAGCGCCGCCAACCGCCAGCACCGCTCCCTGCAGAAGCGCACCAGCGTCCTGGCCTTCGACACCAACCTGGCGGTCGCGGCGCTGAACGCCGTCACCGGTGCCACCGCCGTAGGGGCGGACTACGCCAGGAAGCCGCACGCGAACGCCGATGTGCCGTTGACGGCCGGGGCGGCGCAGACGCAGGACGATCTCGAGCACTACCTCGCCCGCGACGGCAGCAGCATCATGTGGGGGCGCCTGAACCTCGGGCACACCCGGTCGCTGATGTACTCGACGGCGTTCGGTGGCGACGACTTCCACTGGACGCAGGGCCCCGGCAGCGCCGCCGTGGCGAACGCCGATGCCGACCTGGCGTGGGGCGTGAAGCGCCTGGCCGCGAACAGCTACCAGCTCTACGTGTGGTCCGGCGGCAGCCCCTACCGCGTGCTGACCACCGAGGACTTCGGCGGCGGCGCCGGCGTGTTCCTGGCGTCCGATACCAACAACCCGCGCGTGGTTGGCGGCGTCGGCGGCGCCTCGCTTTACATCGAGGCGACCAACGCGACCCCGGGCACCGAGGCGACCCTCGGCACCCGCATCACCGGGCAGGACGCCTTCTCGTGGCGGCAGGCGCGCGACGATACCGGCAAGCTGTCGCTGTACCGGGCCGAGGGCATCTCCGGCGTGAACGCGAAGCTGATGGAGGTCGACGCCTCAGGGTCGTACGCTTACGTGCGGACCTCGCCGCTGTCTGTGTCGCCGAACCTGACCATCCACGGCATCGCCGTCGCCCATATCCCGCACGGGGCCGTGACCGGCTGGGGGGTGGACGACTTCAGCTACGAGGCGGTGCAGCTGCCCTACGCCGGCCGCCTGCGCGTGGCCTTCGGGGCGATCGAGTCGGTGCGGATGGCCAACGGCCAGCCCGCCCTGTCGAACCCGGCTAACAACGCCACCGTGGCCGTCGACTCCCAGCTGTCCGTCGTCATGGACGCCGCCGGCGAGCCGGCGTTCGGTACCGCTCAGCCGCGTATCGGCTTCGAGCGTCGCGGCGTCAATAGCTGCGCCCTCTACTACGACGGCGTGAACGGCGGCACCCACCACCTCCGCGTGCGCGGTATGGACGGGTTCGACGACCGCCTGGCGTTCGTCTCCGAGATCCCCGGCGGAGGGTCCGGGTTGACCGTGCTCGGCGTCGCCGTGCCCGGGTCGCCCGTCAACGTCAACATCACCGCGGCCGGGTGGTACGCGTACCTGCTCGTCGGTGGCGGTGGAGGTGGTGGCGGTGGAGGCGGAGGTGGAAACGGCGGCAAGAATGGCGGAGGCGGCGGTGCCGGCGGCTCCGGCGGGCAGGTGCGTTACGGCATGATCTACATCCCGACCGCTTCCGCCGTGTTGACCCTGACGGCCGGTGCGGCCGGTATCGCCGGCGCCGCCGGCGGTGGGACCGGCAGCGGCGGCTCCGGTACGGCCGGAGGCGTCAGCACCATCACCGGGCTGGCCGGGTTCGAGGCTACGGCCGACGGCGGCACCTTCGGCTCCGGCGGCGCTCGTGACGCCAGCGGCGGTGGCGGCGGCACCTGCCAGGGCAATGGAGGCGATGGCGGCCGCGGCGGCTACTATTCTACCCCCACCGTCAGCAATACCCCCGCACAGGCCGGCGGCGGCGGCATGATCGACGCCGTCCTCAGCGGGACCGTGTCGTCCTTCGGCGCCGCAGGGCCGTATGTCGGAAGCCACTGGGTGTACGGCGGGCCCGGCGGCGGCGGCGGCGCCGCAGCCGGGATCGTTACCCGGGCGCTGTACATCGACGGCACGCAGCGCGTCATGTACCCGGCCAATATCGGTCACGGCGGCGTCAGCCTGACCCGGCTGCTCGCCGCCGCGTCGCTGTCCACCGTGTGGGCCGGCGGCGCCGGTGGTCGTAACGGCTATGGCGGCACCAACCCGCAGCCCGGCGCAGCCGCGACCGGATACGGCTGCGGCGGGGGCGGCGGGGGCGGCGGAGACGGTGCCTCCGGCGGATACGTCGGCCAGGCCGGGGGTGCCGGAGCGCCCGGCGTCGTAGCACTCTTCAAGCTCTTCTGAGGCCCCATGCCCGTCACGCACGCCAACTCCCCTACCCGCGACGCCATGTGCAACGCCGTCGTCGGTCTCGTCGATCAGGGCAGCGCCCTGGCCTCCGGGCGCCTCCAGCTCTCCGTCGATAGCGGGTTCACCGATGTCGTGGTCAGCGTGCCGCTGCAGAACCCTGCGTTCGCGGTCGCCTCGGCAGGGTCCGGCACCTCGGCCCTGAACACCGGCGGTGGCCTGTCGGTCGTCTACTCCGGCGGGGTCACCAAGACGGTGAACTACTTCCGCTTCACCGACCGCGACGGCGTGGAGGTCATGCGCGGCACCGTCAGCGGCCCCTCCGGCACCGGCGACATGAAGCTGGCCGACAACGTCATCCCCGACAACACCACCATCACCGTCACCGCGTTCGTGTACACGACCATCCCGTGAACCGCCGTTTCGCGGGGTAGCCGCGTTGCCCTGACTCCCCAGGAAGGTAGGCTGCTGCACATGCCTTTGTCCCCCGCCGCGCAGAACGTCGCCATCGCCGCCCTGGCCGCCCAGGCGTCCCACCTGTCCCTGCACTCCGATGTTCCCGACGCCGCCGGGTCAGACGAGCTGTCCGGCGGCGTTCCGGCGTACGCCCGGCAGCCCGCCACCTGGAACTTCCCGTCCGACGGGGAGATGGCGCTCGCCGCTCCCGTCGTTTTCGACGTGCCCGCCGGGCCTGTGGCCTATGTCGGCCTGTGGTCCGCCCTGGTCGCCGGAGACTTCCTGGGCTACGCCCCGGTGAACGGCGGCGCGCTGCGCGGTGCGGCGTTCGCCCGAGCGGCGACCGACGACTTCTACGCCGTCGCTCACGGCTTGGTCGTCGGCGACCGGGTGGCGGTGTCGCCGTTGCCCGGCCAAGGGCTGCCGTCCGGGATCAGCGGCGACCTGTACTTCGTCGTCGCCGTGCCGACCGCCGATACCTTCCAGCTTGCTACGTCGCCGTTCGCGTCCCCGGTCGACCCGGGGTCCGACGGGGCTGTGCTGTGGCAGCGTTCTGCCGTGGATGTGTTCTCGGCCCAGGGGGCCGTGTCCGTCGATACCCTCACCTTCGTAGTGGGGCCCTGAGTGTCCGACAGCTCCTCCACGACGTACGCCTCGGCCTCGTCCAGCAGCACGCGTAGCGTCGGTGCCGGCCCCGGGGTCGCATCGTCTGCCTCTGTCGCCCGCAGCCGCCTCGGCTATCCGTGGTACAGCACTCCGCCGCGTACCGACGAGTTGCAGTTGTTCGTCCGCGATGACGACATCGATGTGTTCTTCGAGGAGCCGCTGCGATGAGCGTGATCACCCCCGGTATCGAGCTGTTCCACGGCAACACTCGTTGGCTGAACCTCCGCCTGCGGCGATACGGTCAGCGAGAGGCTATGGACGTGTCCACCGCCCAGCGCATCGCCGTCGAGTTCGCCAAGATCGGTGAGGCGCCGCTTCCGCCGGTGTACGCCTCCCGGACCGCGCCCGGCGCCGATTGGATCGGCGGGCGCGTGCCGGTGCTGGTGAGCCCGGCCGACGTTACCGCGCGCATCGGCAGCTATGACGTCTCCGTCACCGTGTTCGAGACCCCGGTGGAGCGCACCGCGGCCGTGGGGCGCGTCGAGGTGCTCCCCCGTCCCGTGCGCGGCCTCCTGACGCTCCCCAACGGGAACGCCTATGCGTCGTCGAACGTGATGGCCATGGTCAACGCCGGGGCCTACACCATCCCGATGGGTGCCCCCGTGGCTGCGACCGGGGGCGGGTTGGTACTGGCGCAGGGGGCCGGCCCAGCCCGGCCGGCCGACGGCATCGCTGTGGCGCCTACCGGACCCGGATCGACCTGCCTGTATATCGCCAGCGGACAGGTGCGGCTGGTCGATTGGACGCCCGTCTTTGGTTCCGGCAGCCTGCCGGCAGGGGCGGCCGAGCTCTGGCTCGGGGCGGCCGCCGGATCCCTCACCGATACGATCCCCGTCGCACCCGCCTTCGCCCTGCGTCAGGTCGTGGGAGACGTCGGATCCGACCCCCAGGTGCTGAACGTCAACATCTCGTCTGGATTCGTCCTGTGAGCCTACCCCCGCCCCTCGTAGCCGATGCGCGCTTCCCCAAGCAGTCCCCCGCCGGCATCGGCGTGGAGGCGATCGTCCTCAAGCCGCTGGCACAGCTGCCGGCCGACCCCGAGGAGGGGATGATTGCCCGGTTGGCGTCCGACGGGCTCGTGTACACGCGCCGAGGCGGGGTGTGGACGACCGGTACGGGCGTCGGGTCGACCCACGTGCACCACCAGGCTCTCGCCGCCGCGGTCTGGAGCATCTCGCACACGCTGGGGTACCGCCCCTCCGTGCACGCCATCGACACGACCGGCGAGCAGATCATCGGTGAGGTGACCTTTCCCGCGCTCAACCAGGTGCAAGTCGCTTTCCTGATCCCCGTCGCCGGGTACGCTTACCTCACCTGAACCGCCGTTTCACGGAGCCGTCATGCCGAAGCTGCTGACCAACCTCGATGCGCAGAACGTGGCCACGTTGGTCAACGTGCCCAACCCTGTCGCCGCTGGTGACGTGGCCAACAAGAGTTATGTCGACAGCGTCGCGCAGGGGCTGCAGATCAAGTCCAGCGTTCGTGCTGCTACCGTCGGGGACATCAGCCTGTCCGGCCTGGGGACGCAGGCCGGTGGAGACTGGGCGGCGCCCCTGACGGCCGGTGATCGCATCCTGGTGCGGGCGCAGTCGTCCGGGGTGCAGAACGGCATCTACCTCGCAGCTGCCGGGGCGTGGGCCCGCTCCGGCGACCTCCCGGCCGGCTCCAATGCCCGGTCGACCTTCGTGTTCGTCGAGCAGGGGGCGACCCTGGCCGACTCCGGCTGGGTGTGCACCAACGATTCCGGGTCCGATGTCGTCGGCACCAACGCGCTGTCCTTCGCGCAGTTCAGCGGCGCCGGCATGATCACGCCCGGCGCGGCGATGTCGAAGTCCGGGGATACCCTCAACGTCCTGACCGACGGCACCACCGTACAGGTCAACGGGTCGAACCAGCTGGAGGTCTCTCCCGCTGTCCGCTTCGCCAGCCACAAGGTCGTCGCCCTCGTAGGCGACGGCGTGGCGTCGAGCTTCGTCATCACCCACGGTCTCGGCGTGCAGAGCGTGCAGGTCGCGATCCGCGAGGTCGCGACCAACCAGGTCGTGATCGCCGACGTGGTGGCGAACACCGTCAACCAGGTGACCGTGAGCTTCGCCCAGGTCCCGACGCTCAACGCCTATGCCGTGACCATCATCGGCTGAGGAACGCATGGCCTCCACGACTATCACCGCCCTGACTCCCGTCGCCTCCGCCACCGGCACCGAGGTGGTGCCCGCCGACCTCGGACCCGGCGTCACCCGCAAGCTGACGACGCAGCAGATCGCCGACCTCAACAATGCCGCCATCGGTGCCGCCCAGGCGGACGCCACGCAGGCGCTGGCCGATGCCGCTGCCGCCCAAGGGGTCGCGAACAATGCCCAGGCGGACGCCACGCAGGCGCTGGCCGATGCCGCGACCGCGCAGGCCGATGCCACCACCGCCATCGGTGACTCGGCTTCCGCCCTCGCCGCTGCCTCGGCCGCCGTCAGCGGTCTGGGCCTGCACACCGCCGATACGGCCAACCCGCACTCGACGACCGCCGCGCAGACCGGCGCCGTCCCAGCCGCCGAGAAGGGTGCGGCCTCCGGTGTGGCCACCCTGGATGCCAACGCGCTCCTCCCGCTGGCCCAGCTCCCGCAGATCGCGTCCGGTAACTTCCTGGCGCGCTTCTCCGGCGGGCCCGGCCCAGCCGAGGAGGCTACCGGCAGCCAGGCTACCGCATTGCTGGACGTGTTCCTGGGGTCCACGCCCGGCCTCGTCCCCGCTGGCGGGGCGTCGACGACCGAGTTCCTGCGCAAGGATGGTGCGTGGGGCGTGCCGCCCGGCACCGGCGGCGGATCCTCCGGCCTGAACTACATCGCCAACAACGGTGCCGAGTTCGACCTCAGCGGCTGGGCCGAGTACGACGACGGCGCCGCCGAGCCCGTCGACGGCACCGGGGGGACCTCCGCGCTGACCTGGGAGCGTATCACCGTCAACCCGCTGCGCGGCGTCGGCATGTTCCGTCTCAGCAAGGCGAGCCCCACCGCCGCCCAGGGCAGCGGGGTCAGCTACGACTTCCAGATCGACATCGCCGACATCAACAAGACCCTGTCGGTGTCCCTCGACGTGACGGTGGATGCCGACGCCGCCGGCAGTTTCGCCGTGTACGTGTACTGCCCTGGGTTCGGGTTCTGCCCCGTCAGCGGCGACCACGTCATCAACAACTCCGGCACCTTCCGCCTGACGTTCTCGACGTTCAACTCGGTCAGCTATCGCCTGATCATCCACTGCCGGTCCGCCTCCACGGCGTCCATGCAGTTCAACTTCGACAACGTCTATGTTGGCCCCGAGTGGCTGCCCAGCCTGCCCGCCATGAGCGATTGGCAGGACGCCGGGCCGATGACGATCACTGCCACGACCACCAACCCGACTAAGGGCACCGTCGTCACCGACAAGGTGTGGTGGCGTCGCGTCGGCGACTCGGCCGAGGTCCGGTTCGAGTTCTACCAGAGCGCCGGCGGTGGTGCGGGCAGCGGGACGTACCTGTTCGAGCTGCCCGCCGGTCTGGCCGTCGATACCGCCAAGATCGCTCTCGCGCCCGCCACCGCTACCGACGGGTTCGGCAAGTCCGTGGTCGGGACGTGCGCGGTCGGTTCCGGGGTCGGCAGCCCGTTGCTCGACGGCGTGGTGCAGGTGCATGATGCCACGCACGTGTGGTTCACCGTGCAGAGCGTCAGCGGCACCATCGAGACCCCCGTCGGCTCGGCCCTGTCGCTGGCCAACGCGACCTACCGCATCTCCGCCACCCTCCGGGTACCCATCGCCGACTGGTCCGCCACCACCCCGGTGCAGCAGGGCAGTCGGTACCTGTGGGCGCAGCGGTACGGCGCCGTCGCCACCCAGGTCACCACCACGCCCGCCAACCCCGGCGAGTACCGGTCGTATCGCCTCGGCGTCGATACGACGCCCACCGACGGGCCCAGCGCCTTCGCCGGGTTCCGCATCGACAGCGGCAGCGGCCTCGGCGTCGGGCGGATCAACGTCTACGAGGTCTTCGTCGGCCGCAACAAGGTGATCGGGTTCCAGTACTACGCCCAGCCCGGGAGGCAGCTGGGGCTGCTGACCGAGTACACCTACCTGCCGTCCTTCGTCTACACCGGCGTCCTGACCGCGTACGATCCGACGCTGGGTGTCGCGTACATCGGGTGCTCGGGCATCAACGCCGGTGACCGCGTGGGCGTGACGTCCGACTTCTCCACCGCCGTGCAGGAGGGGTACTTCGACATCCTCGTCGCCGACGACCCCGTCGCCGTGGCGCAGGCCCCGGCCGTCTACGTCGAGGCGACCAGCGATGCAGGCCAGGTCGTGACCGGGATCACGCCCCTGGAGTACGAGGACGTGGCCTACGGTTCGGCGTGGTTCGACGGGACGACGTTCACCGCCCCCGTCGACGGCGTGTATGAGGTGTCGTTCGTCTTCGCCCCCGATACCGCCATCTACGTCATCCCGATCCTGTACATCGACGGGTCGGTGGTGTGCCAGGGGCTCGTCGGCCCCAACGCCACCGGGGCACGCTCCGGGCTCTCCCGCGCCGTCCGGCTCTCCGCCGGCCAGACCATGCAGTTCTACAGCGGGAACGGGTGCACCCGCAGCGTGGACCCGGAGATCAACTGGTTGACCATCGTCCGCGTAGGAGACGTCTGATGCTCAGAGCCCGCATCCATAACCTGATCACCGACCAGCGGTACTCGTTCACCGCCCCCGACCAGGCCGCCATTGACGCCCGCCTGGCCGCCAAGCTGCACGTGTACGGGCAGCCCGAGGACCGCGAGGTCGTCGTGGAGGATATGTCCGCCGAGGAGGCGCAGCAGCGCATCGACAACGCCTGGGCCATGGCCGATGCGATCTGCCTCGCCGGGGCCGACCACAACAGCCGCGGCCGGTACCTGGCGTGGTTGGTCGACCCCGCATGCTCTCCCGCCCGCAAGGCCGCCATCCTCGCCGTGCAGGACTGGATGGACACCGTCTGGATGTCGTACCAGGCGTGGCAGGAGGATCCCGCCGAGCCGTGGGTGCCGCCCACCGTCACCTGCCCGTATACCTTCCGGCAGATCTACCAGATCGCCTGAATAGCCCATGCCCGCGCTCCTCAAGATCGATACCGCCCTCAAGAACCTCAGCTCCGAGAACGTCGGTCCGCTGATCGTCGGCAGCACCATCGTCGACCAGGTGCTGGTGGACCAGTACGGGTCCATCGGGTGGACCGTGACGGTGCGCCGCGACGACGGGGCCCGGGCGCGCTACGACGTGTCGGCCGTCCACGACGGGACGCTGTTCGTCGACGCCGCCGACGGTTCCTACGAGGTCAGCGGCGGTGCCGCCACCTCTGCGGCCGTCGGCGAGGCGACGTTGTCGGTTGCGCTCAGCGGCGCCGGCCCTACCCAAGTCCTCCAGCTGGTGGTCACCGTGACCGCCGGCACGTGGTACTGCGACGTCAGCCGCAGTCCTCACGTCGGAACCCCAGGCTGACGAAACGCTCAAGATGGAGACACTGAAGTCATGAGCAACGACGACACCGGCATCTCGGTGAAGAACCGAGACATCCTCAACCTCTTGAAGGCGCTCAGCGCCCTGGACGGGCGCCCGACGCCCGTGACCGTGAAGGACAAGGACAGGGAGGTGACGCAGATCGTCATCAAGCCCTACTCGTTCAGCGGTACCGCCCGCCTCGCGATGGCTCGCGCCCTGGTCGCCGTGAAGGACGTCAATGACGCCCTCAGCCGCACCCACGACGGGCTGGTGAAGCAGTTCGCCGACCCGGCCGACCCGACGCAGGTCTCCGACGCCAACATGCAGGCGTTCACCGATGAGTGGGAGAAGGTCCTCGATGCCGCGGTCGTTCTGAAGTTCGCCCGCATCTCCTGCACCGAGCTGCGGGTCGAGGAGAATCAGCTCCCGGTTTCGGTGCTCGCGGCGCTGGACCCCCTGCTCGTCTGATCCCCGTCGGCCGGCGTGAACCGCCGTTTCACGCCGGCCAGGAGGCCCCGCCATGCCCGCTAAGTCCCGCCTCGCACAGCACGGAATCCGCTTCGGCACCCTCGGTGCCGTGAACGACCTCGCCGTCGCGTTCCCCGTCGTCGACGGGCAGGATGATCCCGGTGCGCATACCGCGTCCGGGAGCATCGGGTTCTACGCCTCTCGCGCCGCCGGCGTCGAGAAGATCGGCGTCGTCGTCATGGGGTCCGAGGTGCTCGGGATCGGTGCCGACCGCGTCGCCTTCGGCCGCCGTCTGGACGTGGTCGCGTCGGCTGCGGCATCCGCCGGCCTCCGCCTGGCGGCCGGCGACGACCCCTCCGCTCCGGTCGTCGGCGACGTGTGGTATAGGGGCGCGTCCATCAACGCCGTTCGGTTCTTCGACGGCACGAATACCGTCAGCGTGTCGGCCCAGGTGCAGAAGCGCGTCGTCGTCCTGCGCGGCCAGGTGCAGGCCGGTGTCGTGACCGGTGCCCAGGCCATCAACTTCGCCTCCCCCGTCTCCGGTACCATCGTCGGGTGGCGCATCGTGACCGATGTGGCGACCACGGCCTCCCTGGACGTCTGGAAGCTCAACGGCGCCAACCCTACTGTGGCGAACACCATCGTCGCTGCGGCGCCACCCGCGATCACCGCTGCAACCTATGCAGCCTCGACCACCTTGACCGGGTGGACGACGGCTATCGCCGCAGGGGATGTGTTCGAGCTGAACGTGTCCAGCAACAGCGCGGCCAAGGTCGTCACCCTTGAACTCGATGTCGTCGTGGATTGAGCCGTGGCCATCCGCACGATCTCTGCGGCTGGCGGCAACTATAACGCCGTCGGGACGTGGGACGAAGGAGTCGTCCCTACCTCGGCGGACGATGTCGTCGTCCGCGCCGACGGTACGTCCGGCAGCGTGACCGTCACTGCGGCCGCCGCCGCCAAGACGCTGAACCTGTCGACTGGTCCATATGATGGCACCTTCACGATCAATGATACCTTCACCTTGACGGTAGCCGGCAGCGTGACGCTGAACAGCTCCGGCGCCTGCACGGGGATCTCCGGGACTGGTACTGGGACGCTCAATATCAATGTCAGTGCCGCCTCCCTGACCAGCAACGGTAAGACCATCGCCTCCAGGTTCTCGTATACCCCCGCCGGCGGTACCCTCACGCTCGTCGATGACGCCATCGTGACCGGGCGTCTGGATTGGAGCGGGGCGTCCACCCCTGTGATCGCCGGGTCCGGTCGCACCATCACGGCCTCCGGTGGGGTGAACACGTTGAATCGCGCCGCCATTGGAGCCGGCTGTACTCTACGGATTACTGGAGGCACCTGCACGTCATCCACCCGCGGCACCAACTACGGGATCTCCGGCTCCGGGACCGTGGAGTTCGACGGCGATATTACCATGTCGTCGCTGTTTGTCCGGGCCTCGACGATCCGCTACATAAGCGGGACCTGGGGCGCGGGTACCTTCAATATCGGTAGCAGCCCCACCCTCCACGGTTCGCCGCCCGTCAGCAGTATGGCCTATCGTACCAGTGGAACGCTCACGCTGATGGATCCGCTGACGCTTACCGGCACCCTCACCGTCCTAGATGCCGTCACCCTGACGGCCGCCGGGGCCCAATCCATAACGGTGCCGATCCTGACTACCTCGGGTGCCGGCAGCAGTATCCTCAACTTGGGAGACTGCGCCTGGATTGTCGGACTGTTGCGTCTCGATGCCGCCAATACGTTGTCCATCCGCCAGGCCGATCTCACCGTCGATGCGCTTACCGTCGATGCCGGCAGCGTCTTCACGTTCGAGGCTGGGCGTACGCTTACGGTGGTGAGCACGATGAGGGTTGCCGGATCCCCGTCCGCCCCTGTCTCCATCGCATCGGCCATGCCCGGTGCTCCGTTCACTCTCGATCTCGCGTCGACCGATCTTCAGTCCGTCTTCGCCGCGTACGCCGATGTCTATGTGGCCGCGCCGCGCATCCTGTACAACGCCTTCGGAGGTGCCCTGACGAATACGTCGCGTATCGAGAACAAGGACAATACCACGATGCTCGGGGTCGATCCCGGGGAGAGCAATGTGCTGTACGGAGTCGGTTACGTCATCAACGGCGTTGCGCTGACCGGCACGATGCAGTTGCCCACCTCGCACGGGAGCATCTGACGTGGCCATCCGTACGATCTCTGCTGCCGGCGGCAACTACAACAGCACCGCGACGTGGGATGAAGGCGTCGTCCCGACGAATGCCGATGATGTCGTCGTCAGGGCCGACGGGACCTCTGGTAGCGTCACTGTTACCGCCGCTGCTGCGGCCAAGACGCTGGACCTGACGGCGGGGGCCTACAACGGAACCTTCACCATCGATGCCACTTTCACCCTGACGGTCTCCGGCAGCGTGACACTCAATAGCTCCGGCACCTGCCCGGGGCCCGTCGGTGGCGGATCCCTGTCCATCAACACTACCGCCACGCTGACCAGCAACGGCAAGACCATCGGGTGCAACTTCATCTATACGACGGCCCCCGCCACGCTGACCCTCGCCGATGACGCGAACATCACCGGGTTGCTCACGGCGACCAGCAGCAGCAACAACATCACCTTCACGAGCAGCGGCAGGACCGTCACCGTTGCCGGCGGGGTCTCAGCGACGGGGCGCCTGTTCACCCTCACCAACACCACTCTGAAGGTGACCGGCGGAACCCTGAACGGTACCTCCAACGCTTCTTTCGGCATCGCTGGAACGGGCACGTTCGAGTTCGCTGGGAATGTCACCTGCGGTGCGACCGGTCCGTTCCTCAGGTGCAGTACCGTCAAGTTCACCAGCGGCACCATCTCCGGCGGATCCATCTCATTCGGCGGAAACGTGGCCTTGGTCGGGGCGTGCAGCCTGCCCACGACCAGCTTCCGCATGCGCGTCTCCGGGACGCTGACGCTCGACAGCGCCTTCTCGTGCGGTGCCGATTTCAACGTGGTCGGGGTCACGCTGACGATGGCCGGGGCGCAGACCGTCACTCTCACTGGCACGTTCGGGGTGACGGCCACTACCGGTACCAGCACCCTGAATCCCGGTACCTGTACCTTCGTCACCTCGACTGTGACGCTGAATGCTGCGACCTCCACTATGTTGCGGCTCATCGGCAGCTTCACCTTCGACACCGTGAACCTGAGCGGTACCGCGACGCTCATCGTCGATTCCGGGAACACGCTCAGCGTCTCCTCGGCGTTCAATCCCGTCGGTACTCCCCTGCTCTCGCCTACTGTCCGCTCCCAGACGGCCAACGTCGCCTTCACACTGGCGCTCGGAACCGCCATCGTTCAGTCGGCGTTCGCCACCTACACCGATGTCAGTGTCACCGGCGTCGTGGTGAACAACGCCTTCAGCGGCCCCCTGACGCGGACGAGCGGGATCGTCGCTCTGGCGACGAACGAGTCCCTGGACAGCACCGACCCCGGTATCGCCAATGTCCGCGATGGGGCTGGTTACACCATCGATGGCGTCCCTCTCGTCGGGGCGTATACCGGCAGAACCTCCTACGGATACATCCAATGAAGTCACGTTACGCCCCTACCGTCAACCCAGGCGACATCCGGCGCCGCGTCAAGAGGATCGAGCTGTCGACCCCCTTGGCTGGGCGCATCGCCGTCACCATCTACGAGGAGGACGTGGTGCGTCTCGCTGCCGGGGCCGAGGTGCCCTTGCGCGACCAGGGCGCCATCTCGGTCATCGTCGACCCGTCCGACGCCGCTCAGATGGCCTCCGTGTTCGCGCTGCGCAGCTACGCCGACGATTCTCTCCTCGGTTCGGACATGGCCGTCGGGTCAGTGTTGATGGCGTTCTTCTCGTGGGTGCGTTCCCGGCAGCTGGCGCGAGACGCCGCATCCCCGTCGGCGTAGCCGTGCGCGTCCTCTTCTGGAAAGGCCCCTGCGGATTCTTCGGCACGCTGGTGCGCATCCGCACCCGCAGCGCGTACATCCACAGCGAGCTGCTGTTCTCCGACGGTGCCCGGTTCCGCATCGCACCCGGCGAGGTGTCACGGTTTTACGTCCCCGCCGACGCCCCGCGGTGGGACGGCGCCGTGTGGGACTGCCTGGAGGTGGCCGGAGGCGACGAGGCGTTCGTCCGGAAGTGGTGCTTCGAGCAGTCCGGCACGAAGTACGACTGGCTGGGGCTGGCGCTGTGCCAGGTGCTGCCGTGGGGTCGCGAGCACCCGGATCGGTGGTTCTGCTCCGAGCAGTGCACGGCCGGGCTGCAGGCCGGCGGGTACCCCGCCGTCGCCGACTTGAAGCCGCACTATCAGTCGCCGGCCAAGTTGGCGGCTGCACTCGTCCATCGTGGCGCTACCTTCCAGCTGCCGTGAACCGCCGTTTCAGGAGTACGCCGTGAACCGCGCCCCCGCCATCGGAGTGACCGAGCGCCTCGACACCCCTGTGTCCGAGGCGACCGTTCCCGCCGTACCAGCCCCCTACGCCGCCGCCCCGTTCATGATGCTGGTCGACACGACCCTCGTGGCAGGGCCGTCGTCGCAGAACCGGACCACCGACACCCAGTTCCGGTTCCTGCTGAACCCGTACTACGGCGGGTATTACTTCCTCGTCGAGTGGGGCGACGGGTCGAGCAACGTCGTGGTGTGCGGGAAGGCTGTCAAGCCGGATGTCACCGATACGCGCGGTATGCCGGCAGGCGCCTCCACCGTCGCCAGCCTCATCAACCTGCCGTCGGTGACGCCCGACTCGCCCGCGTTGCTCCACACCTATGCGCTCCCCGGGCAGTACGTCGTGTCGCTGACGCCGCTGTCCCCCACCGGGCTTCCCGGCATCGCTTTCAACGATTATTCAGGCGCCACGAGCACGACCAAGAACACCGATTGCCTCAAGGTGCTGGAGATCCAGCAGTGGGGCTCGAACCCGTGGGCGGCTATGGATGGGTTCATGATGGGCGCGCGGAACATGACCATCACCGCGTGGGATAGCTCCCGGGCCGTCACCGGCGGTGTGGCGAACTGGGACAGGGCGTTCTGCTACTGCCGCGCTCTCGCCTCGTTCCCTGGCACGCTGGACTTCGGAGGGGCTGACAACCTTACCTCGTGCTGGAACGGGTGCGTCGGCCTCACGAGCTTCCCGGCGACGCTGGACTTCTCCAAGGTCACGACGTTCGTGTTCACGTGGACTGGGTGCTCCGGCCTGACCGCGTTCCCGCTCATCTCCATCCCGTCCGCCACCACCCTGCGCGGAGCGTGGCAGGGCAACATCGGCCTGACCTCGTTCCCGCTCATAGACATAGGCCACGTTACAAATCTTAGTTTGGCGTGGGATAAGTGCTCCGGCCTGACCTCGTTCCCGCTGCTCGATACCGGATCGTGCACCAACTTCTCCTCCACGTGGTCCGAGTGCACCAGCCTTACCGAGTTCCCTCTGCTGGATACCAGCAAGGGCACCAACTTCTTCAGGACTTGGGACGGGTGCTCCGGCCTGACCGCCATGCCGCCGTTGTCGTTCGAGTCCATGGTCTCCGGGGACGGTACGTTCTGGGGTTGCTCCAACCTGGTCACGCATCCCGACTATACCATGCCTGTCGGGGCCAGCCTCAACCTGTCCAACTTCTTCCGCAGCTCCGGCGTATCCGACGATGCGTACAGCAACTTCCTCGTGCGCCTGGAGGCTGCCAACCCGCTCAACACCGGGTCGATCACGCAGACCCCCGCCAAGTACACCCCGGCCGCCGCGGCGGCCCGGTCGGCCCTCATCCTGCGCGGGTGGACGATCGGCGACAACGGCGCAGCCTGAGGACGAGAGGAGCCCATGCCGCAATCCCACCATGCCGTGTCCGACGGTTACTTCCTGGCTCACGACGGTAGCTCCGTATTCGTCTCCGGATCATTCTCCGCCGGGCAGGTGGTCGAGACCGGGCAGCCGCGCCTGGACGTATTTCCGACCATCGAGGAACTGAATATATGGCTTGCGTCGTTCGGTCAGCCCGCCCACCAGGAGTGATGGGCTGGACGTCGTGCGCTGATCCGTATCCTCGTACTAAGCCCGTGCGGAGGGGCTGACGTGGGCGCCAACGATCATTCCGGCGCCCGCGCAGGTGGGCGGAGCGAGTCCATCGACCTCATCGCCAAGTTGGCGGAGATGGGTGCCCGCCTCCAGTCGCTTGAGGCCGAGTCGCTGGCGTCGAAGTCCAGCCGGGTGGCGTTCAACGACAACATCAACACCCTGCTGACGCAGATGGCCGGAACTGTCGAAGCCCACGGTGCCGAGCTGGCCGAGTTCCGTCGCGCCATCTCCCAGATCGCGCGCATCGCCCAGGTGCTCGAGGGCGCCTTCGGGCAGGCCGGCCTGGTCGGAGAGGTGGCGCAGATGCGCCGCGACATCGCCGACTACAATGCGCGCCTCGGGGAGCTGGAGGCCAAGCTGGAGGCTAAGCTGGATCCCCGCGGCGTCGGGGCCACCACGCGCATCTCCCCGGCCGTCAGCAAGGGCGCCGACATGCGGGATAACATCATCTCGCTCCTGGTGAAGGTCATCCTCGCCCTCGCGGCACTGCTGGGCGCTGGCGCCATCGGCTCCAAGTACGGAGGGGTCCTCGATCCTGCCGCTGCCCCCACCACCGGAAAGTGAGGTGCCCATGCCCGCCGTCATCACGGCTGTCGTGGTCGTCAACATCCTGGTTGCCGCAGCCGTCGCCCTGCGCTGCATGCGCGCCCGCAAGGCGTGCGATCCGACCCAGCGGCTGTTCATGTGGGTGTGCTGCGCCTACGTCCTGTCCCGCGCCAGCCTGGTCCTGCCGCCCGCCCACGTCCCCGGCGACATAGCCGTCCTGTCGGCCACCATGGTCGACACCGTCCTGCTGGCGGCCATCTGGTCCTGGTGTCGGCGCTGCTGCCCCAGCATGGGCCCGTCCTAGCGTCTTCCCACGCGGGTGCCGCGTTGTAGGCTACCCCCACGCGAAAGGGAGCCCCCAATGGCATCCAGCCTGACCTACCTCGGTGAGAAGTACGCGCTGTTCGGCGACGGCGCCTCCAACGGGTCCATCGCCCGCCTGGCCACCCACCTGCGCCTCTACACCACCGCGCCCACCAAGGCCGGAGGCGCCGTCGAGGTCGTCGGTACCGGCTATGCCGCCATCGTGATCTCGACCGTGGACTGGACCTTCACCCCGTCCCCCGGCATCGGCAGCCCCATGCAGATCCGGCTCGCCAACAAGCTGTTCACCGCAGGTGGGTCCTGGTTGAACGTGTCCGGCGCCTACATCACCGACGTCGGCGGGAACGCCCTGGCGTGGTGGGAGCGGTCGGCCGGGGCGGTCACGCTGTCGAACGGCGATACCCTCACCGCCGACCAGCTGACCATCCGCTTCCCGTGAACCGCCGTTTCAGGGATTGAGCCATGAGCGACCTCAAGATCAGTCAGCTGACGTCCGTCGGCTCCCTGGCGCCGTCGGACGAGTTCGCCGTCGCGTCCGGGTCCTTCACGCGCAAGGCCACCGCCGCCCAGGTCGGCGCCTACGCGCTCACGGTCGTCAACGCGTTGAAGGGGGTCGCCAACGGGTTCGCCAGCCTGGACGCCTCCGCGCTCGTTCCGCTCGCGCAGCTGCCCCTGAGCCCCGAGTTCAATACGGCGGTGTTCGGCGTCAGCTCCGAGCGCCGCATCGTCCCGCGCTGCGTGCACATGCAGTCCGGGACCACCTACAACCTCTCCGCCGCCGACCCCGTCGGCCTGGTCCGGGCCTTCTTCAACAGCTCAGCCGCCACCGGCATCCCCGCGACGCTGTCGCCCGGTGTCTCTGGCTACATCGACACCCGCCCGGTCGGGCAGGCGATGGCGCTCCTCGGCCGCGAGTACATCGAGCTGGTCCACCTCGGCAGCGGGGTGTGGGCCACCGTCCGCCAGCGCATGGAGTGGCAGTCGTTCACCCCGGTGTGGGAGGGCAAGTCCAACGCGTTCTCCGCCCAGCCGTCGTATCTGTGCAGCCGGTTCGTGTGGCGTCGCGAGGGTCTGGACATGCGCATCGCGTGCAGCTTCGTCCGCGTCCCGGCTTCCTCCGGCAGCGTGAGCCCCGCCCAGCAGTACTTCATGCGTCTGCCTATGCCGCTTACGGCCGCCGCGCCGCGTTCGGACTTCGTCGCCCAGTACAACCCGCCCGGCTATACCTCGTACCTGGTGTACGGCCCGCATGTCGGCCACGCCAATGCCGGTGTGCTGTGGTCCAACATCGGTGACGGTGCCGTCGTTCTGTGCCGCAATGACGCCCTCACGCAGTGGGGTATCACGGCCTGGTGGAGCACCACCCAGCAGTGGGGCTCGCACGGTAGCGGGTACGCTGTCGCCACCTCGTATTCTGGCAGCGCCCCTATGTCCGTGTCCGTGGAGGCGCGCGTGCCCATGCAGGGCTGGTGAGGTAGGGAGTGGCCGACTACCTCGTACAGGAGAACGGTAGCCGGATCCTGCTCGAGGACCCCGTCGTACCCGGAGACGCCCTCCTCCTGGAGGACCTGACCCTCCAGGACTTCGGCGACATCGAGGTGTCCCCGCAGCTGGATGCGCCGACCGACTCGCGCCTCGTGTACGCCGGTCTCCTCGACGGCCTGGCCGAGATCTTCGTCGAGTTCTCCGGCGCCGCCGTGGTGCCGCTGCGCGTGTCCGGCGAGATCGAGGTGTTGCCGCTCCTGCGCGGGAACCTGTTCGTGCTCCTGTTCGGGGCGCAGGCGCTCCCCGTGCGCGCCCTGCTGCAGGGCTCCATCGACGTGCACCCCGAGATGGGCGGTATCGTCTACACCTACCCGTACCAGACCGTCGATGTCGTCGTCGCCCGGACCGCGCAGACGGTGCAGACGCCGTTGCTCACCAGCGCCGGGCAGCTCCTCAACGCGTTCGTCTACCCCGGCCAGGAGGTGCAGCTCGACCCCGCGTACTCCGCGCCGTTCCTGCACGACCAGGTGTGGAACCTCGTCGACCTGTTCCTGCTGGACATCCGCCGCATCCGCGTTCCCCGGTTCTACGATACCGACGGGACGCCGGAGGACTTCGTCACCCTGCACGAGCGTCCGGTGCTGTGGGCCAGCTTCGACGCGGATCGCGACGTCATCCGCGTCGGCCGCAACACCGACGACGGGCTGGCCCAGGCGGTCTACGGGGTTGCGCTCGACCCGTCGGCGGCGCGCCTGACTCGGGACAGCGTCGTCGCCGACACGCACGGCGTGGCCGAGTTCTCCGTGGTCCGCGCCCTCGGGGCGCCGCCGGCGCGGTTCCAGTTCTCTATCGTCGATCGGACGCACGCCGACGTGGTCATCGCCCTGGATAACTCCAGGACCAGCGTGGCTCCCGGCCTACCCCCGCCGCCTGTTCCCGAGCCGGTGCAGCAGCACGTCGTGTACGCGCGAGGCGTGCACGTGTGCAACGGCGTATCGGCCACGCCCAAGAACAACACCAGTATCTACACCTACCAGGTTGCGCGCGGCCTCGGCGACGTGCGCGAGCTCAAGCTGGTGTACATCGGCTGGTACTACACCGGCGGCGTCGACCTGCCGTGCCCGGCGCAGTACACCGTCAAGGTGGCGGTGGTCCACAACGGCACCGTCTATCCCGTGACGCTGAATGGGTCTAGGAACATCGTTGTCGATCCCGACCAGAACGTCGTGACCGACCCCATCGCCGGGCTGGTGGTGGCGGAGGGGGACGTCATCACCGTCAGGACGTACCCGACGTCCACCGGCAACGTGCCCAACATGAACGGCCACAACTACCTCGAGACCATCAACGGGGTCGACGGGCGCGCTGTCGGGGACCAGGTCGATGCCGTCACGCCTCCGACCACGACCGGTGCCACCGCGATGACCGGGCCGCTGCTCGTCCTCGGTACCCCGGCCAAGCGGAACCGCCCCTTCGCCGTGTTCGGAGACGGGATCATCCTCGGCATGACCGACTTCGGCGCGGTCGTCGATCCCGGTGATTCCCCCTACGTCGGTGCCGGGTGGGGCCGGCGCTCCATCTACAAGGCCGGGCGACCCGGCCTGTGCCTGGCCTACCGCGCTTCCGTCACCGGCTCCTCGCTCGTCCGCCGTCGCCCCATCGTCGAGATGGCGACGTGCGAGGGCATCCTGTTCCAGACCGGGGCCAACGACATCTACGCCAACATCCCGGCGGCGCAGATCGTCAACTCCATGCGTAACGCCTGGCAGCAGCTCAGCGAGTTCGCCCCCGTGCTGCAGGGTACAATCACTCCGCAGACCACGAGTACCGACGACTGGGCGACCCTCGCCAACCAGGGTCTGCGCACCACGACTCCGCCCGGCAACTTCGGACCCGGCGGCCTCAAGGAGCAGGTGAACGACCTGCTGCGCAACCTCGATGTGGACAACGAGCCGTACCTGGCCGGCATCCTGGACATCTCCGACGCCGGCGTTGGAGGCATCCAGTCGTCGCCCAACTCCGGCAAGTGGTACGTCACCGGGGTGCCCAACCAGGTGACGCGCGACGGTGCCTGGGTCATGCCCTTCGGCGCTGATCGCATCGCCGATTACGCCTGGCAGGCGCTCCGCTCCTCGCAGAAGCCGGCGTGCGCCGTCGCTCCCGTTGTCACCGGGTTGCCGACCATCGGGGCCACGATTACGTGCGACTCCGGCGTGTGGCAGGTGGACTGCGCCAAGGATTACCAGTGGCTGCGCGACGGCGTAGCCATCCCCGGGGCGCTCGGTATCACCTACACCCTTGGGCCCGCCGACGTCGGAGCCCGCATCTCGTGCCGCGTTACCGCCCTGTCCCTGGGCGGGACGACGCGCGTTGTCAGCAACCGCCTCGAGCCCACCGCCGACTCCCTGCCGCTCGACTTCAGCGACTCTTTCGCCTCCGGTCTCATCGCCACCGTCAGTGGCTCCATCTAAGGATCTCCCATGCCGCAGCCCACCGTACAGGTCAAAGACGCCCTCGGGTTGACGCAGACCATCAATACGATCAACCCCAACGGTCCCGCCGCGTCCGCCGACGCTCAGCCGGTGGTGATCGCCAACGACCAGACGGTGCCGGTGTCGATCGCCGCCCCGGTCGCGATCGACGACTCCACCCCCGTCGACGTGGCCATCCCGGCGCCCATCACCGTGGACACCTCGACCCCGCTCCAGGTCGCCGCGACCGCCGATCTCCCCGTCTCGATCGCGGCCCCCGTGGCGGTGACCAGCGCGGCCCCGCTGGTCATCGACGACTCTACCCCGGTGGACGTCGCCATCCCCGCTCCGATTACCGTCGATACCTCGACCCCGCTCCAGGTGGCCGCGACCGCCGACCTGCCGGTGTCCATTGCGGCGCCCGTCGTCATCGATGATACCACACCCGTCGATGTGGCGATCCCCGCCCCCATCACGGTCGATACCTCGACCCCGCTCCAGGTCGCCGCGACCGCCGATCTCCCGGTCTCGATCGCCGCTCCTGTCGTCGTCGATGACTCCACGCCCATCGACGTCGCGGTCCCGGCCCCGATCACCGTCGATACCACGACCCCTCTGGACGTCGCCGTCGCCGGCACCGTCCCCGTGTCGATCGCCGCCACCGTTCCTACCAGCATCGCCGACGGCCCGAACCTCGACGCCTTCTCCCGTCTGCGCGTCAGTTCTCCCACTCTGCTGCTCGAGGTGAAGCGCGTCGGCGACGCCGGCGTGAACCCGGCGAACTTGATGACCAGTACCGTCGTCGGGTCCGGTGCCCTCACGGCCGACATCGCCCGCGACCAGCTGACGGTGACCGGCAACGTGTTCGGCATCGCCCGCCGCGCCACCAAGAGCCGGGCCGTGTACCAGCCCGGCAAGAGCCTGCTCATCTTCATCACCTTCCAGGCGGCCGTCTATGATACCGGTGTCGCTGCCCGCATCGGCTATTTCGATGACAATGACGGGTTCTTTCTCCACGTGACCGCCGGCGGTGCGTTGGCGATGGGTAGGCGCGCCGACGTCACCGGGTCTCCTTCCGACTTCACCGTCAGCCAGGCCGGGTGGAACCTCGACAAGCTGAACGGAACCGGCCCGAGCGGCCTCACCCTCGACGTGACCAAGGCGCAGATCCTCGTCATCGACATGGAGTGGTTGGGTGCCGGTCGCGTCCGCATGGGTTTCGTCATCAACGGCAAGATCTACTACGCGCACGAGTTCAACCACGCGAACTCGATCAGCACCGGCGTCTATATCGGCAATCCGAACCTGACGCTCCGCTGGGAGATCCAGTCGAGCACCTCCGGGACCGCCGCGACCAACACCCTGCTGGCCATCTGCGGCCAGGTGTCCAGCGAGGGCGGGTACGAGACCAACGGCGTCACCGCAAGCACCGACATGGGCAACACGGTGAACGCCATCGCCTCCGGGGCCACCGAGGAGATCCTGGCCATCCGCATCAAGTCCGCGAATCGCCAGTATGCCACTGCGTTCGTCCAGGCGCTCTCTGTGATCGCTGCTTCGTCCAGCAACTTCCTGTGGCGGTTGGTGGTCAACCCGACCGAGACCGGTGCCGGTACGTGGAGCGATGTCGCCACCGGCAGCAGCATCATGGAGAAGAACACGACCCGCACGGTCACCGCCGGCACCGGGATAGTCGTCGCCTCCGGGTACGTCGCCTCCGCCGTGAATGCCACGCATATCGATGAGCGCCCCGTCCTGACGCTGGGCCAGACGCTCGCCGGCGTGGGGGACGTCTATTCGCTCCAGGTCTTGAACCTGGGTGTCGGCAGCGAGGACTACCTCGGCAGCCTGACCTGGCGCGAGGTCTACTGACCTTCGTGAACCGCCGTTTCAGGGTTTCGCGGTTTCACAAACCTTAGCGTTTGCTTATATCGTTTGCTGAGAGCGCTAACTAGCTCGCTCGCTTCGCTCTAATCTCTCTATCTATACTTCGTATAGATAGAGATCTTCTCGCTCCGCTCGCTCGCCTCACAACCCTCGTGAACCGCCGTTTCAGCCGGATTGCTCCGCCGGAGGGGTCCCGTACGTTCGCGGCATGGTCACCGACCGTGTCCGCCTCATGTCGCAGTCCGATCTCATCCTCGAGCTCGGTGCCCGGGCTGCGATGCAGCACTTCGGGGCGCGCCACGACGAGGTGCGCGAGGCCGCCGACCTCGCCCTGGTGACCCGCAGCAAGGAGGACATCGCCCGCATCCAGGCCCGGGTAGCTGCCCGTCGGCTGTTCCGTAGGGCCGTGGCGGCAGAGCGTCGGTCCCCGCTCGTGTTCCGCCGGCTCTCGTCGGATCCGGCGCGCGCCGTGGCTGCCCACTACGGCATCCACCGGAACGTCGCGTTCCGACTCGGTGTCATGTTCCGGGACCTTGCCCGACGCATGGGGATGGCCGAGGATCGGCTCCTCAACCGCATAGAGGAGGACGCGCGTGGCGAAGATCCGCGTACACGTCGGCGTGATCGACGCTGAGGTAGACTGCAAGGCCGGGCTGTGCGATAAGCTGCTGGCCATCCCCGACCCCGCGTTGGCGTGGGACCGGGCCGTCCACCTGCGGCTCAGCGACGGGTTGAAGCACTTCTTCGACACCGACACGCGTCGGTACCCCGCCGGCCTGACGCATCGCCTGGTGGCGCGCCTGACGAAGCGCGGACACGAGGTCGAGCTGCTGCGTGAACCGCCGTTCCAGTTCGAGGCCGTGGAGGTGGACTACCTGGTCGGGGTGAACCTGCGCGACTACCAGGTCGAGGCCGTCGATGCGGCGCTGACCCACGCCCGCGGCATCCTGTGGATGGCGACCAACTCCGGCAAGAGCGCCGTCATTGCCGTCGTGGCCGGAAAGCTCGTGCGGGAGGCGCGGAAGGCGGTCGTCGTGGTCGTGCCCAACGCCTACCTGCTCCACCAGACGTCGTCCGACATCTCCAGGTTGCTGGGTCCCGATGTGCGGGTCGGGGTGGCCGGGGACGGCAAGCGGGTGCTGAAGTGCGACGTCCTCGTCGGGACCTACCAGACGCTCATGGCCGGGGCCCCGCGAGGCAGGCAGAGCCCAGAGGACCCAGAGCTGGCGGCGTGGCTGGCCCGGGCCGGGGCGGTCCTCGTCGACGAGGCGCACCACGCGGCCTCGGACGCCTATGAGCGCATCCTCCGCAGCTGCACCGTCGCCCACTACCGGCTCGGGTTCACCGGGTCGCTGGACAAGAGCGACAAGAGGGCCGCCGGCGAGCGCAAGGAGGGGTCGGACGTCTCCTCGCGCATGCACCGGTGGCGGGTGGAGGCGTGGCTGGGGCCGCTCCTGTACCGCGTGGACAACGAGTTCCTGATCTCCAACGGGTACAGCGCCGTCCCCAGGTTCTACATCGTGCGCGACCGACAGGCGTTCGGTCCCGTCGTCAAGACCCCGCGCCCGAACCCCAATGCGCGCGGGCGCGCCGCGCAGATCTACAACCATGTCTTCACGCTGGCGTGCATCCGCGATACGAAGTGGCACCGGACCGTCGTGGCCGTCGTGCGGCATCTCCTGTCCCTGGAGCGGCCGCCGTTCGTGTTCAGCCACTCCGTCGTGCTGTTGGACGCCCTGTCGGCGGCCATGACCGCCGGAGGGGTGCCCCACCGGGTGCTGCACGGCGACCACGAGACCGACGACCGCCGTCGCGTCGTCAAGGAGTTCGAGGCCCACGGGGACTTCGCCGTGCTGGCCTCCTCGATCTTCGACGAGGGTGCCTCGATCCCCGCCATCAAGTCCGTCGTGTTCGCCGGCGCCCGCAAGAGTCCCGTCGAGCTGCTCCAGAGGATCGGTCGCGGGGTGCGCCGCAAGGCCGGCGATAACTCCGTGATCGTCGTCGATTTCGATCCCGTGCATACCACCATGCTGCACGACCACTTCGAGGCGCGCCTTGCCTCCTACCGGGACGAAGGGTTCAAGATCCGTTATGTCGATGACATCCTCCAGATCCCCGGCGTCATCGTGTGACGACGCCGCTCCCGGCTGTTGGGGCCGGTTCCGTGGAGACGATACCTGTGCCGCGTGCGTGTGGCGGCCGCGATGCCGGAGGTTCACCGCCGCCGTGAAACGGCGTTCCACCGTCCGCGAGGCGCTGGAAGCGGCCGCTGCGGATACCGCCACCGTCTCCCGACGCGACTTCCCGCACGCCGCCTACCGGCTGTGGCGCCAGGCCGGCGGCGTGCCCCGCCCAGCGTGGACCCGGTCCCGCGCCCACCTCGACGCGCTCGAGGTCGTTTACGCCGCCTGTACGGCCCAGCGCGCCGATCCTCTCCTGTACGTCCAGGCGCAGGTGGAGACGGTGGGGTTCCACGCCATCCAGGCCGGGAGGAGGCTGCAGGCCGGCGCGCTGCGCGGGCCTAACGCCGACGAGAGGTTTGCCAGGTGGATGGCCCGGAAGAACGGGAAGCGCGCCTCGCTGACGCGGAACCGGTCCGACGAGGCGGAGAGGGAGCGCCGGGAGGCCGCCGCCTCCGCCTTCGGCGTCGCCTACCTCGCCGACGGTGCCGACCTGCGTGCCGCTGCCGAGGCGTCCGGCGTGGTTCTGGAGAACCTCTCGCCCAGGGAGCGTCTGACGGCCCTCGCCGCAGGCATGGATGCGCTGGTGCCCAACATGAGCAGCCGTGTCCTGGTGCCCGACCGGTGGACGTTCCCGGAGGCGCGGAGGTTCGTCCGAGAGGTCGCCGAGGCCGCAGACCGGGCCGTTGCGCCGGTGGGGGACGGCTCGTTAGGATCCTTCATATGACCGACCAGATCGACCTGTCCCTGCCCCTCCAGAAGCACATCCTTGCGGCCCTGCTCAAGGTGCCCGGCCTGATGGCGCGCGTGCGCCCGGCGGTGAACCCCGACCACTTCCCCGACAACGGCGTGTCCGACGTGTTGGCGTGGACGCTGCACCACTGGGACGAGCACGCCCAGCTGCCCAGCAAGGCCTCGCTGCTGGACGTGTTCAAGTCCGACGAGGATGCGCAGGAGGTCGTCAAGCGCGCCTTCAAGGCCGAGGTGCCCGACTCCGAGCACATCGAGTCCCGCATCCGCGGGTACGCCAAGCACCGGGCCCTCAGGTTGGCCATCGCCGAAGCCGCTCGCGCCGTCGCCGCGCACGGCAAGGGAGAGGTGCTCAAGGACGACCGCAATAGGCCGCTATATACGGACGTGGATGCGTACATCCGGAAGATGGTCGAGCAGGCCATGTCGGCAGGCGGTGAACACGCATCGCTGGGCGAGTTCCTCGACGAGACGCTGGAGAAGGGCATCAAGGAGGTCCTGCACCCGCAGCAGAGGGAGCTGTTCTACACCGGCATCGCGCACCTGGACGAGGCCGGGGTGTGCCTGGAGCGCGGCGAGGTCGGCTGTGTCCTGGGGGTGGCTAAGGGAGGGAAGTCCCAGGTCCTCCTGAATATCGCCCTGGCCCAGCTGCGGCAGGGGCACGACGTGGTCCTGTACAACCTCGAGATGCGCGAGGACCGCCAGCGGCAGAGGTGGTATCGGCGCATCGCCGGGCCGAAGGGCGACGTCAAGACCGACCCCGAGGCGTTCGTGAAGCTCCTCAAGGATCGTTTCCCGCGCTTCGTGAAGGGTCGCCTGCTGGTGAAGCGCGCCATCGCGAAGACCTTCTCCCCCGCCGACATCCGGGCCCACCTGCACGCGTGCCGGGAGCAGGGGTTCAACCCCGCGGTGTGCATCGTCGATTACGTCGGCATCCTCAAGCCCGAGAAGGTCTACGACGAGATGCGGTTCAACCTGGCCAGCCTGTGGCTCGACTTCCGTGCCATCTGCCAGGAGTTCGACATGGCCGGGTGGTCCGCGGCGCAGGTGAACCGCGGCGGCGCCGGGGTGGAGCTGGTGACGATGCGCGACATCGCCGAGTCGTTCGAGGTGGTGCAACATATCGATGTCGGGTTCTCGATCAGCATGACGCAGCAGGAGCGTGAGGCCAACCAGGGGCGGTTCTTCGTGTTCGCGTCGCGCAATGATAGGGACGGGACGATCATCGACTTCACGCACGACTTCAGCCGCAGCCTGATCAAGTCCGTCGGGGTGCATCAGCCCACCAGCGAGAAGCGCAGCCGCGGGACCCGGCCCTCGTCCGGCGAGGAGGCGGTCGAGGCCGTCATGACCGAGGACCGGGAGAGGAAGGCCAAGCGTGGATCCTGACCGCGTCCGGCAGCTGCTGGAGCCTACGCTGGGCATCCCCGACGAGATGCGCCCCGGCGGGGACCACGATTACCCGTGCCCGTTCTGCGTGAAGTCCGGGCGGGCGCGGATCAGCCACCTGCACGTCAACTACAGCAAGGGGAAGGCGCTCTGCCACGGGTGCGGGGCGAAGTTCGCCAGCCTCAGGTCGCTGATCCTCGCCCTGCTGGGCCGCATCCCTAAGTCGCTGCGCGTGGAGGACGGCGGGGCCGAGTTCGAGACCTACGTGGAGGCGTTGCTGTTCGGCAAAGGCGAGGATCGTGAAACGGCGGTCCACCGGCCCGCGCTGCCCGAGGGGTTCGTGCCGCTCGTCCCGAAGCCCGGGGACCGCGCCGGCCGCATCACCGCCCGCTACCTGTGCGAGGAGCGCAAGGTCCCGTTCGCGCGCCTGGCCGAGGTGGGCGCCGGGTACTGCACCGATGGCGCCATGCGCGGGTACGCGATATTCCCCGTGCACATCGGCGGACGGCTGGTCACCTACACCAGCCGCAGGGTGCCGACGCTGCGCCTGGGCGGCCCCAAGGCGAAGCACGGCAGGTTCGGGCGGTCGGCGTCGATGGCGCTGTTCAACTACGACAACTGTGAGGGCGTGCGTCGGCTGTTCCTCGGCGAGGGGCCGTTCGACGCCTGGGCGTTCCATCGCAGGTTGCGCCCAGACGACTGCGGGGTGTCGGCGCTGGGGACCGTGCTGCATCGCAGGCACATCCGCCTGATCGAGGCGCTGGATCCCGAGGAGGTCGTCGTGTGCTTCGACCCCGACGCCACCGACAAGGCCGTGAAGGCCGCCGAGACGCTGTCCTCCGTCGGGCTGCGCGCGAGCTACATGGAGGTCTCCGCCGATCCGGACGAGTTGGACGAGCAGTTGCTCCGCGACTGCGTGCGGTACCGTCAGGTTGCAGACCCCGAGCTTGGCGCCGTACATTCCTGGGGAACCAACCGAGGATAGAACCATGCCGCGTTATTTCGCACCCCCTCCCGTGTCGTCCTCCGACGATGCCCCGTTGTTCGAGTATGCGACACCTAGCGTCGCCGTACTCGATCGGCAGCCCATCGACGCCGTGCTCGCCGAGGCGCGGCGTCGCACCGACAACGCCGAGGTGATCCCTGTCAACCGGCTGAGCATCAGCGACGACGGGGTGCTGGACAACGGCATGGCCTTCACCGAGGACGGGTTCAGCCGTTTCGCCAAGGTCATCGGCGTGCCCAAGGGGTTCGTCGACCGCATGTGCCGGACCGGCGGGCGCCGCACGATCATGGACGCCGTCCGCCACACCATGGCCAGCGCCGATGATGACGTGTTCGTCACCGCGATGGACGCCGTGGTCGAGGGTGCCGGGTCCGACGAGCACGCGAGGATCAGCAACATCGATGCCGCCGAGCTGCTGCTGGAGGCGGCCAGGGAGAAGTCCGGGCAGCTGGGTGAGCTCCGCGTCGCGCGGGCCGCGTTCTCCGGTACGCGCATGCACCTGTCCGTGACCGCCGAGGCGCCCGACCACCTGCAGATCCCCGGCGACAAGATCCGCGCCGGCGTCGAGATGAACAACGGCTCCGACGGCAGCTATTACACCGACCTGGAGGGGTTCCTCTACCGCCTGATCTGCGCCAACGGGGCCATCGCCAAGGTCAACTATGGCGAGGGCCGCGAGCGCGTGCGCGGATCCGGCCGTAAGGCGCTGACCGACCTGGCCGATCGCGTCGAGGGGGCCATCGGGTCGTCGCTGACGCTGTTGGCCAAGGTGCTGCCGTCCGTGCAGATCAACCTCGATCGCACCGCCGGGCACGACCTGTTCCTGCGCGGCATGGAGAAGTTCGGGCGCTCCTTCGCCGAAGACGTCAGCAAGATGGCTGACGTCGAGGCCGGCAAGTGGAAGCGCCAGGATCCCACCGCGTACGACTGGTGGAACGCTGTCACCGCCCGCGCCAAGCAGGCGCCGTCCTTCACCCGCCGTCGCGCCATCGAGATGTACTCGGCCGACGTGTTGGACTGGGCCGACCGCCGGTACCAGAAGCTCCTCCTCAAGGCCAAGGCAGACGGCCCCAACTGATGCACCCCAGTTGCTATGGGCGCTACAGCGCGCACCCCTCCCAGCCGTGCGGGGGGTGCGCGCTGCGGGGACCCTGCTCCTCCCGCGTGGGCGACGTCTGCGAGGGCTTCGCCGTCCTGCACCACCCGAGGTACGCCGCGCCGGCGTCGCTGGTGCGCGTCGTGGCCGCGACCGTGGCCGATCCCGCCCCGTTCGTCGCCCGCCTGAGCGCCGCCGGGTTGGCGCGCCGGGGTCAGTGGTGGACGTCCCGACGGCTGCCGGTGGCGCGCCTGGCGCTGTGCGCCCCGTCGCGCGTCGAGGTGGCCTTCGCCGACCTGTCGGTCGCGTCCGTGGCCAGCCTGCGCGAGGCCGCGGCGGCCGACGTCTTCCCGACGTACGACACCGCCCCCCGCCGGAAGGCCGCCAACATCACCCCCGCCCAGGCCCGCGCCCGCAGGGCCGAGGCGTGCGGCTGCGTAGCGGTTCTGGAGAACCTCGACGTCGCTGCAGCCCTTGTGGTGGGGGCCGCCGCCACCTGCTATGGTGAGGCATGCCCATGAGTGAACCGCCGTTCCACCCCGAGGTCGCCTCCGGCGACGTCGTACCCCTCAACGCCTGCGAGCGGCTCCGGGTGCCGCCCGGCAAGGCCTTCGGCTGCCAGTCCTGCCCGCTGTTCCAGTACGCCAAGTGCTTCACCGACCAGGATCGGGCGTCGTACCAGGCGTCTCTGTCCAAGGACAGTCCCGCGTGGCTCGAGAAGGCGGTCGAGCAGGCCGCCGCTGTCGTAGCCTCCCTCGCCGAGGGCGGGGACGCGAAGGCCGGGGCGCTGGCCGAGGCCGAGGAGACGCTGGACGACCTGCGCTCCCGGCTGAAGGCGTCGGCCGAGGAGTGGCCGAAGCTGCAGAACCGGTTGTACATGGCCGACGGGCTGGGGCCGAAGGATGCCGATGTGCTCGCCGTGTTCGAGAGCCCGACCGGTCCCGAGGACCGCGCCAAGAAGTCCTTCGAGGGAGGCGCCGCCCGCCTGGTGCGCAAGCGTATGGCCGAGGCCGGCCTGAACCCCGACCGCATCCGGTTCACCTACCTCGTCCGGTGCCGTCCGCCCGGAGAGGCCGACTGGCGTGCCGCAGCCCGCTGCCAGAGGTTCCTGTCCGAGGAGGTGCGCAGCATCCAGCCGCGCGTCATCGTGACGTTTGGAGCCCTGGCCACCGCCGCCGTCCTGGGGAAGCCGGACGTCTCCATCCAGCACTATGCGACCGTCGCCCAGCGGGCGGTCGTAGCCGGCAGGGAGGTCGACGTCTTCCCGATGCTGGCCCCTGGGTTCATCCTGCGCAACGACTGGATGGCCCCGAAGTACGCCAAGCACTTCGACGCCCTAGCCGGGTTCGTGAAGGGGCGCGCCGAGGTGCTGGTCGACGGGTCGCAGTACGAGATCGTGGATGATCCCGATCGCGCCATCGAGGTGTGCCGGTACCTGCTGGAGCTGGCCCGCTCCGGGAAGGTCGTGGACGCCGACACGGAGACCAGCGGGCTCAACCCGTACAAGCTGGGTATGCGGCTGTCGGTGATCAGCCTGGCCGTCGGGGCGAAGCACGGGTACGCGATCATGTTCGGGCACGACGAGGTGCCGTGGACCGACGACGATCGCCTCCGCGTGGTCGTGGAGGGGTTGAAGCCGCTGTTCACCGACCCCGCGGTCAAGCTGCGGTGGCACAACGGGAAGTTCGACGTCAAGTGGATCAAGGCGCAGCTGGGGTTCTGGCCGCGGGACCAGTGGGAGGACACGATGCTCGCCCACTACGCCGTGGACGAGAACATCGAGCACGGCCTCAAGCCGCTGTCGCTCATGTACACCGACATGGGGGACTACGACGAGGAGCTCGACCGGTACCTGGCCGTGCAGGATTGCCCCGACCGCCCGCGGTACGACCTCGTGCCGAAGGCGCTGCTGGGCAAGTACGCGGCCATGGACGCCGTGGCGACGTGTAAGCTGGCGCGCGCCATCCGGAAGGACGCGGAGCGGCAGGACGAGCACGTCCAGGCGCTGGCCTACCGGGTCATGCCGGCCATCTCCGCCATGGGTGCCCGCCTGGAGCACGCCGGGGTGGCTATCGACCTGCCCTACGCCCGCGACGTGGCCATGCCCCACCTGCGCCGGGAGGAGGAGAAGTCGCTGGCGGCCATCCTGTCCGACCCCGTCGTGCGGCGCTTCATCCGCGACAAGGAGGAGGGGAAGCGGGCGAAGATGAAGAAGCCGAAGCCGATCGAGGTGAAGCGGTACTTCACCTTCAGTCTCGATTCACCCAAGCAGATGCAGGAGCTGCTGTACGGGGAGCGGTATTACAACCACGAGGTGCTGGTGCTGTCCGAGTCCGGCGCGCCGAGCACCGACAAGGAGGCGATGACCGAGCTGGTCAAGGCCGGTTCCCCGATCGCCAAGGCGCTGCAGGAGTACCGCCTCGACCAGAAGCTGCGCGCCACCTACTGTGAACCGGTGGTTCAGAAGTGCGTCGACCAGGGCGACAACACCCTGCACGTGAACCTCCTGATCCACGGTACGGTGACCGGGCGCGCCTCTACGCGGGACCCCAACCTGCAGTCCACCCCGAACAAGGGCGCGTCCGTGATCAAGCGCATGTTCGTGTCGCGGTACGGCGAGGAGGGGTGCATCGTCCAGTTCGACTACAGTCAGATCGAGCTCAGGGTCCTCGCCGCCATCTCCGGCGACCCGAGCATGATCGACGCATACGCCAAGGGCGAGGACCTGCACACCCTGGCCGCGTGCATGATCTTCGGGACCACGGTGGAGGAGCACAAGGCGCTGCCCAAGGACGAGCAGAAGCGGCGCCGCACCGTGGCCAAGCGCATCAACTTCGGTATCGCGTACGGCATCGGCGCGCCCGGCATCCAGCACTCGCTGAAGGCCGACGGCGTCAGTGTGACCGTGGACGAGGCCAAGGGGTTCCTCGACGTGTTCTACCGCAAGTTCCCGCGCGTGGCGCGGTGGATCGAGAAGGTCGAGGCCTCGACCGAGGACGACTTCTACAGCCGCAGCCTGTTCGGCCGCCGGCGGCGCGTGGAGCAGATCCGGTCCTTCGACAAGGACGTGAAGTCCTCCGCCAAGCGCCAGGCCGTGAACCACGTCATCCAGTCCACAGCCGCCGACTTCACGTGGACGTCCATGGTGCTGATGGACCAGGAGATCGCCCTGCGCAGCGGCAAGAAGCGCGAGCTCATCCTGCCCACCATCGACCACCGTGACTTCCCGGTGGATAAGCGGTGGCGGGATGTGCACCTCGTGCTCCAGGTGCACGACTCCATCCTCGCCGACTGCCCGCTGAGCATGGCCGGGGAGGTGGTCGACATGTTCCACCGGACCATGCCGCACGTGACCACCCTGGCCCCGCTGGTGTGGGGGCCGCAGGTGTCGCAGCTGCTGAAGCCCATGCGTAAGGTGGCGCCGGAGGTCGACGGCGAGGTCGGGACCAGCTGGCGCGATGCGTACAAGGTGAAGTCCGGCGCCGACGTCCCGCTGGCCATGCACGTCGCCCGGACCAAGCGCCGGGCGCTGGATGCCGACCCGACGTACAAGTGGGGCGCGGAGGACGACGCCAAGGCCGTCGCCGCCTTCAAGGGGGCCGCGTGACCCCGCAGGAGTACATCGAGGCCCGCCTGGGCAGCTCGACCGTCGTCCTCGAAGGGAAGAACGTCGACCTCGCCGACGAGGTGGCGCTGCCCGCCGACGATGCCATCGAGGACCAGCTCCGCGAGCACCCCGCCAGGGCGGCCGTGTGGCGCCGCATCCGCGCCCGGGCGGTGCGGGCCAAGTCCAAGCTGCTGGACGAGCTCAAGGAGCTGGAGTCGGTCAAGTTCCTCCACTACTACCGGGCCAACGAGGAGCAGGAGCGCCAGGAGTGGGCCCGGTTCCACGGCGACGAGGACGGGGAGCGCGACGCCTTCGGTCGCCGCCAGGCGGCCCGCGAGCGCATCGCCAGGGGGGACCGTTCGGGCCCATCCCGGTGGCGCCGCAACTTCAGCGACGATCTGGTATGGGCTTACGTCAGATCGGACGACGAGGTTCTGGAGAAACGCAAGGCGCTGAGGGCGGCCGCCGCACAGGTCGAGCTGTCCGAAGTGCTCTGCGAAGCCATGGACCACCGAGCCAGGTGCCTGTCCCACCTGGCCGCCCTCCACCGGGACCTTGGCAAGGGTGCATAGGTCCCGCTAAGATTCACCCCACAAGGAGATCAGCCAACATGGCCCAGATCAGCGCAGAGCGCCGCGAGCGCATGAACCGCGAGAAGCAGCAGAACGCCAGCGGAGGCGGGAACTACTTTTCGTTCAAGAACCTCACCAAGGCCCGGATCCGCCTGGCGCCGCTCTCCCCCGACGAAAACATCGGGACGAAGATCGTCTACTACTTCATCAACAACAAGTCCTACCTCTGCAACGAGCAGACCAACGGCAAGCCCGGGGCGATCGGGGCTACCATCCGCGCCCTGCAGAAGCTTGGCACCGAGGAGGCCAGCGAGCTGGTCGAGGCCTTCACCAGCCAGCGGAAGTTCCGCTACCTGATGAAGATCATCGACCGCTCCGAGCCCGAGCGCGTCATCTGGGCCGAGACGCCCAAGGCGATCTATGACGTCATCTTCAAGGCCTACGACGAGGACGGAGAGGACCTGTCCGACCCCAAGGAGGGGCGCGACATCCGCATCAGCAAGACCGGCAGCGGCCTGAATACCGAGTACAGCGCCCGCATCCTCGACCAGAGCCTCCTGCACGACGAGAAGGAGAAGCGCATCGCCCTGCGCGAGGCGGCTGCCGCCATGCGCGTGGTCGACGAGTGCCGTACCGACGAGGCCAAGACGCTGGAGGCCATCAAGGGCGTCATCCCGAAGCCCATCTGGAGCAAGATCTCGGCCGAGGTGCTCAAGAGCGTGCCCGGGCTCGGCGATGACGATGACGATGACGATGACGACGATGACGACGATGCGCCCAAGGCGAAGGCGAAGCCCGCCAGCGACGACGACGACGACGACGATGACGATGATGCCCCGCCCGCGAAGCCCGCAGGCAAGAAGGCACCCGTCGCTGACGACGACGATGACGAGGCCCCGCCCGCGCCGAAGGCCGGGGGGAAGAAGAAGTAC